>Ga0172380_10001326_pt1 | contig 42719 bp, 63 predicted proteins | sample Leawe162metaG_FD_119747 | JGI IMG/M metagenome (GOLD analysis project Ga0172380, IMG submission 119747) | Leachate microbial communities from a municipal landfill in Southern Ontario, Canada - Leachate well 162 metaG | ecosystem: Engineered > Solid waste > Landfill > Unclassified | place...
ATATAATACATCTTGTCAATAGGTATAGTATAGCTATAACAGGGCTATAGGGGAGCCTATAAGAAAGATATTGACTTTAGTTAGTATAATGTGTCATACTACTAAAGGGGGTATTTTGTTTGATATATTGATACTATTCGGGTTATCTTTGGTTATTACTACTCATACAATGCCCTACAATCAATTATTATTATCTTGGTTAGTGTTGATACCGGCTTTGCGGTTAGCTCTCTCTAACTGTCTATTTAGGCGGTCTAACTCCTTGATTACCCCAGTTAGTACGATAAAGCTCATAGTACAATGTAAATCCTTAGAGGTTGCCTTTAACTGCTCATAAAGTACCTTTGGTATGTTTACTGGTAAATGTTTAGATACACTTCTTAATTCCCGCATAATTACCGCATAAGTAAAGTTGGTGAGTTAAATATACGGTTATTATTATACCCCATACAGCGCTATGTTGCTGTTACGCCGGTCGTGGTGTCTGTTAATACGCGTCATACCGCCCTTGCTGGTTGTTGTAGTACTACAAGTACTACAAGTACTACAATGTCGTTAATGATACAAATAACGACATCTCACATCATTTCTAATGGCTCTATAACAACATCGTGTCTAAAACTTATAAAATAGAGTATTTATTATAACCCATAGTATAGCTAATCATAGTTCGTAGTATAGAAGATGGGTGGGGCGGATGAAAATATTGCAAAAAATTATATATAGTATCTCACCACGACACACGAAGTAATTGGAAGGCTACAATACCCATTAGACTAATGGCCCACTAAGCTCATCATACGAACTCTTTCCTGATAAATTTTCCATAATCTTCTCCTCTTCACCCCCAGAAACATCCTTTCCACTCCTAGTAAACCACCTAGTGTATGCCAGTCTTTCCACTTTATTCATCAAAGTACCTATCCGGTGATAAACTTTCCCACAAGATCCACAGTAAACATATCTCCACTCCATATCAAAGTTCCAGTCTAACCTGATATTCTTTACATAGGACAAAAGTGTATGGGTGTCACCTTCGTGTTTGTGTGAGGAAAAAGCATTGTCAGTCTCAGGCCGCATTTGAAAGGAAAAAAGATACTCCGGGAAATTCTTGTTATCAAGGTCCACTTTCAACTTCTCCCATGCCTCAAGCGAATACGAATCCCACGCCACCTTCTTCAATCTTCTAGCTTCCTCAAGCTTCTCTTGAAAACCCTGTTCAGTAAAAACTTCTTTTATACTTATAAACTCAGACATCTGTCATCACCTCCCTTTAAACCTTTCATTTAGTTCACGCTCAACATCCGTAACCACATGTTCACCTTTCTCCCCTCTCTCAAGCTTTCCTTTTTTAATATCTTCCCTTATCCACAGTCGTATGGTTGCTTCTATATTTTTATAAGTTTTCCCCGTGGACGCTTGGTAGTCTACAATCCTTTGGTAATACCTTTCTATCGTCTGGGTTTCTACTTTCATTTCCTTTCTTAGTTTTTCAAAATTTGGGTGGGAGTCCTCTCCCACTCTCTCATTCTTACACTCTAATACACTCTTGTTAGTGTTACTCTGTTGTCCCTCTGTTGTTACTCTGTTGTTACTCTGTTGTCCGTTCTGTTGTCCCATTCCGACTACCTCATCATAGTTTAAGATTGTAACAACAGTACCGCGGGTGGTTGGTCTGATGCGTATTCTGTTGTATACATTTTGGCACTTTAGTAGGGTGGTATGTACTGTTTTTCGGTTCACTGCAAACTCCGTTGCTATTTCCCGTTCCCCGCAGACACATTGGCCTTTTTTAAGGAAGTAGAGCCTTCCCGCAAAGCTTTTTTCTTCATCGGAGTTTCTAGCTCTAAGTAAAAGTTCTATGTAGATGTGTTTGGCTAGATAGTTTTCTCCAAACACTTCCCTCAAATCAGTAGGTATCGGCTGTTTCCAATTCATACGACCCTTTCTAAACAGAAACCCCCCGGCGATAGATTTGGGAACCCGTTTGCCGAGGGGTTACTGTCTGGAAATTTCGCTTTAGTTAGTGAAAAATAACAGGTTCCCATAATTTCTATATTAGACTTTCCAGAGGTAAAGTCAATATGTTAAAATGCTATAATCTCCTTATGGAAGAGCGACCCTTGGAGATTGATGCCATAAAGACGGGCAAGAACTCATGGCATCAAATAATTTCAAATTCTGAATGTAGAATCTGCATGGCACGGGACCAAAAGGGCAATTATGTAAGAAACATGATTGATAAGTATTGTATTACCCACAGTTACCAAGAGACTTTAAAGTTTGCCCTGCATTATTTAGATGTTCCTATTTCTCTTACCAGACTTAAAAGACATTTTGAGAAGCATTCTCCTTATGTTTCACAGGTTAAAGAGCATATCAAGGGATTGGCAGAAACTACAGCCTTGGAAAGAATAGAACAGTTGGATGAAAGGCTTGATCCTGACGAGGTGATATCGGAAATTATTACCAGAGGTGGTCATCGGATAAAAAATGAGGAAATTCCGGTTGATGGGAAGCTTTTATTAGGAGCTTTAAAGGAGCAGGGAGCCAGAAAGAAGTTTGGAAGCTTAAGGGATGTACTAGAGGAGCTGGATCGTGTAAGATTTGGTAAACTTCCCTTGCAGGATGCGGAGTTAGAAGATGGCGACTCAGGACAAACTACCGGCAATTTACAAGGATAATTGGACCAAGGCAGAGTTTAACTCTGACCTATTTGTGTCTACATACATCTCTCCCGATCCATCAAATCCCATAACACCGACCACAGAACAATCTAAATTTATGAATCACATGTTGTCGGGGGACTTTGATGAGGGTTGGTTTGCAGGGGGAAATAGCTCAGGAAAGACCTGGACAGCTAAGTTCATGGCCGTTCATTGGGGGAGTTATAAGATAAGACCGGGAAGGACTTTCACAAGTTTTGAAGAGTATCAGAAAACTCCCTATAATATTTTGTGTACGGGACCCGAAAATAAACAGGCGATGGAACTTTGGCAACAGGTGGAATCAGCTTTTAAGAATTCTCCACTTTTAAAACATAACGTAGCCGCAGTGACTACAGGGACTAGAAGAAACATCCATCCTGATATGGAGCTTTCTAATGGAACACATGTCGAGGCGGTAGGGATGCACGATAAAGCAAGACACATTGAGGGTCAGGCATACGATCTTATTCTTATCAATGAACCGGCAGATGCAAGGTATTTAATTCATTGTTACGAGAGGGTTTTGATTCCTAGAATGTGGAGGAGAGGAGGAATTATTTGTGGCTTCGGTACTCCAAAGGGCAAGGGGGAATATTATAGTCTGTGGAGAAGGGGTAAAAAAAAGATAGAGGATATTCCCAATAAATACTTTGAACCTAGAATTTACTCTCAGTATTCAGATTCCAGGTCAAACCCTTTTGCTAATCAGGAGTCTATCTTAAAGGCTATGGAAGGAAAGGATACAGATTGGATTAGAGAAAGAATTGAAGGTCAATTTACAGATCTAGTGTATTCGGCATTTAAGGATGGTGACATTGATTCTTGTATTGACGTTGATTTAAAGCCGGAAATAGCCCCGTCCAACAATCATTCTTATCTTCATGGGATAGATTTTGGTAGAAAAGGAGATTTTACAGCTTGTATTACTTGGGATGTATCAGTACACCCTCATCTCCAGGTAAATGTTTATAGAGCTGGAGGTGGTGCAGTAAGTTGGGAGAACATTTTTGAGGATATTATAAAAATTTATAATAGATATGGTGGGGAATTTATTATAGACGCCACTGGAATGGGTGGAGATATGCAGTCCGAATGGTTACAGGATCTAAATATTCCTTACATCCCTTTTCAGTTTGGTGGAAACCCCGCTAAAAAAGTTGGACTGATTAACAACCTACAGGATTTTTTCGCTCGGAAGGCGTTCAGAATGCCCTACAATGAAAGATTAGTGGAGGAGTTGAGAAACTACCCGGCTAACCTGGATGACAAGATGGTGGAAACCGATATGGTAATGGCTTTAGCCCTTGTCGCATGGGGATCGAAGAACTTTGAACCAATGGCAGCGGTTGAAGCCTACCACAGATAAGTTATTATATGAATATGAAAGATCTTGTTTCCTTTCTTGCCATTTGGTTTGATAACTTTAAGAAATATACCTTTAAGGTTGATATTGGAACAACAGGACAACTTTCTTCTTTTAGTAAGGACTTGGCAAAGCTGGACGCTGATTTAAAGGCAATCATATTAGGTGTATCTAAACTTGAGGAGCAAAGAAAGATTATATTTCCTAAGATAGATATTCCTACAAGTATTAAGGTGTCTAATTTTCCAGCGTCTAAAGAGTTTCCTAAAAGTATAGAAGTTTCCAACTTATCCGATTTTCCGGAGTTTCCCGAAAGTGTCAGGGTTTCAAACTTTCCGGATTATCCTAAACAGCAGGAGGTGCGTTTCCCTAAGGTACAGGAAATAGAGGGTGGGGTGACAGTTAAAAATCAGTTGAGTCTGGAAGAAGTGATAAAGGGACTTCAGACTGTAGTGGATGTGATAAATGATTTAAGACTTGAGATACCTAAAAGCTTTTCTACAGGAATAACGACATCTACTTCCATGGCGGCAAGACCGCCTGAATATGGGACTAATGATGTAGACACTACTTCTCAGACAAGTGTTGTTTATATCGGCGAGGAAACCCAGACGGGAGTTTGGATAATTTCTAAAATTGATACTACAAGTAATGTAGTTTTTACATATGCTACCCCACTTAACAACAGTACTATAACGGAATATTCTCAGGCTTGGTCGGAAAGACTTTCTTTAATCTACAGCGTCTTTTCAACTGCAAAGTAGTGTGTTAGTATCTGGGTGTTGACCGGATAAGACGATGCAACTATTTCAACCTGAGAAAAAGGGAACAGTTAACGATCCTTATATGATAAATCCTAAGGGAGCTAGGGTTCAGGTGACGGCTTCTCTTGTGCCAGAACTTTTGGCTAAAGGTTTTGTGTTAGAAGATAGAACTTGGAAACCGCAGATTCAAGAGAAGGTCGAGGAAGTTCTTATAAGAGATTTTCCTATTCCCAGAAAAAAATTATTAGAAGAGACACAAAAGCAAATTGACACGCTAGACGTGTGGGAGGTGTAGTATGGTAGGAATTTGTTATGTAGGTCCTTATATGGATTCTTCAGGTTACGGTGAGGCCACTAGAAATTTTTTAATGGCCTTTAAGGAGGTAGAAGCCAACCTTATGGCGCAAAAGGTTTCTTATACAGGAACTTCACATTACACTACTCCTGCAACCCATTTGTGCGAAGAATATGCGCTAAAAAAAGTAGACTATAAGATAAAAATTCTCCATGTTACCCCTGATAATTACAAGGCGTATATAGAGCCTGGAAAGTATAATATTGGACATTTATTTTGGGAAACTAGCAAGTTGCCGAGGGCGTGGGTGCTTGCGTGTAATCAGCTTCAGGAGATTTGGACGGGTACAAGATATGGAGCCGAGGTAATTAAGAATTCTGGGGTGACTGTACCTATTACAGTAATCCCGGAAGCAGTAGATACGAATGATCCTCCTGATGTTAGGCCCTATGTTCTCCCTAATTTTAAAGGTGTAGTTTTTTATTCCATCTTCGAGTGGACAGAAAGGAAGAATCCCGAGAAACTTTTACATACTTTCTGGAAGACTTTTAAAGGAAAAACAGATGTCTGTCTTTTACTTAAGGTTCACAAGTTGGGTACTGATAGAGGTCTTAGGGATATTCTACTGGAATCTCGCGGATGGAAGAATTCTTTTGTATGGAAGGATACTCCAAGGGTCTTTGTTTATACTGATATATTAGGTACGGAAGAGATGCACAGGTTTCATAAGACGGGGGATATCTTTGTTTCCGCGCACAGGGGTGAGGGCTGGGGACTTCCGCAGTGTGAGGCTGCGATGCACTTAAAACCTATCATTTCTGTAGGATATGGAGGGATACATGAGTATTTTAGGAGGAAAGATTATCTTCCGGTGGATTTCACACTTGTTCCTATAGATAAAACTTATAACAAGTATTATGAGGTGGGTATGGAGTGGGCCGAGGCAGATGAGGCCAGTCTTTCCGCGCAGATGCAAAAAGCATACGATTATAAAACCTCAACAAATAAGGTTGGACTTCTTGCTAAGTATGGGTATGGAGGTAGAGATGTAGTAAGGGACACTTGTTCTTATGAAAAGGTGGGCAGAAAAATGTTGGATAGAATAAGTCAGATTTCACTTGAGAAGGGGTGGAATGAATAATCCTAGTATTTTATATATTTCCGTGCACTCAGTTCTTGAATGGGACGAACTTTCTTTATTTACAGATCTTGGTTACGATTGTTTTTCTCTTGGTGCTTACACAAATCCTGAAGGACACTACCACCTTCCCCGTCCTGGTGTAAAAGGAATGAAGAGAAAGCCGTATTTAGAGAAATTAGTTGAGAATATGCCAAGAACAGAATTATCTTTGGAATTCTTGGATAATTTTGATGTCGTTATTGTAATGGATGGATACCATGCACCTAATGTTATTGAAAGGAACTGGCCCATATTTTCTACCAAGAAGGTCATTTGGAGAACTATAGGTCAATCTACTCCGGAGGTAGAAAAACGCATGGAAAAATATAGACGCGCTGGTATGAAGATAGTGCGTTATTCTCCTATGGAGGAGAAGATGGATAATTATTTGGGATCAGATGCTTTGATCCGCTTTTACAAAGATCCTAGAGAGTTTAATAATTGGACGGGGCATGTTCCTCAACTTATCAATCTTTCTCAGTCCCTAAAAGCTAGAAGGAACTTTTGTGGGTATGATGTTGCAATGAAGGTTGGAGCAGGATTTCCTTTTAAGGTTTACGGAGCGGGGAATGAGGATCTAGGAGAATTTTCCGGAGGAGAACTTACTTATGAGGCTATGAAAGGCGCATTAAGAGATTGTAGGGTATTTTTCTATAGTGGTACTTGGCCAGCTTGTTATACTCTGGGGTTTGTAGAGGCCATGATGACGGGAATTCCGATTGTTTCGGTTGGGGAGGATTATTGGTGTCATAAGGACCATCTGGGCTTAAAGATTTTTGAAGTTTCCCATATTATAAGGCAGGGAGATGAAGGTTTCGTTTACAATAATGTTGAGGATATGAGAACAATAATTACCAGACTTTTTGAGGATTACGAATATGCAAAAGTAATAAGTGGGAAAGCTAGGGAAAAGGCTATTAGGATTTTTGGAAAGGATGTTATAGCTCCGTTGTGGAAATCCTTTATAGACAGTTTATGATTACTGAATATTTTACGACAAAAGATCCGACTTTGGTGGAGCAGTTAGAACCGACTAATTCTGAATACACAATGTTTAACGATGGAGGTGTTGAAACGGTAGTGGGTGAGTTTTTATATGGTCTGGTTAGAATGATGCGTCCTGAGTATGTTTTGGAAACCGGAACTCATAAAGGAATTTCATCTTCTTATATAGGACAGGCTTTAAAAGATAATAAGAAGGGCATTCTTACTACCGTGGAGATCGAAAAAGAGCATATAAAAGCCAGTGAGGAGAGGTGGAATAGGATTGGAATTCACGACTATATTTGTGTAGATAAGGAAAATTCTACCGAATACGATGTGGAGTATGATTGTGACCTTATGTTTTTGGATAGTGAGCCGTATCTTAGGTTTAAAGAACTTAGGAGGTACTACCCAAAGTTGAAGCCGGGTGGTTATGTTTTCATTCACGATACTCCACGGTCACTTTGCCAGGGCAATGTTAATCCAGACCATCCTGAATTTAAAAGTTGGCCTTTTGGAGATATCAACCAGGAGGTAAAAGATTGGGTGAAGGATCACGACCTCGTTCCTTTTATGTTTGGGACCCCCCGTGGACTTTTGGGATTATACAAAAGACACCCCAGCGACTATAATTTCTGGAAGGAGAGTAGTTATGGCACAAGTGAAAAAAGTTAATGTTATAACCGGTTGTGCAGGATTTCTTGGCAGTCGTTTGACGGAGTTGCTAAATGCTGGGGGAGAGGCGGTAATAGGCTACGACAATCTGGACAGGGGTATGGTTAGTGTTAAGAACCTTCACGATATTCAAAATCCTTTATTTAAGTTTGTAGCCGGGGACATATTGGATTTTAAAAGACTAAAGGATGTAATTAACGGTGCAGATAGAGTATTTCATTTTGCTGCTTATCCAAGTCACAGGCTTGCACTAGAGCGTCCGCACGCGTACATGAGTGTAGATCTTCAGGGAACTGCCAACGTACTTGAGGCTGCGAGATTATCTATTGCCACCCCCCTTGTAGTATTTGCATCTTCCAATAAAGTGTACGGTAAACAGGAATGTCCGTGGCGGGAGGACAAACTTCCTCAACCGGAAGGTCCGTATGCTGTGGCTAAGTATGGGGCTGAGATGCTTTGTGAAATGTACACCAAGTATTTTAGAGTACCTAGTTTGGTACTTAGGTATCACCATGTTGCAGGTCCAAGATCCAATCCAGAACTTGCTCTTTCCATCTTTGTTGAACAGGCTATGAAGGGGGGGATACTTCAAGTGCACGGGAAAAGAACTCCTGTGGGTTGGCAATCCTGTAGTGCTAACTATACTCATGTTGATGATGCGATGAGAGCAACTCTTCTTGCTGCGGACAATTATAGTGGGTTTGACATTTTTAATATCGCCAATGAAAAAACTATCACCGTAGAGTCTATGGCTAGATGGGTTATAGCGAGGCTTAATTCAAAGTCTACTGTTGATCTTGTGGACATGCTTTCCCATGAGACTTTGGTTCATGCGTCTGACGTTAGTAAGGCCAGAGATAGGTTTGGATTCACTGCTGAGAAACCAGCAGAAGAAGCTTTTGCGGATTATACCGAGTGGAGGTTAAACCAATGACACGGGCAGTTGTTGTAGCCTTCCATAATTACTGTTGGATGTGGGATCACAAGTATTTTAATGTGATGTCCGACTACTTTATGAAGAATTATAGGGAGTTTTGGAAAGATGAGCTTGATAAACTTTACGTTATCGACTCGACTTGGGACTTCGATTACCCAGACGACAAAATAGAGGTCTTAAAAGTTGACTCTAATGTCAGGTATTACGACGCTTATAAGAAGTTTTTACCAAAGATTAAGGAAGATCTGGTTATGTTTATGGACAATGATTTGGTCGTCTATAAACATGGTATAATAAAGAAAGCCTTTGATTTGTTGGAAGAGCAAGAGGATGAAGGAAATTAGATTAACAAGAGGTATGAAAACTTTGGTAGATGATTCAGATTTTGAGTACCTGTGTAAATGGAAATGGATGGCACATAACAGGAACGGTAAATTTTATGCTGCTAGGGGTGATTATGAGAAGCTGGGATTTAAGAAATATAGAACCAATACGGTATCTATGCACAGGGTAATTATGAATGCACCCAAGGATAAGGAAGTGGATCATATAAATAGTGATAGTTTGGACAACAGAAGGGTCAATTTACGGTTGACTGATAGATTTGGGAACAATCAAAATGCTTTACTTCGCAGAGACAGTTCTTCTGGTTATAAAGGAGTATCCTTCTATAAGGCAGGTAATAAATGGGTTGCTTATATAGGCGGAAAGGGAAGAAAATCCCAGCATATTGGGTACTTTCCTACTATTAAGGAAGCTGCTCATGCTTATAATTTAAAAGCTAAGGAGTTGTTTGGGGAGTTTGCTAAGGAAAACTTGTTATGAAGTATAAGTATGACATTGTGACAATATATGATGATATAGGTGAGTACAAAACTGATAAAATGAATGGGAAGAACAAGTTCTGTCCATATTTCTTTTTAACCCGTACAGAATTACTTAAAAAGTACCGGTATGTGGAATGGGGTCCAGATATGCCAAAGCATGAAACATTAGGAGCACTTACGATTCAAATGTTGGCGGATGGTCTTAAGCCTTATGAAATAGAGGAAGACAAGACAGATGAGGGTAAGGATCTAGGTTATTATCATGTCCGGGCTGGCAGTTCTATACCCTATCTGCTAACAACTAAACACTACGGGAACGCAGATACTTATTGGGAATATATTGGAAATCAACCTTTTGAAGAAATATTACGACATTGTAGTTGGTATGACCGTATGGGTGGTGATAGTTCTGAAGTAAGGGAGGATATGGCAACTTACAGCAAACGCCATAAATTTATATGAAAAAGAAAATATCACTTTTAATTGATGAGCTTAGTATAACCAACATAAAAATTTATATGTTAATAGATAAAATTTATTCTGACAAGCACACACGGGAGGATGCCAGGAAAGTACAACAACTTAATAAATACCGGTCTGATCTCTGTAATGCACTGGATGAAGAGTTCGGGCAGATTCCATATATAAAACTTTATGAAGAGGGTAAATGAGGTTCCTTGTAACAGGTTGTTGCGGATTTATAGGAACTAATCTAGTTAAATATTTAGTGGGTAAATATCCAGAATGTAAGATTTATGGGATGGATGACCTGAGTCGCAAGGGTTCCGACGAGAATCTTGTAAAACTAAAGCAATCTAATTTCAAATTTATTCAAAGGAGTGTCTGTCAGGAACTTAGTTTTTTTGATCTTCCGGATGTTGATGCAATTTTTCATTTAGCTGCGCAGGTAGGGGTACAAAAATCTATTGACGATCCTAAATTAGACATGAGGTCAAATATCTTAGGTACTTTTAATGTGTTGGAGTACGCGCGGGGGCATGATATAAGGCCGTATGTAGTGTTTGCTTCCACTAATAAAGTGTACGGGAACTTGCAAACGGACGAATTGGTGAATGAGTCGACACCGTTAAACTTTCACACGCCCTATGGGGTGTCTAAGGGTGCTGCGGAGCAGTATGTGTTGGAATATGATAGAACTTATGGCGTTCCTGGAATAGTGTTTAGACAGTCTTGTATTTATGGACCGCACCAACTAGGCACGGAGGAACAAGGGTGGGTAGCTTGGTTTTTAATTGCGAACAAGAAAAGACACCCGATTACGATTTTTGGAAATGGGGAGCAGGTAAGGGACGCGCTGTATGTGGATGACCTAGTTAGGCTGTATGATATGGCCTGGCAGAGAGGACTTCATGGACAGGCGTATAATATTGGAGGCGGAAAAGGTAATCAGCTTTCTTTGCACAGTTTAATAAAGAGTATGAATATAGACGTGCCGATTAAATATACTGATTGGAGGAGTGGGGATCAGAAGCACTATGTAAGTGATATTTCTAAGATTAAAAAGGATTTGGGTTGGTTTCCTGCGGTACCACTTGATGCAGGATTGTCTGAGTTAAAACGGTGGGTAATGGAGGAATATGATGGATAGAAACGATGTTTTAAATCTTGCCTCTAAGAGTTCGGATATAAATGAATATCTGATGAGTTTGTATAATATCCCACTTCAGATTAAAGCTAAAACTATTTTGGAGATTGGAGCTGGAGTATCTACTGTAGCCTTTACTGCTGCGGCAAATGCACTTGGGGCTGAGTTTTATAGCATTGATATGTGTGAGGGAGCTATCGATAGAGCGTACCCTAGGGCTAAAGAGCTGTTTGATAAGGAACCCCGTTGCCACCTCATCATTGGGGACGACATGGAGATCTTTAAAACTTGGGATAAAAAGTTGGATGTTCTATTTTTGGATAGTACCCATTTCTACGAGCAGACTAAGAAGGAGTTGGCTACTTGGCCCAAAAAGGTTGGAGCTGGTGGGGTCTTTATTATGCACGATACGGCTCACGAAACTGGAACTGGCATGGGTTGTAGGCAAGCGCTTGAGGAGCTCATGATAACTCCTACTTTGGCTCAGATTGCAGGGGATATATATTCTGTTATTCATTTGTTGGATATTAAAATTATTGGTTTGACTATTATGGTTAAGATGGGAGGATATCAAAATAACTAGAGCAGCTTTGGTAGCCTCAACCGGTGAACCTTTCATCCTTTTGATGTTATATAAGCTTTTCAAAGAGCGCTGGTACGATGAGTTGGATGCCTTGTACATCAATATTAACAATCACTCTTGTGTTTCAACGGATGTACTTGCGGAACTTATCGGTGTGTTAATCAAAGATCCAAAAATTCACCTTATCTCCCATTTTAGAGGTGTAGGTAATGGTCCTCCGGATACAGAAATGACAAAGATTTGTACGCAAGATCTTATTCTTTTACTAGAAGATGATGGATTTATCTTTGATTCTGGTGTAATAGATGAGCATTTTAAAAGGATAGAATCGGGTGAAGTTGACGCACTGGGTTCTCCAAGGTTTAGTTGCGGGGCAGAACTTGGCGAGGCTGTATCAGCAAAGTATGGAACAGATTACAGTGGGTATGGAGATAAGGGACCTAACTTTTGGCCATGTTTTTTCTTTTGTAAAAGAGAAGATCTTTTAAAGACAGATATGGATTTTGGTAGTCATGTTTGGGAATCTGGGTTCTATGAACCTTTGCTAGATCACACCTTTAGGGAGAAAGAGGCTGGGGACACCTTTGTTTGGATGGGGGTACAGTTAAGAGCCCTGGGTCTTAAAATAGGGCAAGTTCCTCAACATCATGCCGATCCTTACGAAGTGGAACATAAGGCATCATCTGAGGGTAATTGGCATATAGCAACTCAACCCTTCCATTGGATTCATGCAGGATCTTTGTCTTCTGGTTGGAATGGTTATCTTACAGGTAGAATCCCCGATACCAGTACCACTATTTCTAAGTTTGAGATGGAAACAAGGGTGGCTTTTTGGAAACTTTGTATGAACGAAGTCGATGGTTTTGACGCCTTTAAGATTCTTTATATTGCTGGTATGCAAAATCTTGTGGATGGGGCTAAACTTGATTGGGGTAGAATAGATAAGAAGGTTGATCTTTATAAGAAAGTGATGAAATTAGCATGAATTGTGACGTACTATCTCAAATCTGTGTATATTGTGATTTTCCGATATGGCGCGGTGTGATGCAAAAACATAGAGATAAGTTTAAAAAGATTATTTTGTATCCTTCTAAACAGCACGGTACAGTTGATCTAGAAGACTTTTGGTTAAAGGAGTTCCCTGAAACGTGGGTAGTTAGAGATCCCGACCTTAGTTACATCGGAAAGGATTGGAGGCAACTTGAATCCGAACCTTTGGTAGCACTATCCGATGCCGAGTGGATGTACTTTACTGAGGCGGATTTCTTTGTAAAGGATTGGGAGAAGTTCTTTAACGATGTGGAGAAGGAAATGGAAACAGCAGATATGATCGGTTGTTGGAGTCCCTCGCAGTTTCCGTATGTACATCCATCAGCTTTGTTTATGAGAAGGTCTTTTTATGAGAAGTCCAACAAGGATTTCAGGGCACATTCAGAGGTGTTGGGGTCGGATCATTTCGCCATGTTTACCAGGGACGCGGAGCGTTTGGGAGCAAAGATAGTTAAACTTGAGGATATGGGGTACAAGGAATGGGAGGACTACTTTCACCTTGGGGGACTTACCTACACGTTTCAGGATTGGAAGGGGAATGGTAAGGATATATTTGGGATGAAGAGCCTTGAAGCTTACTATGTGTATCTTTATTGGGCTACCCAGGTCAATGTTAGACAGTCTTTTGATTATTTGAAACAGGCAACAGAGATTTTCAAATTCCTTGCTCCTAAATTTTCAGACTTGAATTTGGAGAATAATAAATGGACAAAATTTTACCAGATGTAATAGTTTCTTGGCCTCGCCATACTGATTATCCGTTGTTCCGACAACAAATATGCGACAATAGATCCCTGTTTAAAAAAGTAATTATTGTCTTTACTGATATGAATGTACAAAAGGACTATAGGGAATTTATAAAGATGGTTATGGATAAAGATGATATTACTTTTGTGGACAGCGATCCCGTGGTTTCTCCTGATGATTGGAGAAACATTGCTGTGAATACTGGCCTTAGGTATTCAGACGCGGAGTGGGTCTGGTTTACCGAGCAGGATTTCTTCTGGAAAGAGGGGTTTTGGGATAAGGTTTATGAGTACGCGAACGCACTGATTATAGCGGTTTCTATACAGGGTAGGATGCATCCTTGTTGCATTTTTATAAAGAGGTATGTTTTGGAACGACACACTAGAAAGGATTTTAGTGTTATACCGAATGTATCAGATCACTTTAGTAAGATTCAGGAAGACCTTCAGAATCAACTTATAGTGTGGATACCCGATAGTTTATATACTCACATGTCCGGTCTTTCTCAGAATATGTATCTTTTAACTTGTAGAAAGTTTTTTGGTAAGGATCCGAGGGAGATTATGACTTATCCCAAGGAGTTTAGAAAATACTGTGAAGATTGCCTGAAAGTTACAATTCCCATGCACAGGGATTTTGAGGAGATGTTTAATGAATATATTCGCAGATCTGCACCATAGTGGACTTTTTGCTTCTTTTCATTATCTTTTGGAAAAGAGACTTAGACATAAGCTTTTTAGACCCATTGGTATGGAGTGGTATACCAATGGGTATTGGAAGATTGCTGAACCTTACAATAATAACCCTGGTACTATAGAACAGTTTTTATCCTTAGGGAGTTCTCCAAGTGATGGATCTCCCGGACTTAATGAAAGTAGGTACTTTTCTGATGGAGTTCATTACATTTGGGATGAGACACACGGGTACCACCAGAAAGCCATAACTTTAGAGAAGTTCCTTAGTATGGACTTTGACGTTATTATCGCTTCCATTCCCGCGCATGTGCTCGCGTACCACAGGCTTATAAGTACCTACAAACTCAAAGCCAAACTTATCTACCATATAGGAAATATCGACTGGCACACCAAGATTCCTTACGACTATGTAAACAATCTTATGCTTTCGGTCAAAGAGTTTTCTATCGTAAAGAGTAAGAACTCTGTATTTTATCGTCAGGAATTTGACGAGAATATCTTTTATCCGGCGCAGGAAAGACCTTTTCCTATGATAACCTCATTTGTTAACTGTCTTCCCAATCATGAATATTTTTTGGCTTTCAAGGCATTGATGTCTGAATATGATGTTAAGGCTTATGGAATATCGTGCCCTGATGGTGTTATATCAGGAGTATCTGAGATTGCTGCTGTAATGAGAAAATCTAAATTTGGTTTTCATAACAAACCTTATGGGGATGGTTATGGACATGTGATTCATAATTGGTTTGCTAGTGGTAGGCCTGTGATAGTAAACTACAGTGATTATAAGGATAAGTTGGCGGGGGAACTTATGGAGGAAGGAAAAACTTGTATATTTTTAGATGGTAAAAAACCGGAGGTGATTGTGAATACTGTTCGTGATATTTCGGATCTGGAGTATGTGGATATGTGTGGGGAGGTTAGAAGAAAGTATAAAGAAGTTGTGGATTTTAATAAAGATGCGGTAAATGTGCGGGAATTCTTAAACAATTTAATATGAGAAAATGTCCTAAATGTAAAAGCGAAGTTCCTGAAGACAAACAGTTTTGTCAGGAGTGTTTATATAACGTAGGTTTTTGGGAGGAATTTGGAATTGATTATGAGGAAAAGTCTATAGATCCAAGGTTTAATTCTATGGATCCAAAGAGATTTATGTATAACGATAGACTATGGGAAAAGGACATTAAATCTCGTAGGACTCTTCCAGATGGAAGTATTGGTAAGTTTAGAAATGGAAGGAGATATGCATGATTGCAGAAATTAGAAAGTATTGGGACGATTCGGAAAAGTTACAAGGTATTCTGCTTGATATTGCTGATGCTCAGTTTAAGTTGGCTGATGCGATAGCTTCCTCTGAAAGATCCTTTTCAGATGCTTTTGTGGGAGAACGGGAGTCGCAGTATAAGGGATCGGATGCAATGGCCAGACAGAAGGCCAAGCAGTTAGTAGGGACACAACAGACTCAGTATGAGTATGACTTTCAGGTTTATACCAATTTAATTGGTATAGTTACCTTCCGTATTTCTCAACTTTCCCAAGATCAGGCAGAGGTTCGAGTACAGACCTTATCTCCTTCTGGAGCCACTTCGGGAACTGACGCTTGGCTAGAGACAAAATAAAGACAAGTGTTAAAAAATAAAACTTGTATAAAGTTTTCATTTCTTTTTCGACTTACCGGCGGCGCTCATGGCTATCGCAATAATCTGTTTTCTACTTCTTACTTTACCGTTGGCACCTTTGGTTTTTCCTTTTTTCTTATTGTCTTTGTATAGTTCTTTTATATTTTTAGAAACGTTTTTACCTAAAGGCATTTAGTCACCTCCTATTCTATACTTGTAATTATACCGTTTACTACGGTAACAGTTTTATCATCCACTGTTGTAAATGACCCACTTGCTCCAGACTCTAAGGCGATTGTTCCTGAGACGTCTGGGAAAGTGAAGGTTTTATTATCTGTGGTAATATTCGATGGGTCTAAGATAGCAGATAGACTGTTGGTTGGATCAGTTATCAGGACTTTACCATTTACGCCTTCTGTAGATATACCTCCCATTAATTCTACATTTCCTCCATCACCTGCTTCTGCTCCTGCATCTCCTCCTCTTATATTAACTAATCCCCCGTTTGCGGTGGCGCCACCCACACCTCCAACAAGTTCAATAGATCCGCCTTCTCCAGTTCCGTTTCCTTCTCCCGCATTTATTACGAAAGAATTTCCATCGCCGTCAGTATCAGTTTGTGGATTTATTGCTATTGTTCTTGTGGTGGGACTTTCACCACTGGCGAAAGTGATGTCGCCTGTTATTATTCCACCACTTAATGGAAGATAATTTGTAATTGTCACCGTACTTATTTCTCCGGATTTTGTAATAGGATCTATGGAGCTAACCCCCGACTGTGCGTAAGTTAAACTTTCTGGTTTTTGAGGTGCGGATATTTCTCCAGGAAAGACAATGGCCATGTTAACTTCCTCCTTCTACATCTCTTCTTAACTTTCTAAGTATTGGTTTTGTGTATTCAATACCGGTATCATCTATTTGTACTTCCATTCCGACTACTCTTCTGTAGTCGTTATAGGAAGAGTATATATCTTTGGTGGTATCAATTCTGCCTCTTTTTATTCGTAACTTTATAATATCTCCCATTGAGTAACCATCGAATGGTTTTAATCCTGCAATAAACTTTATGTTTGTGGTTATTGCTGGTACATTATTTTCCCTCAAAAGCATTGTAGTTATACGGTCAAGATCTGCTTGAGAATTTATGTTTGGAAAGAAAGGATATATTTCTCTTGTATACCATAATGGCGTTGGAGAGATATTTTTCTGGGAAGTCAGCACATCTGGGCCAGAGGTTATTGTGTATGATTTTACCCAGTTTGTTATGGTTCTCATGTCGGTTATGTTGTTGAAATCTATCAACTCGCTGTCTAGTTCTAAAATTACATCGCCTTTAGTGGAGCCGACATTTTTATAAGAGAATGTTGGGCTTTGTTCGCTAAAACTAATATTAAAAACTACATTTACGGCGTCTGTTGGTTCAGTTACACCACTCATGGCTATGGAAGTTGTGTCTCGTAATACGGACAGTAAATCTTCATTATAAAAAGTTCTCGTTACTGGCAGTATGTCTACGTCAGTGCTAATAGTTCCCTTTATGATTTTACTGTTGAAAACTGAGTAGGATCTTGCGGCGATGTCGTCGTATTCGTTGGATATGATGGTAGATATTGGGGACGTTGTGTAGACTTGATCGTACCTTACTCCATACCATGCTAATGCCGCCATAAAGGTTTCTCCGTAGACCCAAACCCCATCCAGACCATCTTGTAATATTTGGGTCATTCCTTGCCAGACTAATGTACCATCTCGATATATTAATATTTCTGAAAATCTATCATCAGGTACAGATGAGTTTGTAAGTTTTAAGTCGCTGTAAGGTACGAAGAATCGACATCTTCCAACATCGTTTTCGTACCACTCCCATGCTCTTTGTGTACAGTTATTAAACTCATATAACTTGTCTGAAGCGTCTTTAATAATAAAAGTATACTTCGGATTTAAGATCATTCTGTTCCTACATCTGTTCTTGTAGTATTGCTATCTACACATTCTGCAGGTTTGTCTGCTGATAATTTTTTATCTTTTTTAGACAGATCTTTTTTAGGTGTGGCCACCCACACTCTTTTTCCATATTTATCAAATGATTTAGAAGTTGCACCTTGAGATGTAACTCCTTCTTCTAACATACCCATAAAATCACCATCCCTTCTAAATATAAGTTTATATCAGTTTCTTTTTCTTCAAAGCATCTATATTCTTTTGATTACCGTAGATCATTTTTCCACCAAGTCCCATACCAGTTCCTTTTCCTAAGGAAGAACTTTTATACTTCATAGTTAAAAGTCCTTTCACTCCTTTTAATTGATTGAGTACATTAAATCTACTTCTGGACCAATTCGGCATTTAAATCACCTCCTAAAGAGGCCATGCAGACCTCCAAACAAATCCTACCGTACAGTTTGTTCCATTTGTTATAGCAAGTGTATTACTTCCTGCGTTTAGTTTCCACCAGATTGAGGCCCCGGAGAGCATTCCTCTTGTGTCGACTCCATTTAGCTTGCAGGTATGAGCCGCGGTATCTAGTACCAACACCTGTCCCGTAGTCAAGGCTGTAGTTACATAAAGACTTTCAGAGGTGGTGCTATTGGTTATTGCTAAAGATGTGCTGACTGTTCCTGAAGCTGTGATTGTTATAACAACAGGCGTAGGATATGTTCCGGCATTGACCGCAGCCCCGGCTCCGGCAAGAGAGGTCGTAGTCTGTAGATATTTTCTGGAGTCCTGGATTTTAAGTTTTACTAGAGCTCTTCTGGTCCTACCGGAGAGACTATCCATAGCAACTTGTGGTATCTCCTCAGCTTTGGCATAGATTCTAAAGGCACGGGAAGTGGCACCTACGGTTTCCGTCCAGTCAAGGGGGTGATAACCATTAAAGACTGTTGTAGCACCGTAGGTCGTATCAGCCTCTAAAAGATTGGGGTTAAATGCCTCTTTTAGGGTTTGGATCATTTCATTCATATAATCAACGCTAGTGGCGAAAAGGGTAATTGGCAGTTGAAGTGCTCCTTTGCTAGTTTTACTGCCGTAATCAATGATACCGGGGTCAACTGGCTTTTCATCCTCTGTATTTATAATAAGGGTATCGGATATGGAGGGAACATTTAAAAGAACGTATCTGTTGGTGTTCGTGGTAACATCGTTAATCTTGATACGTTCGTTATAATTATATAAAGTACGCGAAAACTCTGACATGTTATATTGCGGAAGGATACAAAAGACTTCTCATTTCCGCTTTCCCTTCTACGAACTTTCTTTCAAATTCTCTAGCGTGTACGCGTAAGTTTTCAAAAGAAACCTTAGTTCCTTCCTGTATCTGCGCCCATGATTTAAAGCGTGGAAAATCCTCAGCTAAATAAAGATAGGCGTTCATCTTCATGTGAAACATAACGATTCGATCTACTGCCTCTGGGACCTGTCCCACTTCCAGATACTTTTTATGGGCAATTAGTCGAATGACTGCTGCGTCAGTAAGTCCCGCCAGATTAAAAAAGTGAAGAGTAGCCCCTTCTTGTGCCCAGTTGTCAGGGTGTACCTTGACAAAGGTGCTGGTGGAGTTTTCTACATCTCCAACTCCAACCTCGGAAATGTTAAAAATACCAAAAGGAACGGTATAGGTGTAGGTTTCATCATCGAAGGTCAGAGAGGTATCCGTTACCTGCCTGTAGAGGTCGGGGTAAAGCGCGTCCAGTGCCCAATCCTTGAAACGGTTTAAGGTTGTAGTTGACCAGACGGTGTTGGTGGTATCTTCCATTTCATTTTCAAACATGGTATTCCAGCGGTCTTTGCTCCCAAGGACCCAGGTGGAAAGCTCGCTTGTTATTCCGCTCGTAGAATTCTTAAACTTCGTGGCATAGTATTTAGTCAGAGTACCTGTTACGTCCGTATACAAAGTGTATCCGGGATCCACCTGGCCCATGTCGGTTATATCAATACTCTTAGTAACAAGGGTCGCATCCCCAGTTCCCGCTGAATCTGTAGCTTCATGGAATTCTACTTGGTTATAAGTGTCGATTCCATCCTTAGGATTAGGCGCATAGAGTTTTATAACTGACATAATTTTATAGTAACACCGGCCAAACTAAATTCAACCTGGTTGAAAATAGTTTTAGGTAGTGTAAATATAAATATATACACCTATGTCAAGTTTAATTGATAAAGTAAAGGAGTTAATACCCGGTACCGAGGAGTATCAAAAAGCTAGTAGTAGTGAAAGATCAGCTGTAGAGGTTATGCAAATGTGGGACAGTGGTGAGACAGTTTATTCCCAGTTAATAAATAGAATTACACAAAACAGAGACTTTTATTTAGGGGAACTTTCTCAACAGTTCAATCAGAGAACTAGAGAAGGGGAACTTCAGATTGTTACCAATGTGGGTGCTACTGTTATAGACTTGATGGTATTTCTTTTAGCTAATAACGTTCCACTTATTCAAGTGAAACCCAAAGACACCGAAAAGACTTCTCAGGTTGAGGCGAGTGTGGCGGAGGATCTGGCAAATAAAGCACTTAGAATGGCTAATTTTCACCAAACTTTTAGAAATTCTTGTTGGTTACTTCTGGTAGGGGGTTTTACCTGGTGGTTTCCGTTTTGGAACGAGGAGGTGGAGTTTGGTAAAAAGAAGAATAAGTTTGATTTTACTCTTCTTAATCCTTTTACAACTAGAGTCTTTTATGAAGATACCGATTACCAGAAAATCCCCTATTTTATCACTGTTAAAAGATTAACTCCCGAAGCTGTTTATGAACTGTACGACGGCTTTGAGGCTAGACCTGATCGAGAAAATCCCATGCTTCCAAAATCTATTACTGGACAGGGTGTAGATGATGGCAAGGTTACTGTTTTCAAAAAATATGATTCTAAAAATGTTGTAACAATTATAGATAATAGACGGGCCGAAGACCCCCATCTTCATGGATTAGACTTTGCTCCTATTATTCAGACCAACAATAAGTATGTAGTAAACGATGCTCACGGATATGATGAAATTTACAGGATGCTTCCTGTGGCACAGGAACTTAATATGCTTATATCGGCGACCTCTGAAATAGCAAGGGATCTTGGTTGGCCAGCAGTTTTAGAATATAATGGCGCACTTGGAGGTAAGAAACTTCCTAAAATGAGGGGCAATAAAATTCCTCTTAGAAGAACAGACAAAGGAGAAGGTTTGGAGTATATGATAAATCCTGCACAGATGGAACCTCTTCTTAAACAAATTCAACTTCTTTTGGATTTATTTCATTTTGTTTCTTTAATGCCAAAAGCAGCCGCAGGTATCTTTGATTCTACAGTTACATCAGGCTTTCAGGCCAGGATTGCTATGCAACCGGCTACTCTTAACACTGAGAATAAAAGGGTTGACCTTGAGGTATCTATTCAAAGACTGGCTAAGATAGCACTTTATCTTATAGAAAAAAAAGAACCTAAAGCCTTGGAGATAAACGAGAACACCCGTCTTGAAGGTCTGTACGATTTGGAGATGGAGGTACGTTGGCCGGATAACCTTCCCGTTGATATTTCCAGAGAAATTCAGAATTTAATTTTGGGTATTCAAAACTCTTTAACTTCTGTTACTCAGGCTGTGGATAAATATAATGTTCTTATGGGCATGGGATCTAGTGAAGAGACTTTAAATTATCTTACACAAGAGTCTACAGACACTAAGATTGCCCCTGAAAGGGCCTTAAAAGTAGCTCAGGTACAACAGACTCTAGCAGAAATCGGTGCCTCTCTAAGTGCGGTTAGAGAGAAAATGAATGTGGGGGTACTTCCAGAAAATGTACTACCGGGGGGAAATGCTACTAATGCAACGAGAGCTATGGGACAAACTGGACCGGAAGAAGGTCGTTTGGTTCCTGAAACGGCACAGGAAGCGGTTACACCGGAGTCTAGCGGTGGGGTGGTAATTCCACCAACAGGAGGAACTGAATAATGGCTATAAGAACAAGAAGTCCGTCAAGGGGCTGGTCGTCTGTTTCGCCTTATAGTAACTATACAAATGTAGTCGCTAATTATGCTGCGTCTTTGGCGGCGGCTATGCAAAACCAAAAGAACACGGAAATAGAGAATAAAGTTCTTGATTATAAGAATGGAAATCTATCCTATTCGGATCTGGTTTCCTTTTTAAACACCAAACTTGCAGCTGAGAAGGCAGGATCTACAGGAGAACTTAACATTAGAAATGTTATGTTGGATTTAGAAACCTACGAGAGAACTCAACAGGTTAATATTGCCCGTGCAAAACTTACTTCTAAGTATTCTAAAAATGGAATTTCTGCTTCTGAACAAAGAAAAATAGAGGAAGCAGTTTTAGAGAAACTTAAAAAGGGATCGGCTGAATATACACAGCAGTTAGCTGCAATTTCAACTGCCAGAGAACTCGAAAGAGTAGAAAAAAATAACGCCGAGGTGGCAAATCTACAAGCTACTCTTTCAATGGGGGGACTTAACACTGGAGAACAGATTCAAGTCTACAAAAAGATGGCGGAGTATGCCGAACCTGGAAGTCAGGAAAAAGCCGACATTGAAACCAAGATTGGGAGTCTTGCCGAACAGAAACGTAAAGAGGATCAAGAGGCACAAATGTATCAAAAGGTATCACAAATGCTTGACCAATATGAGGGAGGGGGAATTACCAACGAAGAGGCTCTTTCTATGAATAGGGAAATGCAAAAGTATGTGGACCCAGGCAGCGCCGATATGGTGGAACTAAAACAAAAAGAGGCCAACATTCTAGGCGATATTGCCAATCCACCTGAGGGTAGCCGTGATAAAAGTTTTGAGCAGGAGGTTGCAGTTCAGACTGCTCAACTAAAGGATTTAGAAGCTAAATTTGCTGCTGGGCAATTAAACCCCGAAGAGTATATACAAAAGCAAGAGGCTGTAATGTCTCTTATTGCTCCACAGGATATTCCCGAGGGGAATTTTAATATCGAAGATATGGCTACTTTAAAGCAACGGTTTGCTGATTTTGAGAGTATGAAACAAGCAGTTCAAAGTGGTCAAGTAGTTCCTGTTAAAGTTGGAAACCAGCAAACCTTAGTTCCTTTATCGGAACTTACTTCCTTTAAATATTCTGAAGAGGTTCCTATAACAGAGTTGGATCCCGCAACTGGGCAACCCGCAGTTGGAAATGAAAAGACGGGAAGAGTAGTAACACTTATAAACCCCGACGGGTCTGAACGGTTAGTTTCTATCAATCAGGACAATACTTTTTCTGATGTAACTGCAACGAAGTCAACAAAGTTGAACGCGGACTATACAACGTCTACCGTAACTTCTTATGTTAAGTCCCCCGATAAGTCTTCTTCTGTGGCAGATTTTGTAGGTACAGTTAAAAAAACAGGTCCCACCTCCGCCATATCGGCCAGTACCGCCAATATTTCTCAGAAGGCGGCAAAAACTGTAGGTGATTTTCAAGGTTCTACTCTTAATACTGCCAAAAACACAGTTCAAAAGGCAGTAAAAAGCATTTCTCCAACTGTAGTATCCTCAGTTAAATCTGGTGTAGGGAGTGCTGTAGGGTCGTTGTTTGGTCCCGTTGGTTCGGCAGTTGGATCTTATGTTAGTAGTAATGTGCCAAAAGTGAGTTCGACTGTGGGAAGTTTATTTAACAAGGCTAAAAGTACAGCTTCAAACCTATGGGGTAGCTTTACGAATTTATTCAAATAAGGAGATTTAATGGATGCACTATCCAATTTAAAACAAAGACTAACTCAAGCTAAGGCAGGATTTTCTTCTCTTGTCGGCAATGCTTTGAAATCTCGATCTATTCAGAATTTAGGAGCGTGGAAAAATATATTAGAGAATAACCAACTACCGGAGATTGCGGGGGCATTTAAAAGCCCTCTTCCACAGAATAATTTACAGAGAATGGGAAATGCAGGAGTGGACATTGCTTCTACGATCGTAGGAGGAGGAATGCAAGGTGGTTACAACATCTCCAGTGCATACGGTCAGACAGCAAAAAACAGAGATTATTCTAAGGTTCCAACGGGTGCAAAACAGGTAGGAAAAGCTGCTCTTACATTACAAGGAACCCGCGCCCCTGTCGCAGCCTTGGGATTTGCAGGTTTTGGAGGTGCTATAAAGGCTGGAGGAGATATATTAGCAGGAAAAAGTTTATCTGACGCTTTACCTAGTGGACTGATATCGGGAATTGAATCTATACCAAGTTCTACTACACAGGCGGGTGCTTGGGCTGCTATAAATCCAATCACAAAGCAATTACTTGCTCCTATTACTTCAAAGTTGGCTCCAAAGCCACTTGAGAATTTAGGTACATATTTAAACCTAGCAAAAAATGCTACGAGTAAAAAAATGCAAGATACATTTTTCTCTTTAGCTGCTAAAACTGTTACACAGGGTCTTGAAAAAGCAGCCTTGGAGAGTTTTACCAGCATGGGTATCTATGGTGGTGTTCAACCGGCCAAGACACTAAAAGAAAGAGTGAAAAATATTCTAACTTATGGAATACAAGGTGCTGTTGTGGGAACTGCCATGAAGGGCGCCGGATACGCCTACACATATATAACCAAGGGTCCTGTTGGGTGGAAAGCTGAGGGAATAGGTCAAAAGATCTCCAAAGACATTAAACAGTTTGGACAAGACGAAAGGGGTGGAATTCAAATAGCCTCTCCAGGAAGAGAGAAAGATGTGACGAAGATGTTAATGGAAGAAAGGGCGGATATCGAAAAGCAGTTGTCTGCCACCACATCAACACTTCAAAAAATGGATTTAAAAAGGGATCTTGAGAATATTGATGATGCGTTAGTAGAACTTAAAAACTCCCCCCAAGTGATGAGGACACACTTCCCAGTTGCACCCAAACCTGGAACATCAACTAAAAATGTGATGTCGTTTATAAATCCAGAAGGAGTCGAAGTACCTGTAGAACAGACACACTTGGGGGCTGCGCAGCAACTAGATGTTGGTAAACGGGGAGTGGAAGTAAACCAAAGCACTCTAAATAGTTTTCTGGAAAAAGGAAACATTAGGACTGTGGTTACTCCGACAGAAGCCAATTTTGAGTTTATAGGGGAACCATCAGCCAAACAAATTTCTCAAATGTCTGTTTTAGCCGGTAATAGAAAAATTTATGTAGATTTGACCACACCTGGAAAACAACCAGTATCGGTCGAATTTAATAACGGCGCAGAGTTATTAAGTTACTTCAACAGTAAGTTAAGTCGAGTTTCTAACGCTGCACCGACAGTTGAGGAGTTAACTACGCAGTTTGGAAAATGGGAAAGTGGTGATTTAAGAAGACAGTTTGACTCGGCGTTACTTCATAAGGATGCTGAAACAGTTAAAAGACTTCTTCCGAACATTCCTGAAAAGTATAGAGATAGATTTGCTAACGAAATTTCAGCTGTCACAGGTGAAACATCAAAACTAGGAAAAGAGGCTGGAGGTATAAGATTTGGTGCCGAGGTTGGCGGTCCGCAAACAGGAATTCCTGAAGGGATGAAAGAAAGATCTTTTATTCAAACTGCTAAAGAAGCGCCCATAGTTCCTAAAGAAGTTAAAGAAACCATTAAAGGGTTTTACACGCCAGTATCAGATCAAGTAAGGATGGATGAGGCAAGAGGTAGAGTATTTGTTAATTACCAAGGAACATTAGATGATTTCAATAAAAACCAGATACCACCTCAGAATATTGTAGCCACAGGAGAGGCTCTTATAGAAAAAGCCCTGAAAGAGGGAAGAAACGACGATGCTACCAAACTCATCGAAGATTTAGCTGTTAAAGGTACAAACTTGGGTCAGGGAGTTCAGACATTTGCAGTATTCGGCAGACTAACCCCTGAGGGAATGCTTAACTACGCACAAAAGGAGATAAATAAGTCCAACACAAACAAATCCTCTTTGGACAAAGTGATTGGTAAGATAACTAAAAGATCTGATGCTAAGTTAACACCAGAAGATACCGCATACATCAGCGATCTTATGAAAAGAGCCAACGAAGCCGATAACGACGAGGAAAAGTCGGCTATAGTTAAGAAGGTCTTGGAACGCATCGGGAGTAAGATTCCTTGGGGAGCATCGGATGTTATAGACACTTATCGTTACAACAACATGCTTTCAAACCCTCTGACACACCTTAGAAATGCTGTGAACAACTTGATGCAGACCTTTATAACAAGACCTGCTACTCTCGCTGCTAGTGGAAAACCTTTGGAAGCGGCAAAGTACGAAATAGGAGCTTTAAAGTCTGTACCCGACGGGATTGATGCTTTTGTGACCTCATTAAAAGAGGGTCGCCCACTGGGTAAATTGGATACTGCAACTATCAAAGGGTTAAAACCAATTCAGAAACCACCTCTTGGGAAATATAACCTACCGTCTGACCTTATGGAGGCTTCCGATCAACTCTTCCAAAAGATAATAAGTGGAGGAGAAACTGCGCGGGGAGCAACACCAGAGGCAGCAAAATCTATGGCAGAATATTCACTATTTAGACAGGACCTCAACCCGGCCGGACAGGGACCCGCACTCAATAAAATAGATACTATTACTAAAGGCGCATATAAACTCAGAGAGGTGGGGTTGGGTTGGTTTATTCCCTTTATTAGAACCCCTATGAATGTAGCAAAACAGTGGATAGAATACTCTCCAGCCGGAGTAGCAACCATTCCCGGTGCGGGAAATCAAAGAGAACAACTAGGTAAGGCACTTTTAGGATCAACCGCCACTCTTATAGGGGCGCACCTCGCTTTGCAAGGCAGAGTAACTTGGTCAGCCCCCACCGATCCTACAGCTAAACAGTTGTTTTACGACTCTGGTAAAAAACCATATTCAGTAAGAATTGGAGATAAATGGGTTCCTTTGCAGACTTTTGGTGTATTTGCTTGGGCACTTGGTATCCCAGCGGCGATCAAACATTATACAGAAGATTCGAGAACAGCACTAACAGATGATACTTTAACTAAAATAACAAGTATTCCAATGTCTCTTACAGGATTTTGGTCTAACCAAACCTTTGTTTCGGGACTTGGTAGCTTTGTAGATTTAGCCAGGGGAACATCGGGAGGTATAACCCCAGCAAACATAGCCAAGAATGTTGCCTATGTAGCGGGACAAATGAAACCAATGGCGGGGTTAATGCGATATGTGTCTACAGTAATAGATCCTATTTACAGAGATGCGGGAAATGTGAAAGAACAGTTGATGTCCGATGTTCCAGAGTTAAGTAAACAACTTCCAGCTTATGAAGATATTACAGGTCAGCCGTCCACCCGTAACATTAGTAACTATGTAGCTCCCTATGGTATGGGTCAGGTTCCTGCTGGGGAGAGGGGGCCGTCATTAGAGATAGCCTACACGTTAAGACAGACAAAACTTCAAATGAATGCCATTACTACTGCGGCCAAAAATAAAAAAGAAGCACTAACAAAAAGACTAAAAAATGGAACAATAACCGAAAAGCAGTGGGTAGAGGAATCTTTAAAAATAACTGAGGAGTTTCAAAAAAGAATGCAGGAACTTCAAAAGAGAAACCAATCTAGCTCTTCCTTGAAATAAAACCCGAATGTGATACTAATATAAATAGTGGTTCTTTAACAAGTAGGAGGTGAATCTATTTTTATATGGCGGAAGTCGAAACGAAAGGGTCTGATAAGGACTTAACCGTTGGTGAAACCAAGCAGGAAAGTGCATCAGGATCAACCGAACCGGCAAAAGACGAAGATTTACCAGAAGATGCGAAGAATTGGCAACACGCTATCCAGCAAGCTAGAGAGCGTGAAAAGGCGCTAAAAGTTGAGGCGGGCGTACTTCGAGAAAAACTCGGTAAGGCCGAAGCGGAGGAGAAACGCAAGCAACTGGCAGATATGTCAGAAGCAGAGCGTTACAAATCTATAGCTGAGGAGGAAGCACAAAAACGAGGCAAACTTGAAATGCGTCAACTTATTCTTGAAGGCTTAGCCGACAAGAAAGTTCCAGTTGCTCTTAGGGAACTTCTCCTAAGAAGCCCGTGGAGTATTCCAGCAGTTGAAGAAGAGCTGGGACAAACTTATACATGGGATGAGGCTATTAGTGCAGTCAGAAGGCATCTTCCGGCTTACATCGAGTCTATTACCGCTTCGGAGAGCGAACCGAATACATCTTCTGAGGAACCCATAAGGAAGGTGGATACGGAAAGATCGACTGGATCCAGTGTAGTCAAAGATCATACTTATACACAGGATGAGGTAAATAGACTTTACAAAGATCCTGTTGAGTACGAAAAACATCGGGAGAAGATCCTGAGACAGATGGCTAGAAACGGTGGTCGATTATAGTGTCAACCTTCTGATGTACTAAATTGGTAATTAGGAGGAACTAAACATGGCTTCAGGTAACATAACAGTTACAACTGCTGCTAACTTTATTCCCGAGATTTGGTCGGCTGAAGTAAAGCGTGCGGTTGAGTCCAACCTAACCATGGCCCGTCTAGTTATTAGGGATTTTGAGGGAGAGATCAAGCAAAAGGGTGATACGGTTCACATTGCTGATATTTCCAATCTTTCTGTAGGTAATAAGACCGCAAGTTCGATTGTAACTTACGAAACTATTACCGAAGATAAGACTTCCATCCTTATTGACAAGCATAAATATGCTGGGTTTAAACTAGAGGATATAGTAGCGGTTCAGTCCAACGTCAATCTCCTGACGGAATACTCCAACAAGGTGGGTTACGCACTTGCAAAGCAGATAGACACAGATCTACTTACTTTGTACACCGCGCTTTCCCAGTCCTGCGGTACTGACAACACAGCCATCACAGATGATGTCTTTTTGACTGCTATTCAGTATTTAGATCTTGCAGATGCACCTGAGACTGATAGGTCTGCGGTGTTTAATGCGGGAGACAAAGCAAACTTCTTGCACGTGGACAACTTTGTCAGGTACGATTCCACAGGAATTGGCGGACAACAGAACCCTATTATAAGGGGTCAGTTTGGTGAGTTGTACGGTGTTAAGGTTTACTTTACAACCAATGTTACTACGACAGGTTCTCCCTCAGGGAATCATAACCTCATGTTCCACAAAGAGGCGTTCGCGCTTGCTTTGCAGAAAGATGTTAGGATTCAGAGTCAATACGATATTGACTACCTGGCTGAGAAGGTCGTGGGTGACGTACTGTATGGTGTTTCTGAATATAGAGATACCTTCGGTGTTGTAGTAAAGACCTAACATTGTATAATGTGGGTGATGGGGGGAGCCCTCTTCGGGGGGCTCTTTCTTTTTCTATGAGAGTAAATTTTCTTACTACAACCAACACAGGTAACGGTTATGGGATGACCAGAGAATACTTCAAGAAGTTTTTGCCCAAGTTTGGAGTAGAACTTGATCCTGCTAACGCAGGAAATGACTACACTTTAATACTTCATGTGCCACCAGCAATACAGTTTGCCAAAGGTAAAAAGATTCTTTACACCATGCTTGAGGGAGACGAAGTTCCTAACTCATGGAAGGTGTATCTTTCGATGGCGGATCATATTATAGTACCTTCTACTTTTGTTCAACAGACCTTTAAAAAGTCGGGGTTTGACAGTGTTGTTGTGCCTTTAGGGTATGATGGGGGGCTTTTTAACTACGAAGAAAAGCCAATACACGAACCTTACACCTTTCTTCACTACGAGGCTTTCCAGAAGAGAAAGGGGTGGGAAGATGTACTTGAGGCATGGCTTCTCTCTGGATTAGCAGAGGAAGAGTTGGAGTGCCAGTTAGTTTTAAAAACTATTATAGAGCCAAAAGAAGTATGTAAACTTACCGAGGAAATGTTTATTCCCAATAATGTAAAGATCGTCTGCGGGGAATTGCCTCACAAATGTATAAGAGATATCCTTGATCTAGCTGATTGCTTTGTGTTTCCTTCGCATGGAGAGGGATTTTCCTTACCTCCGCTAGAAGCTATGGCTTGTGGACTACCTACTATTATTACTATAGGTCACTCACATTCAGACTTTTTTAATAGCGATTTTATGTACGGAGTTCCGGCGGACATCCAAATTCCCGCTAGATATGATAACTGGGAAAATCAGGGACACTTCGCCCGGTGTTCTGCGGAAAGACTGGGTTGGCATATGAAATATATCTACGATCATAAAGAAGAGGCCAGGGCTGTAGGTAAAAATTCTTCCGAGTATGTTAAAAAGTATGAATATAATGTGTCGATGAAAAAATTAGCAGACTATATACTGGGTAGATTTTTATAAAACAAATGTTAATATAAATTATGTATGAGTTCACCGACTACAGGGGAATTAAAGGTTAAAATGGACGGAATGTGTAAATCCATCGATGAAATCAAAGAGGATATAAACTTAGGATTTGCTGATCTTAAAAAAGATCTTCGAGAAAATTATGTGAGGAATGAAACCTTTAAACTGACTTTAGAACCCATAGTAGAGTTTAAGAAAACAGTTACAGGAGTGGGTTATGGAGTCTCGGGAGTAGTTTTACTTGGCATTTTAGTATTGTTACTTAAACAAATTATACCGGGTTTTTCTGCTAATTAGAAAGGATCTTATAACCAAGATAAAGTTATTAAATTTACTATACGAAGGGGACGACGCACCAATAACACAACGTTTTGGAGTAAATCCGCAGGATTATATTAAGTATGGTATCAAAGCACATAATGGAATTGATTTTGGTATTGTCACAGGTACAAAGCTCTATTCCTGTATTGATGGAACAGTTACAGAAGCCCAATCGGATCTTTCTGGATACGGAAACTACATCAAAATAGAAAACAACGATTGTGGGATATTGTACGCCCACCTGGGGTCTTTTAAAGTAGCAACCGGAGAAACGGTGAAAGCCGGTCAAGTAATAGGACTTTCCGATAATACCGGAAATTCCACTGGTCCACATTTACATTTTGGCGTATTCCCAAAACCTAGAGATAGGGAAAACAGATATAACGGATATATAGATCCATTGAATTCCACCTTAGTAACATGGGTGGAAGATCTTGTTATTCCTACATCGGAAGAGGAAGTAGCGACCTTAGGACAGGCAGTGGTAAATTTACAGAAGCTACTCGACGATGCCAAGATACAGATAAAGGCATACCAAAAAAAAGAGTTGCTGGAAGATGAGTCTCTTCGGAATATAATTGTGGAGATAGAAAAAGTTATTAACAAGTAGGAGGTGGATTTAAAAATAATGGAAGTATTACTTAGTAAAAAGTTTATTTTTGCTTTAGTAGGAATGGTTATGGCTTTTGTCTTAGTGTTAATGAACAAAACCACTTCAGAAGTCTTTTTCAGATTCGCAGAGATCGTAGGCGGAACCTATGTGGTAGGAAATATTAGTGACAAAATAAATGACACTCGTAAAGAGATAGCAGAAAAGGAAACCTCTAATGGCTGATTTTGTACTTGTAAAACTACTGGATAAAATGCAAATAGTAAATATCCCAGACGGACTTGTGCCGATGGGTGCTTACGATACCGGCATCAATTACGCTGTAGGCGATAGTGTTGATTTTCTAGGTTCGTCTTATGTAATGTATGCAGACGCTCCCGCAGGAACAACACCCACTAATACTACTTATTGGCAAGTCTTAGCAGATAAAGGGGACAAAGGAGATAAGGGGGACACAGGTGCAGCGGGGGGAACCGGACTTGAACTTATCATTACTCCCGATGAGGATGCAGCAGATATATTTAGGGTTAATAATGCCGCGGGAGTTCAAATGCTTTCTATTAACACTTTAGGAGGCTGGGTTAATGTTGGTCCAGATCAACCAGCATTCAATCAAGACACTAATATTGCTTTATACATTGTTAAATCGGTAGATTCCTACAGCGGGATAAATATTATAAATCCTAACACTGGAAACAGTGCGTCTGCCGATATGGTAGTAGTAAATGACGACGTAGATCAGGCTACCTATGCCGATGTAGGTATAACAAGTACCACATTCAATGACCAAAATTATACCATCTTCGGAGTTAGCACGGGATATGTCATGGGATCGGAAGTTGATTTAGTTATAGTTTCCACTAAAGCCACAGGTAAGATATACTTTGGAACCGGCGGATCGTTGGCCGAAAATAAAAGGATGGTTTTGGATGACGTCGGCAATCTTGGAATTGGTGAAATGAGTCCCACTGCTAAGCTTCATATAGCGGCAGGAACGGCGAATGCCAATACAGCCCCTATAAAACTTACTGCAGGTGTGGTAAACACTACACCAGAAGCAGGTACGATTGAATTTGATGGGACGGATTTATTTATTTGTATTTAAAATATGGCAATACGTTATAAAATAAGAACAGAAAAAGATATAAGTGACGCAGCACTTGTTGTTTTAGGTAATACATCTGGTACAAACAGTGGAGATGACGCAGTCAACTCAAACTATGATGGACTTGTAACCAACGCCAATCATAGTGGTGAGGTCACGGGATCAGCGGCTCTTACCATCACCGACAAAGCAGTAACCCTTGCTAAGATGGCGGATATGGCAACTGCTTCTCTTATTTATCGGAAGACAGCAGAAGCGGGTGTACCTGAAGTAAACTCACTTGCTACTTTAAAAACTGATTTAGGACTTACCGGAACAAATAGTGGAGATGTTGTAAAAGCCAGTGCCGCGGAGATAAACACAGGAACAGATGATGCAAAGTTTGCCACCGCGGCAGGATTAAAAGGCAGTGTCTTATGGAATCTTCCAGAAGGTTACATGATAAACGGAAAGATAGTCCCCTCCGTAGCCAGCAACAACCTGACAGTAGCCCTAAAAGGTATGGACGGTAACGATCCATCGGCCACAAATCCTGTGTATGTGAGGATTGGTAGTGTGGTAAGAAGTATTACAACAGCACTTTCAGTAACTAAAGCTGCTGGAACTAATTGGTTTAATGCTGGAAGTACGGAACTTGCTACCAAAGAAATAGATTACTTTGTTTATCTGGGTTATAACGCTACGGATGGTGTAGTAATTGGGTTTTCAAGAATACCTCATGCGACTCTATACAGTGAATTTTCAGCTACTACTACGAACGAAAAGTTCGCAGGAATATCAACTATAACTAATGCGGCAGCAGGAGATAATTATGTGAATGTGGGTCGCTTCGCCGCTACCCTCTCCGCAGGTGCAGGATATACATGGAGTGTACCTGCCTTTACAGCTACAAATCTTATTCAACGACCTATTTATGAGACTAGGTGGTCGTTATGGGTTCCTGTACTTACAGGTGGAGTTACTGATATGTCTACCTACACTTCTGCTAGATATAAGGTTACTGGGAAACTCGTATATTTTGAGTATGTTTGTACGGGTTGTACAATGTCTGGTTCTGCTGGGTCGGCGCATTCATCATTACCTTTTATACCACTTACAGCTTATACCTATCAACCAGTTGTAATAAACAATGGTTCTGCATTTACTACCGGTCTTGCAGTCATAGATGCGGGATGCTTTATAGATTGGTATAAAACTGCCGCCGCAGGAAATTGGGTAGCCAACGAAACTTCCGTGCAACTCCACTTAAAGAGTTTCTATGAAATATAAACCCCACACCTCTGCCTTTTAGGCATTTTCCATAATCTCTATCTCAACTCTCGGCTCTAATTTATCAAAATCTTTCGTGACCACCATAGAATAGACCTGCGAGTCGTTCTCTATGATCCCGGCCTTCTGTACCAGATCCAATAGGGCTTTTAGGGAGTTATCGATATCTCTGTCCCTTTTGAAGTAAAAGTGAACTGAGAGGTCTACAGACCTCTTGTAAGGCTTTTTAACTTTAACCAGTTTTAGGCACCCTTTTATCCAGTCTTTGGCGATCTTAGTTTTGTAGGTTATATGTCCATGGTGACGGTACATTTCATTCACGCTAGGCGGAATAGGCAGAACAAGTCTCATCTTATTTCCCCCCACTTATCAGGAACCACACTCCCCCCACACTTTTCACAAAAAATAGTATCTTTTATGCGGGCCACCGCACATCTACATTTTTTTATCTTTTTTAGTTTCATCTTTTACCATAAACTTATCTACTAAGGATCTTTTCTCTAGGAACCTCTCCATAAATTCTTTCTTATTAAAAATTACCATACCTTGAGATGTGTGTCTGTGACTTTTAACTATTTCCTTTATTGCTTTTTCCATACTATTTATCATCTTGTGCCTTTCTGGCTGGTAGCCTTAATCATTTCCATTCTCCATCATCGGCGTGAACTCTGACTTTGGTAGTTTTATCTTACCCTCACTGGTGGGGGTTAAATGTTTGGTCATTATCTGGTGTGTGAGTAACCCATGCTTTGTTCCTTGATATTTACCACACCAACATTTATAGACTCTCTCCTTCTTTGGACTGCTAAACATTCTTGCAACGTCACAGGTGCAGTCCTTCTCACATAACCCTGAATGTCCCCAACTCATTTCCCACCTTCCTGCTCTGGGGATAGGGTGGAGTCTAAAATCTTCTGAAACCATTTAGGCTGCTTTATAGTTACAAACTTCACACCATATAAATTACCTACTTCAACAAGTTTAGGCATCTCTGGTTTCTCTGTTAGTTGTTTTACCATCCTATCCAAACTTTTACTCATGTCCCTCCTCTTTGGTGTCTATCTTGGTTAGGTATTCTATTTCCTTCCTGCTCTGGGGATAGGGTGGATAGGTATTCTCTTGCCTTGTAACCGTCTAAAATAACTTCTCCCAAATATTGCCAGCCATCCCTGAACTGTGTATCGCTGTCTCTCAACATAAGGTCTCTTGTCTGAACATTACTAAATAAAAACACTGGCTCTTCTCCCCGCTTGTTTATCTCTTTTGCTATATCTCTAAGATTTTCTTCACTTAAAACTCCTACACTAGCGGTAGTGGTTGTGGCTGATACACCTTTTCCAGTACCATCGTCCGATACAGATTGTCTAACTAGTCTCTTTAAATCTACGGCGGCTTTCTCAACCTCCACTAACTTTGTGAGGGCTTGGACTGCCTTACTGTTTTTGTTTACCACACCAATGGGCACAAAATAGTTTAGTTTTTCAACAATCTTATCCTCAATCCCTTTATCCATTATGCTTTCCTTTCATAAATTGCCTTTCTTTTTCTTTCAAGGTTAAAATCTCTAATTGAGTCCTTCATCTTTGCGATTAACTTTAGAGATGCTGTGTTGTTATAAGCCAGATAGGCAAGAAAATCAGTTATTATCTCTGTTTCAAGTTGTTCCTTTTGAAGTTCAAGAAACCCGTTTAACAGGTCCAATAGCCTATCCTTGTCCTCTTTCAGTATGTAGTAGGCATCCACTTTGGACGCACTACCTAACTTAAATCCTATCCTTTCTACTGGATATACCGTCTCTGTATAAGATATTTCGGGAGAAACATCCTCATCAAGACTGACAGTAATTCGTGCTATTAAATCTTTAGGCAATATCTCAAAGTAGGCGGGGCCTCTAAACGGTACACTTTTCACATCAACTTTAACTAAATTTATTTGTTCGTCTTTACTCATTCTGTTTTCCTTTCTGACTTAGTGGTGTCTAAAACCTTTTTTTCCACAAGTTCTATTTTTGCGTGGCTAAGTGACTTTTCTACATCTATTCCGTACGCATTCTCTAAATCGCTAAAATCAAAGTTAGGAAGTCTCATGTGCCCGTCGCTGGCATAAACATAGTTTTTTCCAGTACTAACATCTCTTACAATATAATCGGGAGTAGGCATAAAAGTCCCGTCCCACAGTTCATGTGTCTCTATTTTTGTAATCCTTTTCTCTAAATCTTCCATAGCTAGTTATCTCCTTTCTTAAAAAACTCCACTGTCTTCGTCAATTATTCCCGTACCCTCAAGTGCTTTTACAGCCTTACCCAACATAAGTGTGTATTCTTCACCCAGTTTGACTACATAAACGGGAGAACCTTTACCAGCACTATCTACCACTTTTAATTTTAGTCTCTCTATTTTGGCCTGCATTAAGTCTGTAGTTTTGTACTCGTGATATTTATTTTGAAAATCATTTTCCGTCATTTTTACCTCCTTTCTGTTCCTTAGATACCTCTTGGGATAAATACCTGTCCATAATATCTGCTAGTTTTACTTCGTCAAATTTTACGATAGTCTTATTCCCTGAAATTAAATCATCTGTTAAAGGTATGTCCGTTCTGCACTCATACAAATGCTCATAAAAATACTTTCGGTATCCCTCAACAGCTTCTTTCCTCACCTCATCTAATGGTTTCCTGTCTGATAGGTAGGATTTGAAGAACTCAAAGTAACCCTCTGGATTGAACCAAGTAACAGACCATGCTTCCTCCCCATCTATTTTTTCAACCTTATATCCTATTTTCTTAAAAAAGGCTTTCCTCACCTCATCTAATGGTTTACTCCCTGAATTGGCTTCCTCTCTTGGGATGAAGTTGGTCTGAATCCACTCAAAGATGTAATCAATAGTACTTTCCTGATGCAACGCCACCCCACTTTCTCCTGTTTGATATATCTTAGTAACTATTGCAATCATGTCTTTCTTTAACTCTTCCATACTAGATTTACTTGGTGTCATGTTTTCCTTTCTGACTTGGTGTCCGGCTAGTCTGTTTCATATACCCTCTTTCCACGCATTTGTCTCGTTTTTCAAACTATCGTACTTATGGAGCAACTTACTTTCTTCGGATTCCTTTTGTTTTTTGACTGGTTTTCCTTTAATTCTGTTCACATAACGGATTCCGTATTCGACCCCAATTAAATCTTTGTTTAACAAAATTTCCATTAGATTCGCTACCTCCAACGCTAACTCTGCTGATACGGCTTTCTCAATCCAAGAAGCCTTGTCGGTATCATAATCTCTATGAGAAATCTCAAATATCCCGTCTTTCTTTTTTTCTATCAGTATGTAGTTATTAGCGGACACTTTATCTCCTTTAATTCTTTCAGATGATCTAGCATCCACTTATCACATTTCTTGTAAATAGCAGCCCACGCAGCCTCCGCAGCCCACGCAGCCCTCGCAGCAGCCTCCGCAGCCTCCGCAGCCCCCGCAGCCCCCGCAGCCCCCGCAGCCCTCGCAGCAGCCCCCGCAGCCCCCGCAGCCTCCGCAGCCCTCGCAGCCCCCGCAGCAGCCCTCGCAGCAGCCCTATTCTTTTCAGTGGGGTTTTTGACGTACACCTCGGCAGCCTCAATAGCCTTTCTTGGCCTGTCGTCATTAGGGTATCTCTTTTCAAAAATATCCAATACAAGTCTTGCGGCGTAAATAGCAAACAAAACACTATCTTGCTTTTCCCATTTGTACGCCTTAACTACTCGCATCTTTTCCCACACGCTTTTAGTCCCATCGTTATCGTCAAGATGTTTCCCCCCGCATTCAACCTGTGCTAATATTTCTCCTTGTACATAAGAAAAAGCCTTATAAATACCATTGGAGGCATGAAATCCTGATTCGCAGAGCTTTAAGTCTCCTTTGTGAACTTGCCACTTTCCTGTTTTCCACTTTGTATCTCCGTGGCCAGATTTAAAACCTTCTTTAAGAAACTTCCATTGTTTTGTTACAGGATTTCCTAGAGCCGCCACAAGAATTTCTACAAAGGTATCTTCATCCATTCCCCCGATACCTGTGCCTAAACCGGATAACAAAACTCTGTTATTTTTGGCATACGCTTTAATAAATCCCAAAGCGTATGCGATCTTGTCTCCATCAGCAGTCAGACTGTTGTCGACTGTTACAGTAAAAATGACGTTATTAATCTTTTGATTTATGTTGGGGTGCTTTCTAGCCCTCTCACATTCCTTAGGATACTTTTTAGCAATAAGAGCGTCTAAACCACCCGCCATTGTAAAACTTGGGTTGGAAGCAGATACAATAAGCCCTCGTTTCTTCATAATATCTCCCTGTTCAACTTTTATGCCCTTTAGACTATTGTCCTTTATAGCCTTGGCTACTTTATGACACAAATCCTTTTTTAAATCACAAAAGATAATCATTTGTTCCTTTCTTTAAACTTGTCATCACTAAACCTTTCTTAAAAAATGTATACCCAGTAACAATATCACTATTCCAAGAAGCCCCATTAAAACGAAAAGGAAAACAGAACCTACATACTTATCTATTTCCTTTTGCTCCTTCATTAAACTGTCCACCTCGTTTCTGCCGTCTATGTTTCTTAAGTCGTAGTCTTTCATTTGTTCCTTCTTTAAAATCTCCAAAATATATAAGCCAAACAAAACAATGCCCCTGCTACTGTCATTCCTGCTACAAAAATCTCTAATTTAGTTGGTCCAGTTAGGGGAAACTCTACCATCTGGTGAACCTTACCCGATATATACTCTATTTTGGTGTAGGGAATGTAAGGTGGCTGACTTATTTTATATTTTTTAGCTGCTCTAATTCTTTTGTTTAATTTGTTCATTGTGTCCTTTCTCATAAGAATAGATGGTACGGGCGGTGGTAGGTATATATTCTGCCCGAACACATATCCAGAGTTCCACCGTCCGTATCAACTATCCTTAGTAACCTCCATCCCCCTGGTTAGCAAGACAGTAGTGCGGTCCGCCGACGTGGGGGTAGAGACTACTAAGGTCTTGTCTCCAAGTCTATCTTCCTAAAATCTTATCAATATCAAGCTCCTTGGGGTCTATCACTTCTTTTGGATCTGTAGTTTCCTTGATCTCAAATGGATCTCCATTAGTAAATAAAGCCTCCATATTAATGTGCCAGCCTGTAATTTGCTCTTTTACCTCTTTAGTAAGTTCTCTCTTTGGGGAAGGTGTTACGATATATTCTGTATCCCACCCTTCGCCCTTTTTAGTGATCGTTATATCATAGTTGGTTGGATCTCCCCAATCAGGATTTGATATGTACGTTTCAATTACTGTTTGAACAGTAATCTGTGGAATTTCAAGAATTTGCACCATCTCGGCCCCGTAGTTATAAACTGGAAATGCCCAGAAGTGTTTGACACGATTTTTCTCTGCTCTTATAGCTACCGGAACACCAGAAAGTCTCTTTACTCTAACTACTGAAGTTTTTTCATCCTTCTCTACAAACCACCTATAGCCTGTGATGGCGTCTCCAATGGCTCTAAACTTATTAGCCCCTGGCTCAAGTTTCATATAATTACTCGATCCAGACGGTATCTTATAATCTTTCGGTAAAAAACTCATGAATTAATCACCTCCTCAACTTTAAAATAATATCTGTAACTACATACCCAATTAAAAATCCGACGATAAAGTTCACAATCACCATCTCATAAACCTTTCTGCCATCTCCTGGCGAATCTTAGTCGTCCTTTCCTCTTTTTCTCGTTTCTCTATAACTTTTCTTAGATTAGATATAACCGTCTTCCAACCATTCAGCATACTGTGGAAAGCATAATAAAGTTCAAACTTTCCCAAGTGATAGGACTTTTTCCCAAACACGGGGTAAAGGCAAGTTCTAAAGTATCTATCTGTCTGTTGTTTCGGCATGGTATATCTATCCTTAAAGTCAAACCATTCAAATAGAGATAGTGCACCCTGTCCGTACATTTTATCCAGTAATACTATGTCGTCCATTTTGTAGGATCCTTTCGTGTTCTTGTATTAACTGATAAATACGTTGCATACTAAGTTTTTCTGAATTGTGCAAAGAGTTTAGGGCAATTTCATTGACCGAAAGCCCAAACTCTTTATTCAATCTATAAAGGCGCTCATGCTTTTCCCAGTTATAATCGTTTCTTAGTTTTCTCATATAAATCCCTTAGTTATTTATACCACTTGACAAGGGGTAAGTCAATAGTGTAGTATACCCTCAGGAAGATAGAATCAATCAAGGTTCTTACTACCGCATTGACAACTCAATAGGAGGTAAAAAGTGAGCAACAAGATGCTTGTTCTCTCGGAGGAACTTCGTGGTGTCACTCGCTACGGACCAAACGACTGCCCGCCAGAAGAGGTCGGAGAGCGGGGTACGGTCTATGATCCACCACTGCCGGAACCTGACCCTGAGATCACATGGTACAACTAGCCACACTATCTACGAGTCTCTCAAGGAGAACACCATGGACCCCAAGAACGATGGTCTCGACGTCTATCGGGAAGCTGCCGAGCAACGAGAACGTGAGGACAAGGTGCAAAACAACGACCCTGACGATGACTAGCCTCCTACGGGGGATTATTTTGATTAGGCACATCAGCCTTTTCTTTATAATCCCCCAGTTCTTTTTTAAAATATGAAAAACATAAAATTACTAAAACTATATAGACATCCGACTTTTCTGCCTCCTGTTGGTTGGAGTCATAATTCCAATCCTACAGGAAAAGGGCAAGACATCCCTAGATGGTGGAAAAAGGCTAATATAAAACTTAGAAAAGAAGTTTTGTCTGAAAGAAAATTAGATGAGGATATTTCTGCTGTGTGTCTTGTAATAGCCGAGCTTTCCAATGTGACTATCTTTTGCCACAGTTTTAATCTAAAAAGTGAGTGGTACTCCAATCCTCAAGTAGTAGCCAATAAAGATATTAAAGAGTCGATAAAACTAAAAAAAGGCGGAAATTCGCCTTCAAAAGGAGATATGGTATATGCTGAATGGTTAGATGCTACATTAAACCCTACTCCAGCCACTGTTGACGAGGTTAGAAATTCTTTCGGGTTAATAAAGGTGGGTCAACTTGGTTTTCTTATGCACAAAAATAAAAGTAGAGTGTTTATTGGCGGAAGATACAACGCCACTCATAAGAAATACAGACATTTAGAGGCTATACCGACTGTGAATATTACTAAGATGGTTTGTTTAAGGGGGTGATTACAGATGCCAGAAACAAGAATGTTAAATAAGTACACTAAGGAAGAAATAATTGCAGCTTTAAAAGTTGCAAAGGTTAAGGGTGCTACTGCTACCAGTAAGGAAACTGGAATATCGCTAGCAACTATTAAGAGCTGGGCCAAAAGAGCGGGGGTTGGCCTTTTGAAGGATGTACCTACTCCTAGAGCCTGGGATGAGATTAGAGCTGCCCTAGATTAAGAGTAAAACAACTACTGCCCATAGTTGTTAGGGGTGGGGGGAGATTAGAAATTTATTTCGATATTTTGAAAACCGATTGACTTCATTTTTGGAAATTTAATTTTCATACAGAGGAGGAGAGCAAAGAAAAGCGGTGAAGCGTCAATTTGGCAGGTTTACAGATTCCTGTACCCACCCGTTAATACCCGCGAGCATCCACGATCATGTCTGCTGTGTCATCCGACACAGCGTGAAGTAGTTTGCTTTGGTTGGAAGAGTCAAACATAGCAACCATATACCATGCGTTATCTCCAATGTTTTCTAGGTCTTTTATTTGGTTGATTTTCTCTGTAGCATAGCCAAATTGGTCATCGTAAGTCTTCCATATTTTTATAGATTCTTGTTTTATTTCATTGAACACCTTTTGTGGTGGTGCTTTGTAGTATTGTTCTGGTGTCATAATTTAGTCACCCCCTTTATATAACAATGGCTGGCTCGTAAACTAGCGAGTACGAACCAGCCCGCTAGTTTATAGACCAAATTCTTTGGCCATACCATCAAGTATATATATCTTTTTTAGGTAAGATAGTTTTTGATACATTTCAATCTGTTCCTTTGGTAAGTCCTTCAACAGTTTAGTTTCCAGTGGCTTGTACTGGAAGCTTAACATGTTGTAAAGAGTTTTACCGGCTTCATTTTGTTTTATCATCTGTTATCACCGCCTTTAAAATCAAACTTGTTACTTTAATTCCTTTTTAACCTTGGCTAGTCTGTCCGCTTTGACCTCTTCTGATAAGCTGTCCCAATCATCGGGCATTATTAAACCTCTGCCCTCTAGCCCAGCTCTAAGTATTCTAGTATCCCAGTCGTTGGCTTCTTTTTGATTATTAGTAAATATCTTGCCCATAGCCATAACCATGGCAATAGTTTTTAGATTGTTGTCCTCTTCTAGTTCTTGATTTGGTTCAGTAAAACCCCGTATTGTATCAATGGGCGCATCCACTATAGTCAAGCCGTATTCTCTGGCTACATAGTTTATATGTTTGCTGGTGGTCACACTCCAATAACCATGTTTGTATAATATGCCACTAGCATGGTCAATGGTGGCAACATGGGTTGTATAACTTATCACCTTGTTACCTTCTATGTGTAAATTTTTTTTGTATCTATCCATTTTATTACTCACCTCCTTTAAAGTTGTAACTTGCATAACTTCTTATTTTGGATGACTTGTCGGCATAGTGTCTATTTTCATTATCGTGGCTGTAAACCTTGCCTGTTTTAGTTTCCCATGCAGTTATAAAGGTGGACGCATCGCTGTCTTCTTCTAAGTAGGCATACAAGCCCCTCATATAGGAGTATGCAGTTATTTTATCGGCTATGTCTAGCTTGGTTAAAGCAATCAATGGTACTTTTAACCACCCGTGTGACGGGTCAGCATAAAAATCAAACTTTGTTTGCATGTTTTCCTTTCATAAAAATATATACATTGTCAGCTGGCGTGTTTTATCCTAGCCCAACTCGTCAGCCCTTTCCGACTCCAGAGTACCAGTAGTACCCTTTGCCAGTAGGGATTGCTAGGTGCGGTAGACTTTAATGCGTACCGTTTTGTGCAACCAACTAACAACTCCTATTATAGGACATATAATACATCTTGTCAATAGGTATAGTATAGCTATAACAGGGCTATAGGGGAGCCTATAAGAAAGATATTGACTTTAGTTAGTATAATGTGTCATACTACTAAAGGGGGTATTTTGTTTGA
>Ga0172380_10001327_pt1 | contig 42715 bp, 41 predicted proteins | sample Leawe162metaG_FD_119747 | JGI IMG/M metagenome (GOLD analysis project Ga0172380, IMG submission 119747) | Leachate microbial communities from a municipal landfill in Southern Ontario, Canada - Leachate well 162 metaG | ecosystem: Engineered > Solid waste > Landfill > Unclassified | place...
GATTTGCTCATCTTTTCGCCGCCGGAAAGCCACCAGCCGTGCGTGGATATTTTTTTGGGAAGCGGCAGGTTAAGGGCCATCAGAATTGCCGGCCAGAATATGTAGTGAAATCGGATTATGTCTTTTCCGACCAGCTGAACGTCCGGAGGCCAGAAACGCTTGAAAAGCCCGCCTTTTTCTTTTTCCGCCTCGGCCGCGAGGTAGTTAACTCCGGAAAGATAGTTGAGCAGGGCGTCAAGCCAGACGTAAATCGTAAGTTTGGAACCGGCAACACCTTCCGGCAGGGGTACCCCCCATGGGCAGCGCCGGGTCAGAGAAAGGTCCGGCAGTGGGTCGGAGAGCAGATTGGTTATTTCGCTGCGGAATCGTTCCGGATGGATGAATTCCGGATTTTTTACGAAGTGCTCCCTTAATTTTTCCTGGTATCGCGAAAGGCGGAAAAAATAGGTTTCTTCGGATAATTTTTCGGCCTGCCTGCCGCAGTCCGGGCAAACCGTTCCTTCGGACGGTTTTAGGTAATTTTCGCAAAAGATACAGTAATATCCTTCGTAATTTCCCGGGTAAATGTCGCCGTTTTGCTGCAGAGAAAGAAATATCGATTGTACCGTTTTTTCATGCGCCGGTTCGGTGGTCCGGATGAAGCGATCGTAACTTATGTCCAGTATCTTCCATAGGTCAATATAACGCTGGGATGTTTGGTCAACTAATTCTTTGGGTGAGAGGCCGGTTTCATCAGCTGCCGCGGCAATTTTGCTGCCGTGTTCATCTGTGCCGGTAAGAAAAAAGACCTCCTTGCCTAAAAATCTTTCCCATCGGGCCAGGGTATCGGCTGCCACCATTTCATAAGCGTGGCCGACGTGCGGTTGGGCATTGACATAGTGAATTGCGGTGGTCAAATAATATTTATCCATTCTTTTCCGTTTCCGCCAGTTCCTTTTCGTCTTCCGATTTAAGCGTTTTTGTAATTTCCGGGGCGCAGCAGGGTTTTTTATCTGGGCAGGTATTTTTGTCCGAACAAGGTTTTTTATCCGGGTTTTCGTAAGCCAGGCAGCACATCAGCCGTCCGCAAAGACCGGAGACCTTGCCGGGGTCCAACGGGAGGTTTTGTTCTTTTACCATCCGGATGGTAATCGGCTTGAATTCACGCAAAAACAGGGAACAGCAGAGTTGGCGGCCGCATACACCGTACCCGCCCAGCATCCGTGCTTCGTCGCGGCGCCCCACCTGCCGCATTTCAATCCGGCAGTTGAATGTTTTCGCCAGTTCCCGGACCAGGTCCCGGAAATCAATCCGCTCTTCAACGTAATAGTAGAAAGTAACCACCGCCCGGCTGAATGAATACTCCGCGTCAAGCAGTTTCATGTTCTTGATGTTTTTTTCGGCGATTTTTTCCGAACAGATACGAAAGGCCTCTTCATCGTGGCGATAATTTTCTTCAATTTGCGTTACATCTTCAGGGGTTACCTTGCGGATAACCCGGGAGAGATGCTCCCGGTTCAGTCCGGTTGGGAGTTCGGGGAGGATAGAAAGCACGATTCCGTAATCGGAACCGCTTTTGGACGATTCGATAATCACGTAGTCACCCGGAATGATTTCCAACTCATCCGGCCCGGAAAAAATCTCCACCTTGTCCAGGCGGCGAATTCTCAATTCTATAATTTTCATGGGTAAAATCCTTCGGTGTAAAATAACGTTATTTGTAGTCGCCCGGCTTGCCGGGCTCTTTAGCAGCGCCGAGCAAGCTCGGCAACTACAGTGCTGCGTTTATCTTTCAATTCTTGCTTTGCGATTTCTGCCGATAATCTTCATTGGTTGGGTAAAGAAAAACCGCGTCGCGAAAAGATTGTTCCGCCAAAAGAGCCCAGTGCCGGTCGCCGGTTATTTCGGCAACGCTTTTCGCCGATAATCCCAATCTAAATCTAAAGCTGGCTGAGTATGGTTCTGTTTCGCAGGCTTTTTGATACGCGTAGGCTGATTCCTGTAAATAGGTCTGGTTTTTACCGATTTTTCCGGTTTGGTAAAAAAGCGCGCCTATTTGCGCGTAATAGGCCGGATTTTTCGGGTTAATTTTAATTGCTTTGTTTAGAAGCATTAAACCTTGCCCGCCGTTGCCGGCTGAAAGTAAATCAAGGCCGTTTTGATAAGTTTTTTCGGCCCGGTGGATTTTTGCCAGGCGAAAACCGGCTACCAGAAGTACCAATATTATAAGCCCTGCGGCGATTTGGGTCAAACTTCGGTGTCTGCGTTCGGTTTTCCGGTCAACTGGATTTACATTTGTTTTTAAAGAAACGCTTCCTTTAGAGTTGAATCCGCTCGATGGAATGAGTGCCGGCAGGATAAAAAGATAGGTGGTCAGGGAAGGGTCGGCCCAATCAAAGTCTGTCTGGCTGTGCAGAAAAAGGACCAGGATTCCCCAAAAGATTCCTTTTTGCAAACCGGTAGTCGCTCCTTTCCAGGATTTTTGCAGCAACATAATCCAAAACCAGAGAAAGGTTATTATGCCTAACAAGCCGTCTTCGGCCAGAATTTCAAAGAAGATACTGTGACTGTGCTGCGTTTCCATGGCGAGCGGAATTTTAAAGCGGAAGTATTGGACTCCGAAGCTGCCGGGCCCGAAGCCCAGAAGCGGACGCTGTTTGAAAATTTCCAGGGAACTTGCCCAGTAAAAGAATCTGTCCCGCAGGGAAAGGATATGGGGAACCATCTTCAGCGAACCAAGAACCAGAAAGATAAGTAAAAATCCGCCGAACAGGATGAGGTACGGATAATACTTCCCGGCCAAATATTGCCAACGGGTTTTAAGCGTTTTGGGCGGTTTAATCCGTTGCGTCCAGATGTTTGCAAACCAGAACAGGCAAACCAGGAGAAATATCATTATCGCGCCGGAGGATTTCGTCAGAGAAAGGGCGCTTACAAAAAGAATGGTTAACAGAATTCCGAATATTTTTAGATACCCGTTTACCTCTAATTTTTTTCCCTGCGGGGAGAGGGAATGGGGTGGAAAAAAAACAAACGCAAGGCTCACGGGAATCAGGGTAATTAAGAAAGCGGCAAAAATGTTAGGGTAAACAAAGGTGGAGAAAGCGCGGCTGCTGGTAATGCGGGCCATCATTTCGGATGGTATATTATTCAGCATATTCTGTTGAGTCATGTAATTGAGCGTTTCTTTGAATCCCCAGAAATATTGCCAAATTCCGTAAAAGCTGACCAACACGGCGGTAATCAAAATAATAGTCAGAATAAAGCGGCGGCCGTTAATATCCGTTTTTTTACTCGGTGGACAAGCGATTACTTGGAAAAGAAGGAAAAAGAGGCTGAAATAATATAGGTATTGCAGGAAAATTACCTCGCTGCGGTAGGGTGAAGCGGAGCCGACGGCAGCGGCAAAAGAAACCAGCAAAAATGATGTAGCCGGCAATTCCAATCCGGTAGTTTGATAGGCTACTTTTCCGGATAGCAACAGAATTAGGTAAAGAATTGTGGCCGCTAATACCGCGAACTGAAATAAGTTTTGGGCGAGAGGATAGGTGAGTCCGTCGCTGATTGGCCGGATGAGGAGCAGGATAGCAAAAAACAAGAGAAAGAAACGTTTTATCATTGATTTTTTAAAGGTAGGGGCGGGGTTACATCCCCGCCCGTGTTTTGACAGGCGAGACGCCTGTCCTACTGCGGGAGGGGACATAGCCCCTCCCCTACACAAAATTACAATGTATTATATTTTTCCAAAGCAATCAAAATTTCCCGATAGGCATCCGGTCGGAAAAAGTTAACCGTACCCAGCCCGACCGCGTTGGCGCCGGCCAGAAGCATGGATACGGCGCTTGGACCGTCAAAAACGCCGCCGGAACCAAGGATTGGAAGATTGGTCACCTGCCGTGCTTTAAACACAAGGTAAAGAGAAAGCGGCAAAATTGCTGGTCCGGAAAGACCGCCGGTAACTCCGCCCAGAACCGGTTTTCTTTTTTGTACGTCAAAAATTACAGCCGGAAAAGTGTTGGCGATAGTCAGTCCGTTACTACCGGCATCTTCAGCTGCCGTAACCAGATTTTCAATCCGGAAAAGGTCAGGCGGCAGTTTGGCCAGGATAGGCATCTTTACCGATTGGCGCACTGCCTTTATTGTTTTATGCAAATCAGCCGGTGAAACCGGATTAAACGCGCTGCCGGAAACGTTGGGACAGGAAAGGTTCAGTTCCAGCCCGGACAAGCCTGTTTCCTCCAGTTTTTTCGCCATAAGCGCTAACTCTTTTTTATCACCGGCGATACTGGCCATAACCGGAAGAGACAAATTTTTAAGATAAGGTATCACTTCTTTGATAAATGCTTTCAATCCGGGGTTTTCCAGTCCGATAGAGTTAATCAGTCCCGAAGGCGTTTCGGCGGTTCGGGGCGGCGGGTTTCCTTCCCGGGGGAGGAGAGTTATTGTTTTACAGATGAGCCCGCCGAGCCGGGAAAGGTCAATCATCTCATTCAATTCTTTGCCGTATCCCGCGGTTCCGGAAAGAAGAATCAGGGGGTTGCGCAGTTTAATGCCGGCGAAATTAAACCCCGTTTTCGGAATCATTTTTTCCCCACATAATCTCTTCGGCCGGGAAGACCGGTCCGTCAACACAGGCCAGGCGGTAACCGTTTCTGGTTGCTACGGCACAACCGCGGCAAAGACCGGTCCCGCAAGACATCATTGTTTCCATGGAAAAATAGGCGGACCACCCGTATTCTTTTGCGATTTTGCCCGCGGCGGCCAGCATCGGGTTTGGGCCGCAGGCGTAAATAATGCCGTTTTTTGACCGTTCTTTAATTTTCTTACGGAGAAGCGACGTGGCCAAACCCTTAAATTCAAAAGAACCGTCTTCAGTGGCACAATAAGTCGGAATATCTAAAGCCTGAAAATCACGAAGGAAGAAGAGGTCTTCTTTAGTTTTACATCCCAGGATGGCAATCGGTTTTTCGTTTTCCGAATCAGCAGACAAATTTTTAGCCAGAAACAAAAGACCGGCCGCGCCCAATCCTCCGGCCAGGATAATCTTGGGACCCGGTACGATTGGGTAAAGTTTGCCCAGGGGACCCAAAAAAGATATTTGCTCTCCGGCTTGCCGACGGCTGAGTAGGGCGGTTCCTTTTCCTTTTATCTGATAAAAGACAGTTACCTTGTTTTCGGAAAGGCCGGCAATGGAAAAAGGTCTGCGCAGGAGCGGGTCGGTTGTCTTTGACTCGACTTGGATTTGCAGGAATTGACCCGGCCGCGCTTGAAAATGTTTCGGAACTTCTATTACCATGCGGTAATAGGACGGAGAAGCGATTTTGTGATTTTCCCTGATTTCAGCTGTTTCCACCATCATATTTTTGAAACCTGTACCCGGCGGTAAATTTCGAAAATTTTAGCCGCGGGCGCAAAGGAAGTGCCCGGGTAAAGAACCGAAGCGGAACCGGTCGCGACACCCATTCTTAAAGCATCGGCCAATTTTTTACCGCGGGAAAGCTCGGCCAGCAGTCCGGCCAGGAGCGCGTCACCGGCGCCGATAGTGCTGCGCGTTTTAAGCGCGGGCGGCCGGGCGTGAAATGATTCTTTTTCGGTTATGGCCAGGGCGCCTTTGAAACCAAGGGAAACGATGACTGTTTTTACGCCTCCGGCGATAATCTTTTGAGCTGCCCGCATGATTTCCGACCTCTTTTCGTTAATCTTTTTCCCGGCTAACCGGCTTAATTCAAAGAGGTTTGGCTTCAGGATATCAGGAGCGGACTTTAGACCTTCAGCCAAAAGCTCGTTGTCGCTATCCAGAATAACAGTTAACCCCCTTTTTTTAAGGTAGGAAATAAGGGTGGCGTAAAAACCAGCGGGAATACCGGGGGGAGCGCTTCCGCAAATAGCAAAAAGGGAGTCTTTCGGGTACGGGTAGGAGAGAACGTATTCCTTGAGACGTTTCAAGTCTTTTCGGTTAATTTCAGGGCCGGATTCGTTAAACCGGTAAATCCGGCCCGTTTTTCTTTCCCGAATATTGTAAATTGCCCGGCTTTCGCCGTTTATTTCAAAAAAACGATATCTTATTTTCTTCTCCTTCAGGCGATTTTTAATCCATTGTCCGTTTTCACCGCCAATGAAGCCTAAGGCCGTTCCTTTGATTCCGAAACTGTTTAGAGCGCACACTACGTTGATGCCTTTGCCGCCCGCGTCTTTTCGGATTGCGGTCAGCCGATTGATGTCTTCCGGAACAATTTTAGAAACTTCCAGGCAAAAATCAACGCTTGGGTTAGCCGTAAGCGTGTAAATATTCATTAAATTAAGGGGGGTTATTACAGACGAGTTTTCGTTTTGCGAATTCTTTTCAAACGGCGTTGACGACTCGCCGGTTCGAAAAATTCTCGGCCCTTAATCTCCTGGAGAATTTTTTCCCGTTCTACCTCGCGTTTGAAACGTTTGAATATTTTTTCAAAATCTTCGCCAGCAGGTCTGCTTCTTCGTTTCACTTCTCCAGCCACGATGTTCACCCCCTTCGATTAAAACGTTCTTATATTTTATCAATTTCGTAAATTTCGTTTTTACAGTTGTGGCACGCTTTTTCCCCGCCGATATAACCATCAACGAAAGAGCAGCTCCGGCAACGAATGTTCATTCGAAATTCCTGGGGAACAATTATTATTTTTTTTGCTTCTTTAATCTCTTTCACTTCTTTTGTTTTAACTGTTTTAACGACTTTTTTAAGAATAGCCGGTTTTTTTCCCATTTTCTCCTTTTTTTTCGCCGCAGTCTTTTTTACCGGCATAACCTTTTTTTTGATGGCGCTAACCGGTTTCTTCCCCTTGCCTTTACCGGATTTCTGGGCCATGAACCCCCCTTTTGTTGATTACCTGTTGAATCCCTTAACGAATAATTATATCCCTATTTATATCAGAAAGTCAAATTTGACCATTCAAGCGGCCTTGCGGTAAAATTCCTTAATTACTATGGCCAATATTACTAAAGGAGTGCTTTGTGCCGGTATCGCGGTTGCGGATGTGGTGGTAAAACCGGTAGCCGGCTTGCCGGAAGAGGGAAAACTCCGGTTGGTGGATGAGATTGAACTACACTGCGGCGGTTGCGCGGTTAATACCGGAATCGGACTGTCCCGGCTTGGAATTAAATCCGGAATTTCCGGCCGGGTAGGCCAAGATGGTTTTGGTAATTTTTTAAAGGAACGCCTGACCGAAGAAGGGGTTTCTACGACCGGTTTGAAAATGGTTGCCGGTGAACGGACTTCGGCTACAGCCATAATGGTTTCACCGACCGGCGAACGTTCTTTCCTTCACTTTCTTGGTGCAAACCGTAATTACAGTTCCGCGGATTTTGACCTTTCATTATTCCGCGATTATCAAATCCTGCATCTGGCCGGAATCCTGCTAACTCCTTCTTTTGACGGAGAGCCGGCCGCATCCGTTATGCGCCAGGCAAAAGAGGCGGGACTGATTACTTCGCTGGATACCGCCTGGGATTCAACCGGCCGATGGCTGGAAGCGGTTGGTCCAATCTTGCCTTACACCGACCTCTTTCTTCCAAGCATAGAGGAAGCCAAAATGCTTTCCGGATTGAAAAATCCGGATAAAATTGCTAATTTTTTTCTGAAAACAGGCGTAAAAGTGGTGGCGTTAAAGATGGGTTATGAAGGTTCATATTTCAAATCATCGCTTGGGGAGGAAGGCTTTGTGCCAATTTACCCGGTTGAAGTGAAAGATACCACCGGAGCCGGAGATGCTTTTGTCGCCGGTTTCCTAGCCGGGTACCTGAAAGAGTGGCCGTTGCGCCAAGTAACTCAATTTGCCAATGCCGTTGGAGCCCTTGCCGCAAGTAAGATAGGAGCTACAGCCGGCATCCGGTCTCTGGCGGAAACGCTTCGTTTTGCCAACATTGATAAAGAATGATGTTAGTTTCTCGCCGTACGCCATTATTTTTTTTTCTTGCCGTTTGTCTGGCCGGTTGCGCTTTTTTCCCGGGGGCTCTTAGCGCGGATTCTGTGCCGGTATTTTGGAAAGCGGAGAACTCCGAAGCAGTTCTTACATCTGACGGTGCGGTTTCCGAAATAATTCTGACGGGAAAAGTTTCCCTTGTTTCGGGAGACCGAACCGTTACGGCCGAAGAAGGGCATTATTTTCCGGATAGGCAAGAAGCGGTTCTTTCCGGAAAAGTGCGGCTTTTACTGCCGGCCGGTAAGGTTGATACTGATAAGGCTTTTTACAACTTCGCGAACGGGACCGGATTTACCGGTCCGGCTATTTTTGCCAACCCGCCCTGGTTTGGAAAGGCAGAACGGATTGAAATAGAAAGCGCGGACACCATCCGGTTGCGGGACGGATATCTTACCACCTGTGACCTTATACCTCCCCATTACCGGGTTACCTTGAAATCCGCTTCGGTTAAAGAAGGCGAATGGATAAAAATTGAGTCGGCGACCTTTAGAGTAGGAAAGGTACCGATTTTTCACCTGCCGGTTTTTTCCCAATCGCTGGGTTCTTCGGAAGCATTTGCCCTCGGCATAACTCCGGTTATAAATTCCATTGATGGGTTTCAGCTTTATACAACCTTGAAATATAACACCCCGCAGGAACGCTACAGTCTGGACCTTGATTATCGCGGCGCGCAAGGTTTTGGGTTTGGGCCAAGCCTGAAAAGCAGCCGATGGGGACAAACCGACATCAAAACCTATTTCATTCAGGATTTGAAACAGGAGCGGGACCGTTACCGTCTGGAGACCTGGCACCGTTCCAATTTTCCGAAAGAATCGGGAGAAGATAATTTTCTGCTGCAGATTCATAAGTTTTCCGACGCCGATTTTTTGAAAAATTATTTCTGGAGGGAATACGACCAGGACGTGGAACGAAATAGTTTTCTGCTTTATTCTTTAAACAGAAAAAATTATTACGTTGGTTTTTTGATGGACGGGGAATTGGATAACTACCGTAATTTGACCCAAAGACTGCCGGAATTAACCTTCTTCGCGCCTTTCCGAAAAGCAGCCGGTTTTTACTGGCAGGAAGAAGCCGCTTTAAGCAATCTTTCCAAGGAATTTTCCGGAAAAACGGAAACGACCAACCGGTTCAATTTCACGGAAAGCGTTTCCCGGTTTTACCCTATGGCCGGCGGTGTTCTCAGACCGTTTATAACCGGAGGGGCGACCTACTATTCCCAGAACAATGAGGGTAATGAAACGACACGTTATCTTGCGGAGGAGGGGGTGGATTTAGGTTGGAAATTCGGCAGGACTTTTAAACAAAAAGACGGTTCAGACGTAGTTCATTATCTGGAACCGCGGATAACCCTCCTTAACCGGGACGTTTCTTTGGAACCGGAAAAATTATTTCAGTATGACGATTTGGACCAAATTCAAACGGACCAGCTGTTAAGTCTTCAGTTACTGAACCGTCTCGAGGTTAACCGGCCAAACGGTAGCTTTGAAGCGTTGCGTTTTAACCTTGAAGCAGACTACTCCATTAAAAAAGAACGTTTCGGGGAGTTACGGAGTCTGTTTGTTTTTGACCCGCGTAAGAACCTGACTCTCCGGAGCGAAGGCGATTTTGATTTAGACACGGGAAAATGGAAAACAATCTCTACCTCTTTCGATTGGCATAAAAACGGTTTTCGCTTTCAGTTAGACCACGGTTACCAGAGGGATACGGACGAAACCATTACCCCGCGCGTATCTTTACCGCTTGGCAAAAAGTGGAGAATCGATTCCTACGCCGCTTATGATTTAAAAAATGATAACTTCGAAGGAAGGGAAATAAGCATCTGGCGCGATCTTCACTGCTGGGAAGGCCGCCTGGGTCTTTACCGGGACCAGGATGAAACCGAAGTCTATTTAATCTTTACCCTTAAGGGATTTTCGAGTGATGCGGTTAAGATTATTTCCCGCTTTTAATAGCAACGAGACCAATGGCTTCAATGCGATAATTTCTTGTGTTTGCACCTATTTTTTGAGTATAATATTAATTTTGAACGCAACCTTAGTATTACTATTTACGGCGGTGTAGCTCAGCTGGTAGAGCAAGCGGCTCATACCCGCTATGTCTGGGGTTCGAATCCCCGCACCGCCACTTTGTATTTTTTGTTTATTAATTAAACTGAATAATGAATAAAGTAACCATACGGAAGGCCAGCGTTGATGACTTGAACGCTATTGGGAATCTCTGGCAGGAGTTTATGGATTTCCATAAGAGCCGAGATCCCCGTTTTACTCGGTCAGCCGACGGTCATGAACGGTTCAAGGAATTCATCTCCGGGCACATGACATTGGACACCTCGCGTGTTCTCGTTGCCGAAGAGGACGGAAAGGTCGTCGGTTATTGCTTGGCAAAACTGGCGAAATATCCCCCTGTGTTCGAAAAGCAAGATTATGGAACGGTGTTTGATCTTGCTGTAACTGAGCGATGCCGGAGAAGCGGCATCGGCGCGAAACTTTACCATGTAGCTCAAGTATGGTTTGCCGAACATGAAATTCACCGGATCGAGCTTCGGGTAGCCGTGTCGAATGAAACTTCGACCGCATTCTGGAAAAAAATGGGATTCAGTCCCTATGCGACAACGGTTTCGAAGAACATCTAATACTTAAGAGGTCGAATAAGGTCGTTCGAGCAAACTATATTATTCGTTTTTCTTCAAGAGAGGTTTGTTTCTTTGCAACACTTCGCGGAGTGACAGTAACAAAACAAGCAGTACGAGGAAGAGAGTATCTGTGGCTCGCCTTGAAGTATAGGCGAGAACACGGAGAGCCTCACTTCCGAGTTGCGTAGTTTTGTCTGGCACGCAGCGTGTGGTGCGAAAGAGACAACCGAACGCTATTATGGGATACCAAGTCCTTGCCTTAAAATACCGCCCCAGAACCTTTTCAGAGGTTCGCGGGCAGGAGCAGATTACTACCACGCTGACCAGAAGTTTGGCGGAAAAGCGTATTGCCAACGCGTACCTCTTTTCCGGCCCAAGGGGTGTGGGGAAGACCTCGGTTGCCCGGATTTTGGCCCGCAGCCTTAACTGCGTCAACGGACCGCTTCCGGAACCATGCAACGAGTGCGAAAACTGCCGCGAAATTTTGGAGGGGCGCAGTCTGGATTTTCTGGAAGTTGACGGCGCCAGCAACCGGGGAATTGACGAGATAAGGGCTATTAATGAAAATACCCGTTTTATGCCGATTAAGAACCGGTACAAAATCTATTTGATTGATGAAGTCCACATGCTGACTGATTTTGCTTTTAACGCTATACTAAAAACCCTGGAGGAACCACCAGAACACGCCAAATTTATCTTCGCGACCACTCACCCCGACAAACTTTTACCGACCATTATCTCCCGCTGTCAGCGTTTTGACTTTCACCTTGTTTCGACCGGTGAAATCAGCCGCCATTTGTCCGAAATTGCCGGAATGGAAAAGATTCAGATAGAACCAGCCGCTTTGTTGCGCATCAGCCAGTCGGCGGCCGGTTCTTTTCGGGACGGACTCTCAATTCTTGACCAATTAGCTTCGTTTCGTTTTGGCGGGAAGATAGCCGTTTCCGACGTGGAAAAAATGTTAAGTCTGGTGCCGGAAAATATTTATTTGGAAATAATCCGGATGTTGCGTTCCGGAAACAGACGGGGTTGCCTGGAGGTGGTGGCACGGGTTTCTCAATCCGGTTATGACCTTTTTCAGTTTACCTCCGGTGTGTTGGAGTTTGCGCGCTACCTTGTTTTAATCAAAGCCGGAGCAGGGGACCTGGCAACTGACACGGTTACCCCCGAATCGGCGCAGGCTCTGACGGAACTTGCCGGCCAGTTTACGATGCCGGAACTTTTAAATTTGCTTGAAAACCTTGCCGAAGAACGCGATAAATTAAAACATGAAGACCTGCTTCGAGTTCGCCTGGAAACAATTTTCTTGAAGATGGCTGAAATTTTTGGTAAACCCGGTGGAATTGAGTCCCCGCTGCAGAGCAAACCAAATTATGAGCCGGTAAAAGAAAAAGTAATTACGAAACCGGTTGTTTTAAAAGCAGAACCGGCAATTGAAAAACCTATTCCGAAAAATCAGTTTAAACCATCTCTTGTTAGAGAAGTAGTTAGAACAGAGGAAGAAGTAAAAAAAGAGGTTGACACACTACAGTCTCCCTGTCATACGCCGGAGAATAGAAGCGGGCCAGATGCTGACAGGATTATAGCGGAAACCCAGGCAGCGGACTTGTGGCGGTTATTTCTGGAAGAGGTCGGTAAGGAAAAGCCGTTTCTTTTACCGACTTTAAAAACCGGCCATTTGGACAAAATAGAAACGGGTCGCAACGAAAAGATAGTGCGCCTGCGTTTTCGAAGACAGTTTGAAGAAGGACTCTTAAAAAGTAACCAAGCGATTCTGGTTGAAATCTGGTCCCGGAAAATTGCTTCCGGGAAGGTAGCGTTCGAAACCACCGTTGAAAAAGGAAATGACCCCGACGAAATTCAGGTTAAGCCGCGAGCGGCTATTCCCCAAAGAGAGGGTTTGAATCTTCAGCCATCTCATTTAAAAATCGATTCCGTGGAATCGGGACACCCCGCCCCAATCAGTCTTATGCCCGAAGAAAAAGAGCTTGTACAACGGGTCCTGGGAATATTTGACGGGGAAGTAACGTCTATTAAAAAGGAGACTTAAATCTATGGCTAATTTTATGCAATCGCTTAAGGAAATAAACAAACTGCGGCAAAACGCAAAAGTTTTGGAAAAAAAATTGCGCGAAGAGCGGATGGACTTTTCCAGTCGCGACGGTCGGGTTAAAGGAATTGTTAACGGGAAAATGGAAATTATTTCCCTGGAAATTTCACCGGATTTGCTTTCCGCCCAACAAAAACAAAATCTGGAAAAACTGATTTTAGAAACCATCAACAACGCCGTCGGGCAGATGCAAAGCCAGGTTTCTAAAGTAGTCAGCAGCCAGATGGGTATCAACCTGCCGGGCATGGGTTTTTAAGGAATTGTTTAGCCTATGTGGCTTCTTTACCATTTCTTTGCTTTTTTGGTGCTGCATCTGCCGAAAAGGGCGACGCTTTCTCTGGCTCGTTACTCGGCGCTTTATCAGTATTGGACGACGCCGGTCCTTAAACGGTGTTTACGCGCGAATTTAAGCCAGGTCTTAAAGGAAACCGGTCGGAGTCAAGCCGAACTGGATAGTTTGGTCAGGGAAGGTTACCTGAATTTTGGTCGATATCTGCATGAACTTTATTTTGTTCCCAGGATAGACCAGAATTTCCTGAAACTCCATTTAGAAATCAGAGGCAGGGAAAATCTGGACCAGGCGTTTCGGCAGGGCAGGGGAGTAATCAGCCTTACGGCGCACCTGGGTAATTGGGAATTAGCCGGCATCTTTACCGCCCTGCTTGGTTATCCCATTACGGCGGTGGCTCTGCCCCACCGGGGTTCGGTGATGAACCATTTTTTTCTGCAAAGGCGAAAGACCAAGGGTGTAAAGGTAATTCTGCTGGGAAAGCAAACTAAACGGTTAATTACGGCGCTGCGGCAGAATGAACTGGTGGCATTACTCGGGGACAGGGCTTTCGGACCGCCTTACCTGAATTTGAAATTCTTCGGCAAAACAGCTCTTCTCCCGGCCGGGCCGGCTCAGTTGGCGGTAAAATTGGGCAGCCCGATAGTACCGGGCTTTTTGGTGCGGAAAAATGAAAAATATATCCTTTTTTTCGAACCACCTATTTATCCTGATTCACAAAAAAGCAGTTCTGACGCGGTAAATGATTTGGCAGAGAAAACAATTGTTTATCTGGAAAAGTACATCGGCGCCTATCCAAGTCAATGGCTGGTTTTCGACCACATATGGAAAAAATAAAAAAGAGAGTGCTGCTTTCGGGCAACGAAACCGCCGGTGAAGCAGCCGTTAACGCCGGGTGTTGTTTCTACGCCGGATATCCCATTACTCCCCAGAATCAGCTAACTGAATACATGGGACGGCGTCTTCCGGAGGTGGGCGGAACTTTTATTCAGGCCGAAAGCGAGATAGCGGCCATCAATATGGTTTTTGGCGCCGCGGTAGCCGGCGCTCGGGCGATGACATCTTCTTCCAGCCCCGGTATTTCTCTTAAGCAGGAAGGCATTTCCTACCTGGCCGGCTGCGAACTACCGGCGGTCATTATCAACATGAACCGCGCCGGACCAGGTCTGGGCGATGTAACTCCGAGCCAGGCGGATTATTTTCAATCCACCCGGGGCGGAGGTCACGGCGATTACCGCACGATTACATTCGGGCCGCAGAGTCTTCAAGAACTTTACGACTTGACTTATCTGGCTTTTGACCTGGCCGACCAATACCGGAATCCGGTTTTGATTTTGGGAGACGGTATCCTGGCGCAAATGATGGAACCGGTTACCTTGAAACCGTTTCAGAAAAAATTCCCGGCTAAGCCGTGGGCGCTCACCGGATGCCGCGGGCGGGCACCGCACAAAATTCTCTCGTTGTATCTTAAACATGGCGTCTTGGAGGAGCACAACTGGCGCCTGGCGAAAAAATATGCCGCGGTTGAAAAATCAGAACAACGCTGGGAAACCTTTCGAACCGATGACGCCGAAATAATTATCGTGGCGTTCGGCAGCGTTGCCCGGCTCGCCAAAGCCGCGGTTTTGGCCGGGCGGGAAAAAGGAATTTCAGTCGGGCTCTTCCGGCCTGTTTCCTTATGGCCTTTTCCTTACCAACCCTTGCGCCGATTAGCGGGAAAATCCCGTAAATTTTTAACGGTGGAAATGAATCTGGGGCAGATGGTTGAAGATGTCCGCCTGGCCGTAGAAGGCGTCTCCCCGGTCTCTTTTTACGGACGTCCCGGCGGTGGAGTTCCGACGCCGGAAGAGATATTAAAAATTGCGCAAAACTTAATCGGACGCTGATTTTCACAGATTATCGCAGATAAAGAATAACTTATAAATTTTTTAGAGAAATACCCTAAAATTATGGTTAATCTTTATCCGGTAGTTTCTGCGTATATCTGCGTCCTAAAAAAATTCCATGGAAAAGACAATCTTTGAGAGAACGGCGGGATTGCAGGATACCGCGAACAGTTTTTGCCCCGGCTGCGGCCACGGAACCCTGATACGGTTGGTGGCGGAACTGGTGGAGGAGATGGGTATGCGGGAGAAAACCATCGGTATTGCTCCGGTAGGATGCGCGGTAACCGCTTACGATTACTGGAATTTTGACGTAACCGAAGCCGCCCACGGAAGGCCGCCGGCGGTTGCCACCGGCATCAAAAGGGTTTTGCCGGACCGGTTGGTTTTCACCTACCAGGGAGACGGAGACCTCGCGGCCATCGGAACCGCGGAAATTATTCACGCCGCCAATCGCGGTGAGAATATTACCACTATTTTTGTCAACAACGCAGTTTACGGCATGACGCGCGGACAGATGGCGCCGACCACGATGATCGGCCAGAAAACTACCACAACTCCCTTTGGCCGCAACCCCAAAATACACGGTTACCCGATTAAGGTTTGCGAACTTCTGGCCGTTTTAGACGGGACCACTTACCTGGAACGGGTTGCTTTGACTGACCCCGGGTCCGTCCGCAAGATAAAAGCGGCGATAAAAAAAGGGTTTGAGTGCCAGTTGGCGCGCCGGGGTTTTTCCCTGATTGAAGTTCTTTCGCCCTGTCCGGTTAACTGGGGATGCGCGCCGGTCCAAGCGCTTGATTTTATCCGAGAAAAGATGCAGGCGGTATTTCCCGTAGGCGTAATTAAAGATACCATTTCCGGAAACGAGATATGATTAACCGAAAAAAGTTTAACTAAAAATATTTCGAAGATTTCTTGTGAAAACCATTCTTATCCTTGTGCTGGTATCGGTAATCTTGACAACAATGAACCAATCCGCGGTATCGCGAGTAACCACGAATATCAAAGCAGACGAAATGACGTACGCCAGTTCCGTGGATGGCACCGCGCCTCTTTGCGCAAACATCTGTTACCCCGGCGACGGAAAACCCAAGCCGATTATCGTTGTAATGCACGGACTTGGCGGAGGCCGCAATGACGTCGCCAAAGATATCCGTGATTTTGCCGCCCGCGGGCTCTTTGCCGTCGTACCTGATATGCGGGGACGCGGAACATCGGCCGGTAAATTTGATTGCGGTGGATTAGACGTCTACGATATCGTAGACGCACTCCTCGCGGCTATCAGCAGATACCCCGCCGAAATCGATAAGCGCAATATTAACATCGTTGGCTATAGCGGGGGCGGCGCAAACTGTTTCAGTGTTTTCGTAAGGTTTCCCGACCTGTTTCATGTCGTTGCGCCGTTTTTTGGCGTTACCGATTACGGGCAGTGGTATCATCTGACGCCGCAGTACAACGATCTTTTAAAACAGGCGGTGGGCGGCACACCGGAAGAATTACCGCTTAATTACGCCGCGCGCAACACTTGTCCGGCGGCCGGAAATAATCGCGGAGCTAAATTGCATATATTTTACGACGAGGCCGAAACCATCTGTCCACCTGTCATGGATGAACGGTTTCTTGAGACATACCACGCTGCCGGCTTGAAAAATGCTACGGTTCATATCAGCCGGGCAGGCGATGCCGCGCGGTGGCGGCACGGCTACCGCACCGACAACCCGATGCTCGAAAAAGCGGACGACACCCTGGTGAATGAAATCTTCGCACCGCTACCTGATTTATCCTTGCCGAAAAAAGGAACTCTCACGGTGTGCGGTTATCTGGTCACGCGTCAATTTAAGATATTTATCGAAAACGGGCAACGCGGTGTGGTGCGGATTGAGTATGACCTGACCGGAAAAGAACCGAAAATTACGGTAAAAGATAACCCCGCTAAATTGCCGGTAAAGGTTTCATTCCAAACCCCGTTTGCTTTTCTAAAACAACCGCAATGAATTCGTCTAAATAACGGATTAAGCCTTTAGAATTTTTTGCCCGGCAAGAGCAACTTGTGTTAAAATAATAGAGTTTGGTTTTTTCACCAAAGCCCACCTTCGCAATACGGATGCTTCGTCTACCGTGCGGTTTCGCCGCCACTAGGCGTCCATGCTACGGCGGGCAAAGGAGGAGACAAAAATGAAAGTAAAAGTGGATGCGGATATTTGTACCGGATGCGGACTTTGTGTCGACGGTTGTCCCGATGTTTTTGTTTTGGAAGGTGAGATTGCCAAGGTAAAATCTGACCCGATTCCGGTCAGTACCGAGGAATGCGTGCAGCAGGCAATTCAGGACTGTCCCGTTAATGCTATTACGGAAGGCTGACGAAGATGATTAAAGAGATGAGAATTCACGCCCGAGCAGGGCAGGGCGCCATTACCACCGCCGCCCTGCTCGGAACCGCTGTTTTTGTGGAAGGCGGATACGCCTACGCTTTTCCCAGTTTTGGAGCCGCGCGCATGGGCGCGCCGATGAATGCTTTTATCCGTATTTCCGACCAGGTCATCCGGCTCCGAAGCCAGATTTATAATCCGGATTATGTATTAGTAGTTGACCCGACGCTTGTGCGGAGCGTAGACGTTCTGGCCGGGGTGAAAGATAATGCTCTGATAGTAATAAATTCTAAGGAACCGCTTTCCCTTAAACCTAAATCAGACGGAGTTAAAATTATTTACGTGCCGGCCACGGAAATTGGCATGCGCCATTTGGGACGCCCCCTGGGTAATACCGCCCTGTTGGGTGCGTTTGCGGCCGTTTCGGGAACGGTTAAACTAGAAAGTTTGAAAGAGGTGATTAAGCGTCGTTTTTCCGGAGAAATCGCCGAAAAGAACACTGCGGCTCTTACTGAAGGCTGGGAGGTGGCATGCGGATAAAAATAACGGCCGAACCGGGAAGCGCCAGAAATAACAAAACCGGTTCCTGGCGGGTGGAACGACGGCCTAAATTTTTGCAAAAAAATTGCATCGCCTGCCGGCTGTGCGTCCTGGTTTGCCCGGAAGGGATTGTTTCCGGAAAAGAGAAGAATGATTTTAAAACCGATTACCTTTATTGTAAAGGCTGCGGCCTTTGCGCCGCGGTCTGTCCAAAAAAAGACATCGAGATGGTTCCCGAAGAAATGGAGAGAAAAAAATGAAGGATTTCATCGAAGGTTCCGAAGCAGTTGCGCGGGCGGTGTGCCTCTGTAAACCCGGAGTAATTTCGGCCTATCCCATCACGCCTCAAACCCACATTGTGGAAGGTTTGGCTCAAATGGTGGCCGACGGTCGTTTAAAAAGCCAGTTTGTTAACGTGGAAAGCGAACATTCCGCAGCTTCGGTTGTCTTGGGCGCGGTGGCCGCCGGAGAACGTGTTTTTACGGCCAGTTCCTCGCAGGGTTTAATCCTGATGAGCGAGGTTATTTTTAACATTGCGGGAATGCGCATGCCGGTAGTTCTGGCGTGCGTCAACCGGTCATTATCCGCACCCATCAATATCTGGAACGATTTGCAAGATTCAATTACATTGAGAGATAGCGGCTGGGTGCAGCTTTACGCGGAAAACAACCAGGAAGCCACCGACCTTATCTTTCAGGCCTATCGCCTGGCCGAGGACTCCCGAGCCTTAATTCCGGTTATGGTCTGTTTGGACGGGTACGTCTTGAGTCACGGCTTTGAGGTAGTTGATATTCCGGAAGAAGATAAAGTGGCGCAGTTTCTGCCACCCTTTAATCCGGCGGAAAAATTGGACACGGCCCACCCGAAGAGTTTTGGACTTTTGGCCGGACCGGACTATTACCTGGAAATCAGACATGATTTACACCAGGCGGTTAAGGGCGCTTTAACGCTGATTCCGGAAATTACCGCCGATTTTAAGCGTATTTTTGGACGCGATTCCGGCGGTCTGGTAGAATCATACCGCTTAGAAGACGCGGAGATGGCGATAGTTTCGGCCGGATCGGTCTGCGGAACGATTAAAGATACCGTGGATGCTTTAAGGGCGGAAGGGAAGAAGGTCGGTCTCTTGAGAATTATCACCTACCGACCCTTTCCGGAAGAAGCAATTCTTCAGGCACTGGCGAAGGTTCCGATGGTTGCGATTCTGGATAAAGCTGTTTCGCTCGGCGCCACCGGACCAATTTACGCGGACCTGAAAGCGGCGTTTCAGGGAAAACCAGCTAAAAAAATCAGCGGTTACATCGCCGGTCTTGGCGGCAGAGATATTACGCCGGGCACGATTAGGGAAATATTTAAACAGCTTGCCGGACCGGAGGTAAGCAATCAGTTTGTCGGTTTAAAGTCTTCATTTTAACAAGAGGAGAACCCTTATGCCCGAACATTTTCTTTCACCCGGTCATACCGCCTGCGCCGGATGCGGTCAATCTCTGGCGGCACGCCTGGTAATTGATGCGGCCGGACCAAATACCATTATCGTTAATAATACCGGATGCCTGGAAGTTTTTTCCACCGCCTACCCGGACACCGCCTGGGAAGTACCCTTTATTCACTCCCTTTTTGAAAATTCGGCGGCCGTTGCTTCCGGAGTAGAGGCGGCTTTAAGACAAAACGGTAAATTATCAGAGGTCAGGGTAATCACCCAGGCCGGAGACGGTGGTACCGCGGATATCGGACTCCAAGCGCTTTCCGGAATGTGGGAACGGGGACACGACATCCTTTCCATCTGCTATGATAACGAAGCATACATGAACACCGGAATTCAGCGCAGCGGCCTTACGCCTACCTATACTTCTACGACTACCAGCCCGTCCAGCAAGACTTCCACCGGCAATCCGAGACCAAAAAAGAATGTGGTAGAGATTGCCGTAGCGCACGGGATTCCCTACGTAGCAACCGCATCAGCCGGATTTCCGCTCGACCTGCAGAAAAAGGTAAAAAAAGCGCTGGCAATTCGCGGACCAAAATTCCTGCACGTTCACGTTCCCTGTCCGCTGGGTTGGCGCCACGAACCGGAACAGACTTACCAGATAGCCCGGCTGGCCGTGGAGACTGGACTTTTTCCGCTCATCGAATTTGAAAACGGAAAACTTTCGGGCCGGTATCTAATCGCCAAACCGAAACCGGTGGAAGAGTACCTGAAACCACAGGGAAGGTTCCGGCATATTTTCAAACCGGGCGCGGAAGCAGCCCTAAAAGAAATCCAGGCGATAGCCAACCGGAACATTGAGCGTTACGGCCTCGTTAAAACCGCAGTCTAAAATTAATCCGTTTTTCGGAAAAGGAAGATTATGGCTCTGATAAGTTATTCGGCGTGTGAAATTATCAAGGTCGCGATTGAAATTGAAAAAAACGGCTACCAGTTTTACACGGAAGCCGCCAAACTGACCCGGAGTAATTCGGTGGCTGAACTTTTCCAGAATCTTGCCCGGGAAGAGATTCAACACCAGACTTTTTTTGAGGGACTGGCAAAACTTATTCCCTGCAAAGAGGTCAACGGAACAAACCAACCGGATGAATATCTTTCCGCGATCGCGGATGCGTCTATTATTCAACAAAAACGGGGAATAAAGTTGGTTACGGAAAAGCGGCTTACTGACCAGGAAGCGCTTGATTTTGCGGTTCAGGTGGAAAAAAATGCCATTCTTTACTATACGGAACTGCTGCGGTTTGTAACCGAAAAAGAAAGAGGAATGGTTGAAGAATTGGTTGCGGAAGAAAAGAAACACCTCACCAACCTGATTTCGATTGGTAAAAATCTAACCTGAAACAACTTTTCCGTTGCAGATTGTGCGGCAAACCCTTCCCTTCATCGTTTCACCCAAAAACGGTGTGTTTTTACTGCGGGATTTAATTACGGCCTGCGTCAGCATCCATTCTTCTTTCGGGTCAAAGATAGTGATGTCGGCCCGTAACCCTTCCTTAAGAATGCCCCGGTCGTTGAAACGAAATATCCTGGCCGGATTTGATGTCAGGCAGGCAATTAGAAGTGAAAGGGGAATGACGGTGGTTAACCGCAAAAGAAGGGGCAGGGCGGTTTCAAAACCGATGATACCGAAAGCTGCGTTTTCAAAATCAGTCTCTTTTTCTTCCCGGCTGTGCGGTGCGTGATCGGTTACGATAACTTCGATTGTGCCGTCCTTAATACCGTCCCTCAGTGACTTAACATCATTTTTGGTGCGCAGGGGCGGACTAACTTTGGTGTTGGTGTTATATCCTTTCACCGACTCTTCAGTCAGAGTAAGATGATGAACGGTGACCTCCGCGGTTACCGGAACGCCCTTTTTCTTTGCCTGCCGAAGAAGAGCGATTGAACCGGCTGACGTAAGGTGGGCAAGGTGAATCCGGCTTTCCGTCAAAGAAGCGAGGGCAATGTCACGAAAAACCGCTATTTCCTCTGCTTCCCGGGGGATGCCGGGCAAGCCCAGGAGGGTGGATATTTTCCCCTCGTTCATCACTCCGTTCCGGGCCAGCGTTAGTTCTTCCGGATGGTCTATGAGCGGCCGGTCCGCTATCTTAGCGTATTCCAATCCGCGGCGCAGAACCCGGTTGTCCGCAACGCAATTTCCGTCGTCCGAAAAAGCCACCGCGCCGTTTTCTGCCAGGTCAGCCATCTCCGTCAGCTCTTTTCCTTCCCGGTTTTTAGTTATGGCGCCAATCGGAAGGACCGAAATGGCGGTTTCCTTTCCCTTATTGAAAACGAAGGCGACCAGGGGACCGGTATCCAGGCAGGGGTCGGTATTGGGCATCGTCATAATTGTGGTGTAACCGCCGGCCGCGGCAGCCGTCGCGCCGGTCTTAATCGTCTCTTCATCTTCTCGTCCCGGTTCCCGCAAGTGACAGTGGCTGTCAATAAAACCAGGACAGACAATTTTGTCGGAGGCGTCGATAATAAGGGGTTTTCCCTGTGGTTTTATACCCTTAGCCACTTTTTCAATCTTGCCGTTTGCGCAGGCAACATCCATGACTTTGTCAATTCCCTGAGCCGGATCAATTACCCTTCCGTTTTTAATTAACAGGTCCATAAATACCTCGCTTTGGATAACATCAACTCCCTTGATCAGAGAGTGCGCGCTTGGAGAGACTCGGCGCCCTCGGCTTTCGGTACGCCTCGGGTCGGCCCCCCGCTGGTATTGCTCCTTAATTAGTCGCAATCCCTGACTTCGCTCCTTTCGAGTCTTGTGTCAAGGAGTGCGCGCTTGGAGAGACTCGAACTCTCAGCCTTTAGCTTCGGAGGCTAACGCTCTATCCAATTGAGCTACAAGCGCAATTCGTCCTTATATTATAAACCAAAATGGTTCTAATTGGAAGAAAGCGCTTTTTTGATTATCCGCAAAGAACGTTCCGCGGCGCCGGTTTCCCGGCTGATTGCCTGATAAGCCTTTGCGCCGGATTCTTCAGCCCAATCCGGTTTGGTAAGGCAGCGCAAAAAAAAGGCGTAAAGACCATCCGAATCAAGAACCAATTCCCCGCCGCCGGATTTCTGCAAAATATCCGCTTCTTCCTTGAAATTCCAGGCGTGCGGTCCGAACGCCAACGGCTTTGCGAAAGCCGCCGGTTCCACCAGGTTGTGTCCGCCGTCACCAAAAACGGTCAGGCTGCCGCCGACAAAAGCCGCGCGGCTTATCGCGTAAGCCTTGTTGAGTTGGCCCATAACGTTCAGCAGCAAGAAGTCTTCGGTAAAGGGCGAACGAAGGGAAGAAAACTTCTGGTATTTTAATCCTTCTTTTTGAAAAATAGCTTCCATTTTACTACGTTCCAGATGCCTGGGCGCAAATATTATCCTCAGGCCCGGAAATTCGGACAACAATCTTTGGGAAACTTCAACTGCCATTTCTTCTTCTTCCGGATGGATGGAGCCAAAGACGATACTGCGGCCGGTCAGCAAAAATTCTCTCTTTACTTCTTCCGGGTTTATCCCTTCCGCCTGTTGAAAAACCACGTCATATTTGATGTTACCGGTTACGGTTACCCGCTCCGGTAAAACTCCCAGGTTTATAATCCAGTCTGCTTCACGACGGCTGCGCATGCCTATTTCTTGAAATTGGGCAAGAACCGGCGCTGTTATGAAACCGACTTTTCGGAACCGGCGGTAGGAATTTGGTGAAAACCGTCCGTTGATAAGAACCGCCGGGATGTTGCGTCGTGTTAAAGCAAGGAGGAGGTTAGGCCAGAATTCGGTCTCCAAACTGATAAAAATCCGGGGGTTGCACCGGCGCAAAAATGACGGCCAGATAAAGGGCAGGTCAAACGGAAAATAGGTTACGGGAATTTCCGGGAGCAGCCGCCGCGCAGTCCGGAAACCGGTAATCGTGGTGGTGGTGAGAAAAACTGGTAATGGAAACTCTTTCCGGAGTAGGTCAATCAGGACGCGGGCGATGGTAACCTCTCCCACGGAGAGCGCCTGAATCCAGACGCAGTCCGAAGGAATGTCGGGACGCAGATTAAACCCGAAACGCTGTAGGATATCATTCCTTTGGCCGCCCCGACGACAATGACGTCGGGAAGAGATGCAGGCAAACAACGGAAAGAATAAAACCAGCAGGAGATTATAAAGAATGTAGCCCCGGAATTTTCGCATTTATAGATTTCGCATTACAACTGGAACTTACAGAAATTTCTTTTTTGGGACGCAGATATACACAGAAACTACGGGATAAAGATTAAAGATAATTTAGAGTAATTTTAGAGCACTTCCTTGAAAGTAATCTTTAATCTGTATCCGCGATTATCTGCGGTAATCTGCGTCCGATGTAATTGGGCGAATTCCTATGCCTTTCTGGGTAAGATATTCTTTGGCCTGATGAATGGTGTATTCCCCGTAATGAAAAATGCTGGCGGCCAGGACAGCGTCCGCCTTTCCCTCATCCAGGACTTCAAAAAGGTGCTGCAGGTTTCCGGCGCCGCCGGAAGCGATTACCGGAACCGTTACCGCTTCCGAAATAGTTCGGGTAAGTTCAATATCGTAACCGGATTTGGTACCGTCCCGGTCCATGCTGGTGAGGAGAATTTCTCCGGCGCCCATCTTGACTGCTCTCTTCGCCCACTCCACCGCCGATATTTTAGTTGGTGTTCGACCGCCGTAGGTGTAAACTTCCCAGGTCCCCGGACCAATATTTTTGGCGTCAATCGCAACCACAATACACTGATTGCCAAATTTATCCGCGCCTTCAGTAATCAATTTCGGATTCTCAACCGCGCTGGTATTGATGGAAATTTTATCCGCGCCGGCCCGTAAAATATCTTTGATATCGCTTATCTTCCGGATACCGCCACCGACGGTTAACGGAATAAAGACGGAACCGGCGGTTTTTTCCACGATCTCCAGCAGGGTTCCCCGTTTTTCAAACGAGGCGGTAATATCCAGGAAGACCAGTTCGTCGGCACCTTCCCGGCTGTAAGCGGCGCCGATTTCCACCGGGTCGCCGGCATCGCGTAAATCCAAAAAATTGACGCCTTTTACCACCCGGCCGTCTTTAACATCCAGACACGGTATAATTCTTTTAGTTACCATCGCTTTAATTATGACAGACGCGCAAACGAATTGTCAAATCAGGGGCGAAAACACTATAATAAAGGGCAGATGGACAAAAAAAGAATTATGCTAACCGTCGGCATAGTCAGCCTGGTTACTATTTTAGTTCGTGTCGCCGGACTCGGCCGGGAGATGTTCAGCGCCTACTTCTTCGGAACAACCCTGGTTTACGATGCTTTTTTACTGGCTTTCATGATTCCTAACTTTTTTCGGGGAATCCTGGCAGAGGGCGGGTTAAATAGCGCTTTCATACCTATTTTTTCCGAATATCTCTCTCCCGAAAAAAAGAAAGACGCTCAGCAAATTATCAGTGATACTCTAGGCGCCAGTCTCTGTTTTACGCTACTCCTTTCCTTTTTTTTCTTTATCGCGTCAAACCTGGCCGGATTTTTCCCTTTAAGTCAGAAAGTTCTCCTGACACTCTCTTTTCTGAGGTTCACCATTTTTTACCTCGTTTTTGTTTCGATGGCTGCCCTGGTAATGGGTATTCTTAATTCCCTGGGTCATTTTTCCGGACCGGCCCTGGCACCGCTGGGCCTTGACCTTTTTTGGATATTAAGTCTGGTTACCATTGCCCCTTTGTTTGGCGCCGGTCTTGAGGGTAGAACCTACGGATTAATTATCGGTCTGTTAGTAGGAGGAGCCGCTCAATTTTTCATACCGGTGCCGGCGCTTTGGCGCAGAGGTTTTTCCCTTAAGCCGACCTTTAACCTGAAGAATCCTGCTCTGGTACGCATGGGTAAATTACTCACGCCGATTATCATCGGCGTGGCGGTTACGCCCATCAACCTTATGGTGGATTATTTTTTAGCAAGCGCTATTGCTTCCGGAATGGTCAGTTCCCTCTGGTACGCCAACCGGCTAATGCAATTGCCGTTGGGTATTTTTGCGGTGACTCTGGGCACAGTTGCTCTTCCTTCAATGTCCCGACAGGTATCCGAAGGAAATTTAAAACAGATGAAAGAAACATTAGCATACTCTCTTAAATTGGCTTTTTTACTGGTTATTCCGGCCAGTTTCGTCTTTGTTTTTTTCCGGGAACCAATTATCCAAGTCCTTTTCCAGCGAGGCCTTTTCACCAGCCAATCTACCCGGGCGACCGGTATCGCGCTCCTTTTTTTCTCCCTGGGTCTTTTCGGATACAGCGGCAACATTGTGTTAACCCGGGCGTTTTATGCCCTAAAGGATACCGCGACACCGGTCAGGGTTGGAATTTTAAGCATTGCCGCTAACCTGATACTGGACCTTATCCTGATAGTTCCGTTAAAACAGGGCGGCATCGCTTTATCCACTTCCCTGGTCGGGATTCTTAACTTTGCCCTGCTTTTCTTTTTACTGCGCCGTAAAATCGGTTTGTTGGGTGGTTGGAAACTTCTGAAATCCGGCCTGGAATTTATCATTTTGTCAGGCCTGGCAACCTTCCTGGCGTTCGGTTGTTTCCATTTTACGGCGGAAAGATTTGGAACCGGCGTAGCGTTGTTTAGCGCATTAATTGCCGGTAGTATCTTTTATTTTGGGATAAATTATCTGCGAAAAAACTATCGGTAATCCCCCTCACCATGCCTCTCCCCATAGGGGGGGGAGGGTTAAAACAAGTTCCTCACCTTCATCATCTTCCCGTCGCGGAGATGATGAAGGTGAGGAGGTACGTGGTATAATAAACATATGGAACCGGCTATCGCAATCGGTCGTTTATTCATTCTCATATTTTCGGTGATTATCCACGAATGCAGTCATGGTGTGGCTGCCCTACGTAACGGAGACGACACCGCCCGGGTTATGGGACGGCTGACGCTGAACCCTTTACCCCACATCGATATTTTTGGAACGATTATCATACCGGGCCTTCTTTTGCTGGCCAACGTGCCGATAATTATCGGTTGGGCGAAACCGGTACCAATCAACCCTTACCGGTTCCGTGATTTTCGCCGGGGCATGATTGAGGTGGGCGTTTCCGGGCCGCTATCAAACATATTGCTGGCGCTAATTTTCGCCTTCCTTCTGCGAATTACCGGAGCTAACTCTATTCCCGGGGTGGGATATTTACTTTATTTTGGAGTTTTTGTTAACTTTCTCCTGGCGTTTTTCAACCTCATTCCGATTCCGCCTCTGGACGGGTCCCGCATCTTGGGCAGTTTACTGCCCTTAAAGATAGAGGCAAAGTACTACCGGATAGAACGTTACGGAATGTTCATTATTATCGCCCTTCTTTTTCTCGGTTTTTTTGATTTATTGTTTCCCGTAATCAGTTTCCTGACAAAATTAGTTACCGGAACAACTTTACCTTTATGAGGAGTAAATTATGAATTTCGAAATTCTGGTGTCAATCTTTGAGGCTTCCGGCTGGCAGGCCCTGGGCAAAATTCCTAATCCGGTTTCCGGTAAAACGGAACTGAACCTTCCGGCCGCGGAAAACACGATTGAAATTTTAATCCTGCTGAGAGAGAAATCCAAGGGCAACCTTACCCCGGATGAAGAAAAATATTTATCGGCCGCAATCGCAAACCTGCAGTTAAACTACGCCGCCGAAAAAGAAAAACCGCAAACCGGTGCCGCCGAAAAAGAAGGAGCTGCGAAAGAAGATTAACGACCTGCCGGACCTTCCGGGCGTGTATCTTTTTCGGAACAAATCCGGACGGATAATCTACGCCGGGAAAGCCCTTTCCCTGCGCAACCGGGTCCGCTCCTACTTTCAGGCCAGCCGGTCTTTCGACCCGAAGACCGAACTTCTGGTCAACGAAATATCGGATATTGAACACTATTCCGTTACCAGCGAAGCCGAAGCATTCTTTCTGGAAAGCCGCTTCATCAAAACCTATCAGCCGCATTACAACGTAGACCTCCGTGACGATAAAACTTTCCCCTTGGTGCGCATTACCAAAAGTGATTTTCCGCGGATTGAAATTATCCGGGGCAGAAAAGAAAAAGACGCTTACTATTTCGGACCTTTTACCGAAGCCTGGGCTCTGCGCCGGGCGGTGCGTAATCTACGCCGGATATTCCCGCTGGCCAGTTGCCGGCGCCGGATTAATCCCGAAAACCCGGTCCGGCCCTGTTTTGACTATAACCTGAAACGCTGCCTGGCACCGTGCGCCGGTAAATCCACGAAAGAAGAATATAACCGCACCGCCCGCGCCCTCCTGGCTTTTTTTGAAGGTAAAAACCAACGGATTATTTCGGAGTTGAAAAGCGCGATGGAAAAAGCCGCCGGAGAACTTGATTTCGAAGAGGCGGCCCGGATACGCGACGAAATAGACGTATTGCGACGGGTACAAAAACATCCAAAAGATTTAGGAAGGGAACGGCCTGCCCAAAAAACAGTTTTAAATCTTAAAGACAGTCTGGGATTATTGAAGGAACCGGTGCGGATTGAAGCTTACGATATCTCTAATCTTTTCGGCCAGGAAGCTGTGGGGAGCATGGTTACCTTTCTGGCCGGAGAACCCTGCCGGAAAATGTACCGACGGTTTCGAATAAAAGAAGTCGAAGGTATTGATGATTGCGCGATGACGGCTGAAATTTTACGGAGGCGGTTCCGGGAAAAGGAATGGCCGCTACCGGACCTTATCTTGATTGACGGAGGCAGGGGGCAGATAGAGACCGCCAACCGCGTCTTAAGGGATAACCACTTCGAAATTCCGCTGGTGGGGCTGGCAAAAGAAGAGGAACGAATTTTCGCGCCGGGCAAAAAAAGACCGCTGCCGGTTTCTCCATCTTCACCGGAGAGCCTGTTTTTACAACGTATCAGAAATGAAGCGCACCGTTTCGCGGTCTCTTACCACCGAAATCTTCAGCGGAAAAAAGTAACCGCTTCTTCACTCGATTCCATACCGGGTATCGGTCCCAGGCGAAAAGCGCTCCTCTGGCGTAAATTTTCGTCTCTGGAAGAAATTAAATCCGCCCCGGTATCTGAACTGATAAAATCAGGCATTCCCGAAAATGTTGCCCTGAAACTGAAAGATATTCTTGTTTAAAAAACCGTCCTAAATTGTCGAAAAAGGAAATTTAAGGGTATAATGGAAGATGGCCCGCTTTCGCATTGCGGACGCCTCGTTGTCAGGCGGCTTCGCCGCCGCTCGGCGTCCTTGCTATGGCGGGCGAAGGAGGACAAATGGCGGAAAAGAAAATTGTAGATAGGATGTTGGAACTTGGCTTGGGAATTGCCGCTTACGGCGAGGAAAAGGTAGCGGGTTTCGTAAAGGATGTAACCGCCAAAGGCGAAACGAAACGCGGTGATGTGGAAAAGATGAAAAAAGAGTTCAAGAAAAAGAGTGAATCCCTGCGTAAGGAATTTGTCCGGAGAGTCAACAAAGAAGTTGAAGGCGCGCTCAAAAAAATGAATTTGGCAACCGTAAAAGAAGTTGCCGCGTTAAAAAAACGGATTGATAAACTGGAATCCAAGATAAAAGAATAGATTTTAGATACAAAGTACGAATTAATTTTGACGCTGATTTTCGCAGATTATTCTGGATAAAGATTACAATATTACCTTTTGGAATTAAGCAACTTACCGAAAACTGTTGTTAATCATTTATCCTGTAATTTCTGCGTATATCTGCGTCCCATTCGTTTTGGCTTATATGCTTCCTATTCGTAACATCGGGCGGGTCCGGCAGGTCTTGACTGTGGTAACCAGGAACGGCCTGGGTTATCTGACCGACCGTCTCCTGTCCGAACCTTTTTTCCGCTTTTTGAAAAAACGCAAAAGTTATGTTCTTCCGGAAAACGCGGCCGGTGAAAGACTGGTTTCGGCTTTGGAGGAATTAGGTCCCACTTATATCAAATTAGGCCAATTTTTAAGCATGAGGCCCGACATTTTTTCTCCGCCAATCATCACTGCCTTGAATCGGTTACACGAAAAAGTAAAACCGATAACACTTGCCGAAGTTGAATCCGTAATTCAAGAAGAATTAGGCAAGCCGCCCCAAAAAATCTTCCGGGAATTTTCCGCCGTTCCCCTTGCCGCGGCATCATTGGCTCAGGTGCATTCAGCTGTTTTATTAACCGGTGAGGATGTTGCGATAAAGGTTCAACGTCCGGGAATAAAGCAAATTATTCGGGCAGACCTTGCTATCCTTGCGGAAATTGCTTCTCTGGTCAACCAGCGCATACCGGAATCCCGGATATTCAATCCGGAAGATTTGGTAACCGAGTTTGAACACCAGTTAACACGGGAATTGGATTTTCAGTTAGAGGCAATGCGGATTGAAAGGTTCCGTTCCCATTTCAAGGACGACCAGGACTTGTATATTCCCAAAGTTTTTTGGGATTATACGACGGAAAAGGTACTGGTTATGGAAAAGGTCAAAGGGCCGAGTCCTTATCCGGAACAGGTTAAAGCGAGCGGTATTTCACCGCGGGAAACTTCCGCTCAAATCTTCCGGACGTTTCTGAAGGAAGTCTTTGAATTCGGTTCCTTTCACGCCGACCCCCATCCAGGCAATATCTGCTTGTGTGGGAGCCGAATCTGCCTGGTTGATTTCGGTATTGTCGGTATTCTGACCGAATCGGACCGGGAAGTAATCCTGGATATCGTTTTAAGTCTGGTGGAAGAGGACTTGGATTCGCTGATTGCGGCGTTTTACCGTTTCCGCTTGATTTCACCGGAAATAAACGAACGTCTTTTCCGCCGTGAAATGGCTGACCTTTTCGAACGGTATCGCGGTTTACCGTCCCGAAGAATACGCCTGGGTCAATTCCTGGTAGATAGTATCCGCGTCGGTCGGCGCTTTCATATCTCTTTTCCGGCTGACCTGGCCCTGCTTGGTAAAACACTGATAATGGTGGAAAGCCTTTGCGCCTCGCTGGACCCTGAATTTGAGCCTTTATCCGCGGCCCAGCCGGTTATTAAAACAATCCGGGAGCAGAAAATTAATCCCGCCTACTTCATACCCCAGTTTTTACGTAAAACCAGAAATGCCGGTCAGATTATTTCAGAACTGCCTAATATTCTTTTCTCTATCCTGCGAAAGGCGGAGAGCGGTAATTTCAAAATTCAATTTATCCACCGGGAACTGGAGGGAGCTACGCGGGAATTGGAACATTCAATTAACCGGCTGGCTTGGGCGATTTTACTGTCGGCGGTAATTATCGCGATAACCCTATTCCTGATTCGTCTTGGAATTCCCTGAAATTCAAGACCAATTAGGACGCAGATGTACGCAGAAACAACAGGATAATACTAAATGATAATTCTCAAGAGTAACTCTTATAAGAAATTCTTATTATTTTTTAATCTGCGGTAATCTGCGAAAATCTGCGTCCCGGGTAAACGCATCACACCTTTTCCCACCGCAATAATTCGGTAATTTGCGCTAAAGTTCCGCCCTTGCGAATCTCCGCTCTTAAACGGTTTTCTTTTTCCAGAACATCCATCGCCCGGTTGGCAAACTCAACCGCTTCTTCCTTGGGAATGACCATAACCCCGTCTTCATCGCCGATTACCCAGTCGCCCGGAAATACCTTGCGTCCGCCCACGTAAACGGGAACGCCGATTTCGCCGAAACCCTTGGGTTCTCCGGCCTGGGGGCAAATTTGCCGACTATACGCCGGGAACTTCAACTTCCTGATTTCCGAAACGTCGCGGATGGCTCCGTCAATAATCACACCTGCCAATTTCCGGACAACCGAACTATTGGTCGCCAAATCACCCCAGACAGCCGGCGGGACTCCACCGGCATTGATAACAATTACCTGTCCCGGTTGAGCCAAATCTACCGCTTCTACCGGTTTAGCCCAGTCGCCCGGACAGGTTCGTACCGTAAAAGCTTCGCCCACCATTTTCATTCTCGGCCATTGAGTAACCGGAACAATGCCGGAGAGGCCGAAGGCACGGTGCATTGCGTCGGATATGTTAGCGGTGGAGACACTTTTTAAAATCTTCAATATTTCAGCCTCGGTTCCCGCCCGGCGATAAAGGGTGGTCGGAATACTTTTTTGTTTTGCCATCGCTTTTTTAATCAACCGGGTGGCGGAAACGGCGTCAGGGCTTTTGTTGATTGCGCCGCCTACAATCACAATGGCCGCGCCGGCTTTAATGGCTAACGGAGCGGTTTCCGAGTTTATGCCGCCGGAGGCGGCAAGCGGCACTTTGGTTATCCTGGTTAATTTTTTGATGATTTCAAAAGAAACCCTTCCCTTCATCTGCTGGTCAATGCCCAGGTGGATATTGAAAAAATCAACACCGGTTTCGGCCAGTTGCCGCGCCCGGTTTTCGACGTCCGACACACCGAGAAAATCAACCATAACACGACAGCCGTAATTCCGGCCGGCCAAAACACTGTCGCGAATGGTTTCAATCGGCGCGGCCGCCATCACCGAAACAATATCCGCTCCGGCCTTAGCCGCCATTTCCACTTCAGCCCGTCCGGCATCGAATGTCTTCAAGTCCGCCACAATGATTTTTTTCGGAAAGAGTTTCTTGAGGGCTCTAACCGCGTCAAGACCTTCGCTCTTGATTAGGGGGGTGCCGGCTTCCAGCCAATCGGCTCCGCCCTCAACCGCTTCACCGGCAACCTTGAGCGCGCGTTTTAAATCAACGAAATCCAATGCCACCTGTAGAATTTTATCCATAATTTTATCCGCTAATAATTTACCCTTTTTTGCCTTTGTGTGTCAATCAAAATCGGTATGCGTTTGACAGACCAAACAAAGATGTAGTAAAATTATTAACGTCCCTGGTGACTATAGCGAAAGGGCCACACCCGTTCCCATTCCGAATACGGTCGTTAAGCCTTTCTGCGCCAATGGTACTGCACTGGATAACGGTGCGGGAGAGTAGGTCGTCACCGGGGGCATTTTTATACCGATTCGCCTTCATGCATATAGCTGCGTTGGCTTCGTCGCCATCTTCTTCGGCGTACTATCAGTACGCCTCCTTGCTGTCTCCTCTCCGCCTTCGACTCGCCGAAGCCCCGCCTACGCTAAAGCTATGGCGGGTAAACTTGGCGAAGGCGGCCTTGCTCTATTTTTGAATGCGAATTGGTATTGCTTCCCAAATATCTTCCCCTGCTTGCTGTCCTTTCCGTTATTGAGTTATAATAAATAAATCGGAGTTCCACGAACAGCGCTTTTCCAATTTTATTCTTTCGCAACCATTCGGGAGAAAAGATGCGCAGAATAAGGAACATCGGTTTCTTTGGGCAGGGCAAAAGCGGTAAAACCACCTTAATTGAAGCGTTGCTTTTAAAAGCCGGAGCCGTCAATCGAGCCGGAAGCGTCGCGGATGGAAATACAACTATGGATTTCGATCCGGAAGAGATAAAAAGACAGCTCAGTGTAAACCTGGCTCTAGGCCATCTGGATTGGAAAGGTGTTCGGGTCAACCTGATTGATACGCCCGGCTACGCCGATTTTTGCGGAGAAGCGATTTCCGGAGCCGTTGCGGCGGATTTTGCCGTTATCACCGTCCCGGCGGACAGCGGTCCGGCAGTCGGTGTGGAACATGCCTGGAAATTAGTTTCCAGCCTTAACCTGCCAACCATCTTTTTTGTAACCAAGTCAGACGTTAAACCGGATGCCGCCGAAGAACTGGCAACCAGATTGAGCCAAAAGTGGCAGGTCAGGATTGTGCCGGCAGGCAACCAGCAGGCGCTGACGGAGATTGCCGCGGAAATAGATGAAGCAACGCTCAGTAAATACCTGGAAGAAGGCGCTCTTTCCCCGGAAGAGTTTAAATCCGGACTGAAGAAAGCGGTTATGAACCGTCAGGTATTTCCGCTTTTTACCGGTTCGGCAACTAAGGGAGACGGCCTGGCGGAGTTTCTTGACTTTACGGTTGATTATCTGCCGGAATACCCAGAACTGCCGCCGGTCCCGTTTCAGGGGGAAGATTTCTGCGTCCGTTCTGATTCAAGTCCGCTCTTCCTTCGTATTTTCAAGACAACCAGCGACCCGCACGTCGGCCGCCTTTCCTACTTTAAAGTTGAATCCGGCATCCTGTCGCATAATACAACGTTACTGAATATTAACCACTCGGAAAAAGAACGTTTGGGACAATTTTTCTTCATTCAGGGCAAGAAACAGGAAGCGGTGGAAAGAGGAGAGCCGGGCGATATCCTGGGAGTAGCCAAATTAAATTACACTCATATCGGAGATACAATATCCGTTGGTGGTCAAACAAGAAATTTCCCGCCGCTTAGTTTTCCCCATTCCGCCATTTCGGTATCATTATCGCCCAAAGAAAAGGGGAACGAAGATAAGCTCGGGGTTGCCTTCAACCGGATACTGGAAGAAGACCCGACCATTAAAATTCACCGGGACGCGGAAACCGGAGAAACAATTCTTTCCGGTATCGGTGATTTGCAACTTGACGTCTGGGTAAGCCGTCTGGCAAAACGTTTTGGGGTGGAGGTAGTCAAGGGTGTTCCCAGAATTGCCTATCGGGAAACGGTTAGCGCGTCTGCCAGCGGCCAGGGAAAGTTTAAAAGGCAGGCCGGCGGTCACGGCCAGTACGGTGACTGCTGGCTTAAGATCGAGCATCTTCCCCGGGGCGGGGGTTTTGAATTCGTGGACGCGGTTGTCGGCGGAGCTATTCCCCGGCAATACATACCTTCGGTCGAAAAAGGCGTTCGGGAATCAATGACCAAAGGCGTTTTGGCCGGCTATCCGATGACGGACATCCGGGTTACTCTTTACGACGGAACGTTTCATCCGGTGGATTCTTCCGACATCGCTTTTCAGCTCGCCGGTTCTCTGGCATTAAAAAAAGTGGCGGCGGAAGCAAAATCCGTTTTGCTGGAACCGATTATGAGCGTAGAAGTTATCGTACCTAAGGATTACGTCGGGGATATAATCGGAGACATAAACGGACGCCGGGGTAAAGTTTTAAGCATGGATACGGCCGACAGCGAAAACCAGCAAGTTGTTGCCCAATTGCCCCTTGCCGAAATGGCCAATTACGCTACTTCACTGCGTTCCCTGACCAGCGGACAAGCCAGTTATCAGGCAAACTTCTCTCATTATGAATTTGTTCCCTATCACATCTCGGAAAAAATCGTCAAAGAACGGGAAGCGGCTAAGGGAATTACAAAAGAATAATGGGGTTATTTTTTCGAAATCCTACGAGGTGAACTATGAGCGGACATTCCAAGTGGGCAAGTATCAAGCATAAGAAAGCGGCAACCGACGCCAAAAAGGGTAAGATTTTTACCAAACTTATCCGTGAAGTCATGATGGCGGCGCGCAACGGAGGCGGGAGCCCGGATTCCAATCCCAGGCTGCGCCTGGCTATCGAAAAAGCGAAAGAAGAAAACATGCCGGCCGAAAATATCAAAAGAGCGGTTCAAAAAGGAACCGGCGAAGGTAGCGCGAACCAGATGGAAGAAATTTCCTATGAAGGATACGGCCCGGCCGGGGTGGCAATTAAGCTTGATGCCGTCACCGATAACAAACGCCGAACGGCCTCGGAAATGCGGTCTGTTTTTTCTAAAAACAACGGGAACCTGGGCGAAGTAGGCTGCGTTTCCTGGATGTTTGAACGAAAGGGCCAGATTTCCATTCCCCGGGCCGGAGTAGATGAAGACGCGCTCTTCACTCTGGCGATTGAATCCGGCGCGGAAGACGTTTCTTCGGAACCGGACTTTTTCCAGATATACACCCGGGCCGAAGACCTGGAAAAGGTAAGAAAAGCTGTGGAGGAAGGCGGCGTCAAGGTAAAATCCGCGCTCCTTACGATGCAGCCTAAAACAACGGTTCGAATTGAAGGCAAAGACGCGGAACAACTTTTGCGCCTACTTGACGCCCTGGAAGACCACGACGACGTGCAAACGGTCTATTCCAATTTTGAAATCTCAGACGAACTTCTGGAAAAATTACAAACGGAATGACAATAGCCGGATTTGACCCGGGACTAAACCGAACCGGCTTCGGAATTATTAAGGACTCGACACCGTTTTCGGTTCTGGGTTTTGGGGTAATCGCGCCCCATGCAAACAAGATTATCGCGGAACGTTTATCCGAAATTTACGCCGGCGCCCGCCGGATTCTAAAAGATTACGCTCCGGACGTAGTCGCGGTGGAAGAAATTTATTTTGCGAACAATCCCCAGATTACCCTTAAAATCGGAATTGTCCGCGGCCTTCTCTTTGCCGCGGCCCTGGAACAACAGATTAAAATTGTTTCCTTTTCACCCGCGGAAGTAAAAATGACAGTTACCGGGAAAGGCAACGCCACTAAAGACCAGGTTGGTTTTCTGGTTTCCAGAATTTTGGGGATAAAGGAAGAAATCCCGGAAGACAGCGCCGATGCCCTGGCCGTTTCTCTTTGTTACCTCAACCATCAAAAATACGAGCGCCAACTTCAGAAAGCAAAATAAATGTACGCTTACCTACGCGGTAAATTGGCGGTTAAGAACCCGACTTCGGTAATCCTTGATTTGGCCGGAGTGGGTTATGAGGTGAGCATACCGCTCTCTACCTTTGACCATCTTCCCGAGGTAGGCGGAGAAGTTTTTCTTTATATTTACCCCTGCTACCGGCCGGAGAATGTTACCCTTTGCGGTTTTGCCAGCAAAGAAGAAAAGCTGCTTTTTAACCTCCTCTTGGGAGTGAACGGCGTCGGTCCAAAACTCGGACTGACCATCCTTTCCGGCACAACCGCCGCCCACTTTCGAGACGCCGTTATCTCCGGAGACGATAAGACGCTCTGCGCTATTTCCGGTATCGGCAAGAAGCTGAGCCAGCGCCTAATTACCGAATTAAAAGACCAGATTGTCAATCTGGAAGAATCGCTCTCTCCCGGTGCGGAGTCTTCTCTGGAAAAGGAAGCCATCGGAGCCCTGGTAACATTGGGTTATTCCCGCGCTAAAGCATACAAGGCGGTTCAGGATGCGATAAATTCCAAAAAATCGGATAAATTGGAACCTTTAATCAAGGAAGCCCTGAAGCGTATTTAATGTAACCGAATTAATATATTTTGACGTAGGGGGCGGATTCATCCGCCCTGATCTGTAGTTGCCAACCTTGGTTGGCGTTTTTAAAGCGCCGAGCAAGCTCGGCAACTACAATTTTTAAATTCATGGAAAAAAAACGGATTGATCTTACCGCGCCCGATACTCTCCCCGAAGACACAAAATATGATATCGCCTTGCGTCCAATCAGCCTGGACGATTTTATCGGTCAAGATAAACTAAAAAGAAACCTGAAGATTTTTATCCAGGCCGCGACCGAACGCAAAGACCCGCTTGACCATACGTTATTTTCTGGTCCGCCGGGACTGGGTAAAACAACGCTGGCGCATATTATCGCCGCGGAAATGGGCGTAAAAGTCAAAGCCACTTCCGGTCCCGCGATTGAACGACCGGGAGACCTGGCCGGATTGTTGACCAATCTCGGCCGGTCCGATATTATTTTTATCGACGAAATCCACCGTCTGAATCACACCGTGGAAGAATATTTATACGGAGCGATGGAGGATTTTCACATCGACATAATGACCGGAGATGGTCCGCGCGCTAATTCCATCCGGCTGACCCTGGAACCGTTTACCCTGATTGGCGCTACTACCCGCGCCGGTCTTTTAACCGCTCCCCTGCGGTCCCGGTTTGGCATTAATTTGCGGCTGGACTATTATCCGTCAGACAATTTGGCGGCCATCGTACGGCGTTCCGCCGGAATTCTCAAAGTTGAAATTTCCGAAGGGGCCTCCGGAGAAATCGCGCGGCGCAGTCGCGGCACACCCAGGATTGCCAACCGTCTTTTACGCCGGGTGCGGGATTTTGCCCAGGTTTCCGGCGCGAAGATAATCCAACAGGAATTAGTTGTTTCGGCACTGGACAGCATGGACGTTGACCGGTTCGGACTGGACGAAATGGATAAGCGCATTCTGGAGGTTATCATCCACAAATTTTCCGGAGGACCGGTGGGCGTTAAAACCCTTTCGGTAGCGGTCGGCGAAGAAGTGGATACCCTGGAAGAAATTTACGAACCGTTTCTGGTCAGAGAAGGATATCTGGAACGGACCCCAAAAGGACGCCGAGCAACACCCCGCGCCTATCAACATCTTAACCTGAAAATTCCGACGTCATTGTCTGACCAGTCTAAACTTTTCAACAATACATAACACAACGTTTCATCTTAAGTAGTCGCCCAACTTGCTGGGCTCTTTTAACGATGCAAACCAAGGTTTGCGATTACAACCGCAGTAACATACTATGCTCTCAGCCGAAAATCTTTTCAAGGGTTATCACGACAAGCCGGCGGTAAACGGTCTTTCCCTTAAGGTAGAAAAGGGTGAAATTGTAGGACTTCTGGGACCAAACGGCGCCGGAAAAACAACCACATTTTACCTTCTGGTCGGATGGCTCCGTCCGGACCGGGGGAGCGTCCGTTTGAACGATAAAGAGATAACCCGGCTGCCGATGTACCGACGGGCAAGATTGGGCCTGGGTTATCTGCCGCAGGAACCGTCCGTCTTCCGCAAGTTGACCGTGGAAGATAATCTGACCGCGGTCCTTCAGTTCCAACCGCTTTCGGCCAACGAACAGGAAAAACGGCGGCTGGAAGTGTTGGAAAAAATGGGTTTGGCCTCGCTTTCGTCACAAATCGCCGGCACCCTTTCCGGCGGAGAACGCCGCAAAGTTGAGATTGCCCGCAGTCTTGTGCTTAACCCCGCGTATCTGCTTTTGGACGAACCGTTCAGCGGAATTGACCCAATTACCATCGATGATATCCGCGGGATTATTCGTAACCTGGCACGCTCCGGCATCGGAATTTTAATTACCGACCACAACGTCCGTGAAACCCTGTCCATTACAGACCGTTCCTATCTTGTCTTTCAGGGAAAAATTCTGATTTCCGGTTCCGGAACAGAATTGGTAAACAATCCGGAAGCCAGACGTTTTTACCTCGGGGAAACATTTACCTTGTAAAAATAAACATACAAAATGCAGGTATCGACAAGTAATTTATTTTTTCACTTAAACGAAAAATGTCTTTTTCTTAACACTTCGAAGTACTCTTTTTTACTTTAGCAAGTGAGGATGTCTGGTTTACGGAACTTAGCGTAGAGGCGGAAACAAGACAAGCAATATGACGGCATGAATAGCCGGGATCTGCCTCTGGCAGAAACACGGCGAGGCTCGTGCCGGAATTGCGTAGTCTTGTCCGGCTCGCAGATTGTTCCGAAAACCAGACACCGGAGCGCGTATGCACATTGGAATTATCATGGACGGAAACGGCCGCTGGGCCAAAAAACACGGACGGCCGAGGATTTTTGGCCATAAAGCCGGCGCGGACCGGATTGATGAAATCGTGCGCGTCTGCCCGGATTTAGGCGTCAAATATTTATCGCTTTACGCTTTTTCCACAGAGAACTGGAACCGACCGGAAAAAGAAGTCCATTTTCTGATCAAACTTTTCGCGGAAAAGATAAAGAACAAAACCGCCGGAATGAAAAAAGAAGGTGTTCGCGTCCTCTTTTTAGGTGACCGGACCGCTTTTCCGAAAACCCTGCAGGACTTGATAGCGCGCTGTGAATCCGAAACCGCGTCCTGCCGAAAAGTTACCGTCGCCCTCTGCCTTAATTACGGGAGCCGGGATGAAATAGTGCGGGCGGCGCGAAAAATCAGCGAAGACGTGTCAGTGGGAAAACTGAAAACGTCCCAAATTACCGAAGATCTTTTCAGCGAATATCTTGACACCCGGGAATTGCCGCCGCCGGATTTAATTATCCGTACCAGCGGAGAACTACGGTTGTCCAATTTCCTTCTTTTTCAATCCGCCTACGCGGAGTTACATTTCACCCAAACCCTCTGGCCGGATTTCAGCTTCCGGGAATTTACTTCCGCGCTCGCCGCTTTCAAAGAAAGGAAACGGCGCTTCGGAGACGTCTAGTATGGCGAGGCTTTAGCCTCGCTTGTTTGTGTAGGGGAGGGGCTCTGTCCCCTCCCGCGGGCTGCAAGCCTCGGCCTTGCCGGGCAACGACAACATCATGGAATAATGTTTACTAAAAAAAGGGTTGTAATTCTCGGCTCCACCGGTTCCATCGGCTGCAACGCGCTGGCGGTTATCCGGCGTTTTCCGGACCGATTTAAGGTTGTGGGCCTTTCCGGTCACAGCCGGGTCGGATTGCTGAAAAAGCAGATAGCTGAATTCAAACCGGAAGTGGTAACTTTAACCAACGAATCCGTTTCCGCCCGCGCTGATTTAACGAAAAAAGGGGTTGGCGAAGGAACGAAATTACTTTCCGGAACCAACGGATTGCGCCGGATGATTTTCTGGCCGGAAGTAGACCTGGTGGTACTGGCGATTCCCGGCACAGATTCTCTGATGCCGGCTTTCTGGACCGTAGAATCAGGCGCAAACCTGGCGTTGGCCAGCAAGGAAGCATTGGTAATGGCCGGTAGTCTCCTGACGGATAAAGCAAAAAAATCCGGGGTTCAAATCATTCCCCTGGACAGCGAACATAATGCCATTTTTCAAATTGTTTCGGCTTTTCCGGAACGAAGCATTAAGAAAATTTACCTTACCGCCAGCGGCGGACCCTTCTGGAAGAAAAAGAAAGGGAAGGTGAGCTTGAAAAATGTTTTGGCCCACCCGGTCTGGAAGATGGGCCGAAAGGTTACCGTTGACAGTGCGACAATGGTAAATAAGGCCCTGGAAATAATTGAGGCGCATTATCTTTTCGGTTTGCCACCGGAAAAGATTAAAGTCTTGATTCATCCGCAGGTCGCGGTTCACGGGATGGTTGAATTTGACGACGGCTTCATCATGGCCAACCTGTCCGTTCCTGACATGCGGCTATCAATCGCCTCCGGACTTTTCTGGCCGGAAAAACCACCGGCCAATCCGCTATCGCGTTCACTTTGCCTGGAAGACATAGGTAAACTCACTTTTCACCGGCCGACTCACCACCGGTTCCCGGCTTTGACTCTTGCTTACCGCATCTTGGAGAAGGGCGGTAGTTATCCGGCAATATTTTCGGCGGTAAACGAAGAGGCGGTCAATGCTTTCCTGAACGGGCTGATTGAATTTGAAAAAATTCTGCCTTTAATAAAAAAGGTTATGACAAAAGAAACGCTTTCTTCCCGGTTGACTCTGGCCGAAATTCTGAAAATCTCCGAAGAAACCCGGCAGCTTACCCGATTCTTTTTGGGAATTCCCACTAATACTTCAGGTTCTTTCTCACAATGAAATGACCCCTTACCACTTTTTACCAATTCAAAATACCCTCTCTTTTCTTGCCGATAAAGAACCTTTTGCGCTTCTGGAGACTACCCGTTACGACCCCAAAAACTTTCTTTCCTACGTCTTTTTTGAACCGGCCGGAAAAATTGAAATCAATAATTATTCGGACCTACCCCTGTTCTTCAATCAAATAGAATCATTTTTAAAGGCAGGCTATTACCTGGCTGGTTTCTTTTCATACGAGGCCGGCTTTGGGATGGAGAAATCTTTTAAGGTAGGGGAGGGGTTACACCCCCTCCCGGTTCCCCTTGCCCGTTTTTATCTTTTCCGAAACCCGCTGATATTTAACCATCAATCCGGTCGTTTTACCGGCGGTTCTCTACCGAAGGAGTCCGGCTTTCCTGAAAATTACATTCTGAAAAAACTCCGTCTTAACGTTAGTTCTACAGAATACCGGAAAAGTATCAGGCGCATAAAAGAATTGATAGCGGCCGGAGACACTTACCAGGTCAATTATACCCTGAAATGCAAGTTTAATTTCTCCGGTTCTGCCCTCGGCCTTTACCGGGAATTACGGGAAAGACAAACAATCCCTTATTCTGCTTTCATCAAAGACCGTGATTTTTCCCTGCTCTCTTTCTCTCCGGAACTATTCTTCCGCAAATCCGGTCGAAAAATTATCGTCCGGCCGATGAAAGGTACCATCGGACGGGGAAAAGATACTTGCCGGGATAGACAGCAGATAGAACTTTTAAAACAAAGCCCTAAAGAACGCGCCGAAAACGTCATGATCGTTGACCTCTTGCGCAGTGATTTAGGCCGGGTTTCCAAGGTAGGTACGGTTCGAACCGATTCGCTCTTTGATATCGAAGAATATGAAACACTCTTTCAAATGACCTCCACTATTTCCGGTACCCTTAAAGAGAATCTCTCTTTCGAAAAAATGTTTGAAGCCATTTTCCCTTCCGGTTCGGTTACCGGAGCGCCCAAAATCAGAACAATGGAAATCATCCGGGAACTGGAAAAAGAGGAACGCGGCGTCTATACCGGAGCGGTAGGGGTTTTCTTCCCGAACCGCGACGCGGTCTTTAACGTGGCTATCCGCACCCTTCTCGTTAACGAGAAGGAGGGTGAAATGGGAATTGGGGGCGGAATCACCTTTGATTCCGATGCCGGGCGGGAGTACGAAGAGTGCAGGTTGAAAGCGCTTTTTCTTACCAAAATAATGCGGGAGAATCAGGTTTTATCTTTGTTTTGATTCCCGAAAAATAGCTTAATGTGGTAAAATAAATAGCATGATAGCTCATCTAATCCATATTCTGGGGGTTGTCTTTATTTTCGGAGTGTTAATTATCTCTCACGAACTCGGTCATTTCTGGACCGCCCGGAAATGCGGGGTAAGGGTAGAGTTGTTTACCTTTGGTTTCGGACCGAAACTCTTTGGCTTTAAACGGGGGGACACCCTCTACCAAGTTGCCCTGATTCCGTTCGGCGGCGCGGTAAAACTGGCCGGAGAAGATGGTTACGGAACGGAAAAACCGAAAGGCGATGAATATTTCGCCAAAACGGCCGGACAGCGCGCCCTGATTCTTGTCATGGGTTCGGTCCACAATTTCGTGCTGGGATTTCTGATTTTCGTCCTTGTTTTCATCCTGGGGGTGCAAACGGGAAATCTCCGGCAACCGATGGTGGGCGAAACGCAACCCGGTTCTCCGGCTCAAAGTGTTGGAATCAAAAGCGGAGACCTGATAACCCAGGTTGCCGGCAAGAAGGTAACCGACTGGCTTATGCTCTCCAAAGAAATCCACCGGTACCCGGGGCGGGAAATTACGCTGGATGTTCTCCGGGGAAAAGAGGTTTTAAATCTCAAGGTTATCCCTAAATCCGAAACAATTAAAACCGCAAAAGGACAGGAGACCGTCGGTTTGATTGGAATTCTACCGGGCACAACCAAAGAAAAATTTGGTGTTATCCAAGCGTTCGACCGAGCCGGCAAAGAAACGGTTCGGATGACCGGACTTATCTTTTATTACCTGGGCAAACTATTTATCCGGGAAATTTCTCCCCGGGATCTGGCCGGACCGGTCGGCATCGCCCAGATGACCGGACAAGCTATTCAAACCGGTTGGAGCGGTTTTCTTTACTTTATGGCATTTTTGAGCGTGAATCTTTCCATCGTAAATTTGTTTCCCTTCCCGATGCTTGACGGCGGACACGCTGCCGGCGTATTAATTGA
>Ga0172380_10001328_pt1 | contig 42670 bp, 35 predicted proteins | sample Leawe162metaG_FD_119747 | JGI IMG/M metagenome (GOLD analysis project Ga0172380, IMG submission 119747) | Leachate microbial communities from a municipal landfill in Southern Ontario, Canada - Leachate well 162 metaG | ecosystem: Engineered > Solid waste > Landfill > Unclassified | place...
CCCCAGCCACCCCTGCCGCTGATCCTGAGATATATACCGTTGGTCATATGAATTTGACCCTATGCGGCGTTTCCTTATGCTGGCAGTGTCGAACCGAGGGCGGTTCATCGGTGCTGAGGAAGAAAAACATGTGGCAACGCAAGACTGGTGGTTTCACGCTGATGGAACTGATGATTGCCATGGCTATCGTCGCGATCCTGGCGGCGATCGCGCTGCCCAATTACACCGCCTACGTTCAACGCGGCAAGATCGCCGAGGCGACGTCCAATCTGTCGGCCATGCGCGTCCTGATGGAGCAGTACTTCATGGACAATCGCACCTACGTCGGGGGGCCCTGCACTTCGCCTGGCCCCGCCAGCTATTTCAGCTACGCCTGCAATCCGGCAGCGGCGGCCACCACCTACACCTTGGTCGCCACGGGCAATGCAGCCCAGGGCATGAGCGGCTTCACCTTCACCATAGACCAGGCCAACAACCGCCAGACCACCGCCTTTCCGGGTGCCGCCGGTCTTCCCGCGGCATGCTGGATGAGTTCCAAAGCCGGTTGTTAGGAGTTGACGGTGACCAGGCAAACGGGCATCACCCTGATCGAACTGATGATAGGCGTGGCCATCATGGCCCTGCTCATCATGTTGGCGGCGCCTTCGCTGACCAGCTTCATCCAGAACCGGCAGATCCGCACCACCGCCGAATCGATCAGTGGTGGTCTGCAACTGGCGCGTGGTACGGCGATGAGCAGCAACTCCCAGGTCATGTTCAGCCTGACATCGACAATGGACAACACTTGCGTGCTGTCGCCCAATGGCCCGAACTGGCTGGTGAGCAGCGGCGACCCGACCGGGGCCTGCGGCGGCGGCGCCACCATCATCGAGAGACAGCCGAGCGCCGAGAACACTGCCAATGCGCAGATCGCGGCCACGCAGAACACGGTGGCGCACAGCGGACAAATCGTCTTCAACGGCTTTGGCCGGGTGACGCCGAATCAAGCGGCCGACATCTGGATCGACGTCAGCAATCCGGCCGGCGGCGAATGCGGCACGAGTTCCGACGACATGCGCTGCATGCGCGTGGTGGTCAGCCCCGGCGGCATGATCAAGCTCTGCGATCCCAACGTCGCCTACTCCCAGACCTATTCCCAGGGCTGCTGACCATGTCGCGCCACGCCCGGACCTCGCGACCCTGCCCGGCACAAGATGCCCAGGGAGGATTCATGCTGCTGGAAGCGCTGATCGGCCTGCTCATCTTCTCCGTCGGCATCCTCGCCGTCATCGGCCTCCAGGCGCTGTCGATCAAGAGCGTCGCCGACGCCAAGTTCCGCGCCGACGCGGCAATGCTGGCCAACGAGTTGATAGGCAACGTATGGACCAATAGCAAGAGCCTGGGAACGCTGCAGACCACCTACAACAGCCCGGGTGGAACCTACTATGCGACCTGGTTGGCCAACGTGCGGAATGAACTCCCCGGCGTGACGGCGTCCAGCAACGCACCGACGGTGACGGTAAGCCAAGTGGCGGCCGGAGGTCTCAATGCGATCCAGGTGGCGGTGACGGTGCGCTGGCAGGCCCCGGGAGAGAGCGCGCACAGCTACAGCACGCTGACCCAACTCAATTGCACCGTCACCGACGCGCTCGGTACGGCCTGTTCCTGGTAATGACAGCCATGAAGCGCCAGCGCGGCTTCTCCCTCATCGAGATCATGGTTGGCCTGGTGATAGGCATGATCGGCGTCGCCGTCATCATGCAGATCCTCGAAACCGCCGAGCGGCAAAAGCGCACCACCGCCGCCGGCACCGACGCCCAAGTCAATGGCACCATCGCCCTGTACACCCTGGAGCGCGACATCCGCCTAGCCGGCTACGGGCTGGCCTCCGTCAATCTGCTCAACTGCAGCATCAACGCCTACAACAACCTGCGCACCCCGGACCTGTTCAGCTTTCAGGCAGCGCCGGTAGTCATCAATCCGGCCGGCATCCCGGCCGGTGACGCCGGCAGCGACGTGCTGCAGATCGTCTACGGCAACAGCGCGGGAGTCGTCGAAGCCGACACCCTGGCCACCAACAGCACCTTCCCCACCTACGGCATGAACAACGTCGCGGCACTGACGGCCGGGGAATTCATCCTGCTCAGCGAAACCGCCAAACAGTGCTGGCTGGGACAGATCACCGCGACCGCTAGCCCCAACATCAGCACCGCCGCAAATCAGTGGAACCGCGTCGGCGGACCGGGTGTCGTCTATAGCAACGTGGCGCGACTGTTCAACGCCGGGCGTCAGCCGCGCGTATTGATCTACGCCGTGCGCAATGGACGACTCACCCAGTGCGACATGCTCGCGAGCCCCTGCACCGACGCCGCCCAGACCGCCAACGGTGCCGTCTGGGTCGAGATCAGCCCGGGCATCGTCGGTCTCACGGCGGCCTATGGACGCGACACCGGCGCCGCTTCGATCGCGGCGCGCGCCACCATTCCCGACACCTGGGACCAGACCGCGCCGGCTGCAGACGCCACCGATAACCCGGTCAACGCCTGCGCCTGGGCGCGTATACCGGCCGTCTCCGTCGCCCTGCTGGCGCGCGGCAGCCAATACGAGGCGACCGCTGTCACCACCGCGGCGCCACAGTGGCGTGTCGGCGGAGGCGGCACCTTCACCGTTGCCGGACTGCCCGACTGGCAAAACTACCGCTACAAGGTGTTCCAGACCGTGGTTCCCGTGCGCAATATTCTCTGGATGGATAGGACGGGATGTTGACCCGAACGCAAACCCGGCACAGCCAACGCGGCGTAGTGCTGCTGATATCGCTCATCGTGCTGGTGGTGATGACCCTGGCAGCGCTGGCACTGATGCGTTCCGTCGATACCGCCACCCTGGTCGCCGGCAACATTTCCTTCCAGCAATCGGCGACCCTCTCCAGCGACACAGGCGTCGAGACGGCAGTCGCCGAATTGATCGCCAGTTCTGCCTCGGCGGCCTCGCCGACGCTGCCCTATGACCTCAACGGCATCAGCTACGCCGCCAACGCCATACCCGGTGCAACCAACGGCTACCTGGCGAACGGACTCAACGCCCAGTATTACCAGCCCGATCCGCTGGTCCTCACCCGCGATACCTGGTCGGAGTACTGGACCTACCTGGCGGGCCTCGGGCTGGTCAAGACGCTGCCGGTCGATGCCAGCGGCAACACGGTCTCCTACGTCATCCATCGCCTCTGCACCACGACCGGCTCGCCGTCGAGCGCGGGCATGACTTGCGCCACCTCGGTATCGGGCGGCGGCGGCTCGTCCAGCAGCAAGGGCGCCGGGGTGGTCGCCCTGCTAGGTTCCACCCAGGTCTATTACCGCATCACCACCCGTACCCAGGGCCCGCGCGGAACCGCCAGCTATGTCCAGGCCGTGGTGGCCATGTAAGCCTGAGCCGGAGAACACCATGAACATCCGAATGCGCAACGCCCTCGTCGCATCGCTGCTGCTCCTCGCCGGCCAAACGGATGCAGCGGTCACCGACCTGTCGTCGACACCACTGGTCAATTCCTCCAACACCGTGGTCAAGCCCAACCTGATGTACGCGCTCGACGACTCCGGCAGCATGGCCTGGGATTTCCTCCCCGATTACGCAGGGACGGCGGCGGGAGATACCACGACCAGCAACAGCTGCAAGAGCTATCCCGGTGGCAGCCTGAGCCTGACCGGCTGCACCAACGGCGATACGCCCTTCGCCAACTCCGATTACAACCGCATCTACTACAATCCGGCCATCACCTACGCGCCGCCGGTGGACGCCAGCGGCGTGAGCTACACCAGCTACGGCTCACCCTGGACTGCGGTTCGTGTCGACGGCTACAACATTCAAAGCCACTCCACCACCAATCTGGTCACCGGCTATCCGGACAGCAAGTGGTGCACCGACAGCTCCCTGACCGCAGGCTGCAGCGCCAACAACGATTACACCTATCCGACAGCCGTCAACCGCTACCGCAAGTCGGTCACCGGCGCACCCTACTACTACGTCATCGTGCCGCAGCAATACTGCACGGGGGCGGACGCCAAGAGCTGCATCACCGCCGCCGGCCCCACCGGCATCTATACTTTTCCCGGCAAGGTGCGCTGGTGCACGAATGCGACGCTCGGCAACTGCCAAGCCAACCGTGTCGGCTCCTACACCACTGCCAATTTCTATGGCTCCTCCACCGGCGGCAGCGCCGCGGTGCCAGAGGTCCTGGCCAAGGCAACGTTCAAGATTACTGCTTCCTCCAACAAGAACATCTCGAGCATCAAGGTCAACGGCGTCGAGATCCTCGGCTCGACCGCCACCGGCGCCAACATGGGCGCCCTGGCTGCGGACGTCGTGGCGCGAGCCGCGGCCTATACTTCGTCGCCCGAATACAGCGTCACCTGCGCCAGCAATTGCAGCAGTAGCGGCTCGTCAACCCAGCCGACCATCACCATCACGGCACTGGCCGGCACCGGTGCCACGCCCAACGGCTGGGGCCTGGCTATCACCCGTACCGCCAGCCTCGGCAGCGTATCGGCCAGAATGGGCGGCGGCGTCACCGCCGTTGCCGCCGTTCCGCCGACAGTCACTCCGGCCATACAGTTCCAGCGGGTCGACATCGTTCCCGGCGTCGCCAGCTACACCAAGGCATCGACGCGGACCGATTGCGCCGGCGCCAGCTGCACCTACACCGAGGAGATGACCAACTTCGCCAACTGGTACGCCTACTACCGCACTCGCATGCAGATGATGAAGACGGCGGCCGGCCACGCTTTTAGCGGCATCGACAGCCGCTACCGGGTCGGCTTCATGTCGATGAACAACAATACCGGCAGCGACTTTCTCAACATCGACGATTTCGACGGCACGCAAAAGAGCAACTGGTACGCCAAGTTCTACGCTGCCAGTCCCGCCAACGGGACGCCCCTGCGCTCGCTGCTGTCGGTGGCCGGACGCATTTTCGCCAAGGACATCGCCAGCTACAACAATTCCACGGTGACCGATCCGATCCAGTACTCCTGCCAGCAGAACTTCGCCATCCTGTCCACCGACGGCTACTGGAATTCGGACTCCTGCGCACGCAATAACTCAGCCTGCATCAACAGCGGCACGGGTTCCATACTCGGTGGCGGCGCCGTCGGCAACTACGACAATGACGTCGCCAGCACGCCGCGTCCCTACTTCGACGGGGGCGGCGCCACCGCCCCGGGCACCCTCGCCGACGTCGCGCTGTATTACTGGAAAACAGACCTGCGTCCGACCGGCTCGACGGGCGTCCTCGGTACCGACGTGTCGCGCGACAACGTGCCGACCAATGCCAAGGACACAGCGGTGCACCAGCACATGACCACCTTCACGCTCGGTCTTGGCGCACCGGGCAACATGGTCTATTCGCCGACCTACGAGACCGATGTCAGCGGCGACTACTACAACGTCAAGCTAGGCACGGTCAATAACGCCGCTGCCTACCCCTGCGCCTGGGCAGGCGCCAACGGCACGTGCAACTGGCCGACGCCGGCCCAGAACCAGCCCAGCGCCATCGACGATCTCTGGCACGCCGCAGTCAACGGCCGCGGCACCTACTACAGCGCCAGCGATCCGAGCGCCCTCGATGCCGGACTTTCCAGCGCGCTGGCCGGCGTCAGCGCCCGCATAGGTGCAGCTGCGGCGGCAACGACCAGCAACCCCAACGTAACCTCGGGCGACAACTTCGTCTTCAGTTCCACTTTCACCACCGTCGATTGGACCGGCGAACTGGTGCGACAGCAGATCGACCTGACCACCGGCGCCATCTCGCCAACCGTAGACTGGGGTGCCCAGGCCCTGCTCGACGCCAAGGACTGGGCCACGCGCAGACTCTACACATTCGACCCGGCGCCAGGCAATACGGGCAAGCGCAAGGATTTCACCTGGGCGAACCTCAGTGACGCCGCCATCGCCGAATTGAACGTCGCGCAGCAGAGTTACTTCAATACTGCCACCGTATCGACGCTGAGCCAGTACGCGACCCTGACCGCCGCCCAGCAAACGGCGGCGGCCGGTGACAACCTGATCAGGTATCTCTCCGGCGACCGCAGCAACGAGGGAACCCTCTACCGCACCCGCGCTCACGTGCTCGGCGACATCGTCTCGGCCGAGGCGGTATACGTCAAGGCGCCGATGAACAACTACACCGAGAACGACTACAGTTCCTTCAAGACGACCTATGCAACCCGCCAGGGAATCGTCTATGCCGCCGCCAACGACGGCATGCTGCACGCCTTCGACTCCACCACCGGAGAGGAACAGTGGGCTTACGTGCCCTCCCTCGTGCTGCCCAACCTCTATAAACTCGCCGACGAACATTACGGCACCAACCACCGCTACTTTGTCGATGGCACCCCGACCCAGGGCGACGTCTACTTCAGCGGCGGCTGGCACACGATTCTGGTCGGCGGCTTCAACGCCGGGGGGCGCGGCTACTACGCGCTGGATATCACCAATCCCGCCGATCCTGTGGTGCTGTGGGAGATGACCTCGAACACGTCCGCCGGCACGGGCTACATCTCCGACGCCGACCTGGGATACAGCTATGGCAATCCGGTGATCGCCAAGAAGCATGACCAGACCTGGGTGGTGATGCTCAGCTCCGGCTACAACAATGTCTCGCCCGGCGATGGCAAGGGCTACCTCTACGTGCTCGACGCCCGGACCGGGGCAATCGTCAGCAAGATAGGCACCGGCGACGGCGACACCAGTGCCGCGCCGCCCACCTTCGCCGGCTCGCCCTCGGGCTGCGTGACGACACCCAACGGGCCGAGCGGTCTCGGGCGCATCAATGCCTGGGTAGACAACGCCATGGCGGACAACAAGGCGCTGCGCGTCTATGGCGGCGATCTGTGGGGCAACCTCTGGCGCATCGATATCAATGGCTCCTACAGCGACGGAGGCAGCACGATCGACGTTGGCAATCCCGGAATCGATGCCTTCAAGATGGCCAGCTTCCGCAGCGGCGCCGGCTGCGTGCAGTCGATCACCACCAAGCCCGAACTGGGCCAGGTGGGGACCACGGCGATGGTCTATGTCGGCGGCGGCCGCTACCTCGGCGCCAGCGACATGGGCAACCTGACGCCGCAGTCCTTCTACGGCGTCAAGGACCCGCTCGACACCACCGCCTACGGCACCGCCTTCACGACCAATGCGGTGCAGCAGACCCTGACCGACACCACCGACCCGGTGACCCACGGCAGGATACGCACGGGAACGAGCAACAGTGTCGATCTGACGACAAGGAACGGCTGGTTTGTCAATTTTCCTGACACCGGGGACAGCCCGGCAACCGTCGAAATCAGCAACACCGACCCGAGCCTGGCGCTGGGGACGCTGACCTTCACCACCAACGTGCCCAACGGCAGCGCCTGCTCCGTCGGTGGCTACAGCTTCGAATACTTCCTCGACTTCCGCACCGGCGGCGCAATACCCTCCAGCGCCTATTCCGCCCACACCGCAGGTGTGCTCCTCGGACAGGCCATCGCCACGCGGCCGGTGGTGGTGCGCCTGCCCAACGGTGTCGTGGTCAGCCTGGTGAAGCTCTCCGACACGTCGACGGCGGTACGCAACGTGCCGACTCCGGGCAATATACTGGGTGCCCGCCGCGTCTCATGGCACGAACTGATCGACAACCAGTAGACACCATGAGACAGGCTCTCGGCTGCCAGAAGGATGGCTTGCTCCCGCCTGGCGGGAAGGCGCGCAGCACCAGGGATGCGCGCACCGACGCGCGCCTGGCCCTGGCGTTGCTGGCTTCCTTGGCCTGCCATGCCATGATGCTGACCCTGCTCAAGGGCGGGCCGCAGGCGGCGCATCTGGGCCCCGCCCCGCTCAGCGCGACCCTGCTCACGACAAGCGATGAGGCGGCGCGGACCCTCGCCTTGCCGCCGCAGGCGATGCCGAATCTGGCGCCAGGGGCGAGCGCCGACGCGGCGCCGTCGAGCGGGTTGGCCGAAGTGTCGGCAGGGTCGGCCGCCCCGCTGCCGTCATCGGATGCGCTGGCCAAGGAACCGGGCGCGGTGATGAGCCTGGCGCCACGAGGCAGCATTGCCTATTTGATCATCTATAAGCAGCAGGTGCTCGGCCGCAGCGTGCACCGCTGGCAACACGACGGTAGCGTCTACACGCTGCATAGCCAGAACGAAGTGCTCGATGACAACGGCGTCATGCAAAGAAGTTCGGTGACCAGTCACGGCTTCGTATCGGCTTACGGGGTGCTGCCCGTGGAATATTCCGCTGACGGCAGGCAGCCGATGCTGCACTTTGATCGGGAGCGGCTCAAGGCGCGCCAGGATGCGGCCGGGGATGGAATCCGGACCATCGCCTTGGAAAGCGCCACCCAGGACGAGCTCAGCCTGCCCTACCAGCTCGGCCAGGCACTGCTGCATGGCCGCAGCATGGAGTTGAGCAGCGCCTCGCCGCAGGGACTGACGCGTTACAGTTTCGAATTGCTGGGTACCGAGGACACGCCGCTCGCCGGCGCCCGGCGTCGCGTCATGCACTTGCGCAGCCGCGACGATGGTGCCGCCACACTCGATATCTGGATCAGCCTGGACCGGCAGCATCTGCCCTTGCGCATCCTCCGCCGCGATGAATCCGGCCGGGAAATCGAGCAGGTCGCGGAGAAGATCGAGTAACGCACGGGGCACCTAAGCGAGGCCGGCGATTGGCGGCAGCAAGCGTCTTCGGGCAGAATGCCCCCATGTCCAAACTACTGCCCGACAGCGAACGGATTCCCCGCCGCGCCGCCTTCCTGATCGGACTGCTGGCACCCCTGGCGGCGATACTCCTGCACCTGCTGCCAGCCCTGCTCTGCGGCCTGGTCATCTACACCCTGGTGCGCCTCATGGCGCCGCGCCTGGAGCAGCGCCTTTCCACCCACCACGCGCGCGTGGCGGTGATCGCTCTGCTCGCCTTCGCCCTCGTCGCGGCGCTCGCTGCCCTGATCCTCGGTCTGCTCGCCTTCTTCCGCAGCGATGCCGGGAGCATCTCGGCGCTGCTGCAGCGCATGGCCGATCTGATCGAGTCTTCGCGCTCATGGTTGCCCGACTGGATCGATGCCTACCTGCCCGCCGACAGCGCAACCCTGCAAGCCTCTCTCGCCGCCTGGTTGCGTCACCACGGTGGCGAGCTGCAAACGGTCGGCACCCACACCGCGCGCAGCCTGGCCTACGCGGTATTGGGCATGATCATCGGCGCCCTCATCGCTTTGCGCAAGAGCGAGGCGATAGGCGCCCGCGGTCCGCTGCTGCGCGATCTCGCCGCCCATGCCAACAACTTCCAGCAGGCATTTGGCGACATCGTCTTCGCCCAGGTGCAGATCGCCGCCATCAATGCCGCCATCACCGCCGTCTATCTGCTCGTCATCCTGCCGCTGCTCGGCATCCACCTGCCTCTGGCCAAGACCATGGTGGTGCTGACCTTCGTCGCCGGCCTGCTGCCTATCATCGGCAACCTGGTGTCCAACAGCGTCATCGTCGTCATCAGCCTGGCCCACTCGCTCGCCCTGGCGCTGATCTCGCTGGTCGTGCTGGTGGTGATCCACAAGCTGGAATATTTTCTCAACGCCCGCATCATCGGCGAGCGCATCAAAGCCCATTCCTGGGAACTGCTCTGCGCCATGCTGGTCATGGAAGCGGCGTTCGGCCTGCCGGGGCTGGTGCTGGCGCCGATCTACTACGCCTTTCTCAAGACCGAGATCGAACGCCGCGGCTGGCTGTGAGGCTCAACTCGAGGCGGAGCTCGGCAGAGCGATTTCCTGTCCTTGGCTGAACTGATAGTCGCGAAAGACGTGCGCTGCGCTGAGAATTTCATAGTTGCCGTCCGCGCGCATGGTGCTCGTGTCCTTCAGCCGGTAGGTATAGTGGCCGCAGGTCCAGCAGTCGAAGTTGCGCATGTGGGTGCACAAGCAGGTCTTCTCTCTTACCGACAGCTTCAATTGCAGGTGCGGCGTCGTCGGATGCTTGAGCAACTCGCGGTTGTAGGCCGTCACATAGGCACAGTTGCCGTGGCCGTCGAGCAGATAGCCGAAGGCCTCACAGTTCGGCCTGATGCCGGAACCTATGGCCGGGCTCTTCTTGAGCATGCGCATCGGGTAGCCGGTGGGCGAGATGGTGTTGACTTCGATGTCGTTCTCACCCGCTTTGAAATATTCCTGCTGCACCGCGGCGGGAAGACCGCATTCCCGGGTGACCGTGAACCTCGTCGCCACCTGCACGGCAGCGGCGCCGTCCTCGAGATAGGAGACGGCATCACCACCAGTGAAGATTCCCCCGGCCGGTATCAGGGGAATGGACAATCCCTCCGCCTCGAGATGACGGCGAATCTCCGCCACGATACTGCGCAAGTCGAATTGCGCCCAGTCCATGCCGAAGCCCAGGTGGCCGCCCGCGAGCGGTCCCTCGATCACGATGAAATCCGGCAGGCGATTGAGCTTGGCGGTCTTGCGCAAAAACAGCTGCAGCGCCCGCAACGAGGAGACGATGATGCCCAGCTTGGCGTCGCGAAAACGCGGATGGTCCTCGATCAGCGCGCAGGAGCCCAGATGCAGTCCGGCGGCCAGGGTGATGCCGTCGATTCCGGCATCGAGAGCCGCGGCCAGCCGCACGCGCAGCGTCTCACGCGGCGCATTCATGGTCAGCTTCTCCATGCAGTTGACGAAGATCATCCCGCTGCCGCTCTTGCCCTCCATCGCGCGCCCCACGTGCAGGCGGGTCGCGTCGGCGAGCAGGCCCAAATCGAACATCACCGAAGACTTGTCGGCACTGCCGACATTCGGCTTGTACAGCTTCAGCTTATCCCTGACGAAATGCGTCTTGTAGCGCCGATCCGAGACCGTCGGCACCATCGCGTCAGAAATATGACCGATTCCGCCGAGACGCGCCGCTTCGATCGCCAGATCAGTGGTCGAAATATCGACACCCATGCCGCCGACGACGATGGGCACCAACTCCTGCTTGCCCAGTCGCAGGCGAAAATCATCGACACGCTTCATCTCTACCCTTGTCCTCTCCCGGTCCCCGCCTCGGTGGGCGGTCGGATTACGCGGGAGCACTTCCCCAGAGTAGCGATTTTACCCCAGCAACCCCACCAGGTCAGAGACGATTTCGTCGAACTCGGAGGTCGGCAGCCCGAGGTGTCCGAGAGCGTAATGCCCCCCCTTCACCCATTCGACAGTATCGTTGGCCCCGGCGTGAACTTGCAGGACTCGCTCAGCGGCCACGCCCAGCGCCATCAGATTGCGGCTCTGGGTGGACAGTTGTGCCTTGGGATCGGCGATCAAAGCGTATTCGTGGTGATAGCGGATCGCCTGGGAGAGATCCTCAGGCAGATTCCAACTCTTGGTCAGCAGAAAGCCTATGGTGGCGTGGTGGGTACCGTGTGCCGCCTCCTCCACCTCGGTATGGGTGCGCTCGCTGTCGTTCTCGACCTGTTCCAGCGTTTGCGCATAATCGGGAAAGCGCTGCAGTAGCATGGGAATGCCGCAGTTCTGGAACAGGCCGAAGGTGTAGGCCTCCTCCTTGTTCATCCCCGGCAGTTGCTTGGCGATGAAGCTGGCGATCATCGCCACCTTCGCCGAGGCATCCCAGAAAGCCTCCATGGCCGCCGGGTTGCCGCCGGAGAGCGCCTTTTTCAGGACGATGCCAGTCACCGTGCGCGCCAGCATCGACAGACCGATCACCTGTATGGCCTGCCTGACCGTGCCGACCTTGCTGGACAAACCGTAGAAGGGCGAATTGACGGTCTTCAGCAGCGTCGCCAAGAGCGCCATGTCCTTGGACACCAATGCCTCCAACTTGCGCAGGTCGGGATCTTCCTTCTTGGTCTCGGCGGCGAGGTCGAGTAGCACGCGCGGGCAGGAAGGAATTGCGACGCTCTGTGCCGCACGCTCCAGTTCCTTTTCTGCTAGCTCGGATTTGGGCATTGCATCCCCCTTTTCGATGGCCGGCGGGCTGTCTTCCGCGGTACTGCCATGTCAAGCGCTATCGACCTGGACAATTTTACCCCATCTGCATAGTCTGGTGGCGATCCCTATTCTACTCGACTCGAGCGGCGGCAGCGACATCCAGGGCCAGGGCTTCCGCCACCGCTATGCCGTCCACCGCCGCAGACAGTATCCCTCCCGCATAGCCAGCCCCTTCCCCGGCGGGATAGAGACCACGCAAATTGACACTCTGCAGGTCGGCGCCGCGGCGGATGCGCAGCGGCGAGGAGGTGCGCGTCTCGACGCCGGTCAACAGCGCGTCGGACATGGCAAATCCGGGCAGGGTCCGGGCGAAGGCCGGCAGCGCCTCGCGCAGCGCTGCGACAGCGTAGTCAGGCAGGCAGGATGCGAGGTCCGTCAGGCGCACCGCGGGGGTGTACGAGGGTTGCACTGAACCCAGGACTTGCGAGGGGCGACCTTTGATGAAATCGCCGACCAGCTGCGCCGGTGCGGCATAGCTGCTACCGCCGGCCGCGTAGGCCCGCTCTTCCCAGTGGCGCTGAAAGGCAATACCGGCGAGCGGCCCGCCCGGATAGTCATCCGGACCGACGCCGACCACGATGCCGCTGTTGGCGTTGCGCTCGCTGCGCGAATACTGGCTCATGCCGTTGGTGACCACGCCGCCCGCCTCGGAGGCCGCCGCCACGACGGTGCCCCCGGGGCACATGCAGAAGCTGTAGACGGAGCGTCCGTTGCGGCAATGGTGCACCAGCTTGTAGTCGGCGGCGCCGAGCAGCGGGTGGCCGGCCTGCTTGCCATAGCGGGCGCGGTCGATCAGCGACTGCGGATGTTCGATGCGCAGACCGATGGAAAAAGGCTTAGCCTCCATGGCCACGCCGCGCCGCGCCAGCATCTCGAAGGTGTCGCGGGCGCTGTGGCCTACGGCCAGCACGACGTGATCGGCGGCGATGCGTTCACCGCCATTGACCAGGACTGCGCGCAGGCACCCATTCTCTATTTCGATGTCATCGACGCGCGTCTGAAAGCGCACTTCCCCACCCAGAGCGAGCAGGGTCGCCCGCATGTTCTCCACCACCGTCACCAGGCGGAAGGTACCGATGTGCGGCTTGGCCAGGTAGAGGATTTCCGCCGGCGCCCCGGCGCGGACCAGTTCGGTCAGCACCTTGTAGCCTCTGTACTGTGGGTCGCGAATCTGGCTATGGAGCTTGCCGTCGGAGAAAGTGCCGGCGCCGCCCTCGCCGAATTGCACGTTCGATTCCGGACTGAGCCGGCCACCGCGCCAGAAGGCGAAGGTGTCGCGGGCCCGCTCCCGCACCGGCTTGCCGCGCTCGAGGAGCAGCGGACGAAAACCCATCTGTGCCAGTACCAGCGCCGCAAACAGGCCGCAAGGGCCGGTGCCGATCACCAGCGGCCGCGTCGCAAGCGCAGCCGGCGCCTTGGTGACGAAGCGGTAGCGGCGATCCGGCGCCGGCGCTATCTGCCGGTCCCCGGCGCAACGCAGCAATGCGGCGGCCTCGTCGCGCAATTGCAGATCGAGGGTGTAGACGAAGCTGATGGCAGAGCGCTTGCGCGCATCCACACCGCGCCTGACGATATTCACGGCGAGCAGATCATCGGCATCCAGCCGCAGGCGCACAAGCACCGCCTGGCGCAGGTCAGCCTCGCTGTGATCGAGGCAAAGTTTGAGTTGTGTCAGGCGCAACATGCGCGTTAAGCTTCATCAGCTCTGGTCCGGAGGTGAGAGATTCTAGCTGTGACGCGCAAGATCATCCATTGCGACTGCGATTGTTTTTACGCCGCTATCGAAATGCGCGACGATCCCCGCCTGCGCGGCTCCCCCCTGGCCGTCGGCGGATCGCCGGCGCAGCGCGGGGTGATCGCCACCTGCAACTATGAGGCGCGAGCCTTCGGTGTGCGCTCAGCGATGGCATCAAAGCACGCGCTCGAGCTCTGCCCGCAGCTCATCATCCTGCCGCCGGCCATGGACCGATACCGGCGCGCCTCGGAGCAGATCTTTGCCATCTACCGCGAGTACACGCCTCTGGTCGAGCCGCTGTCCCTGGACGAAGCCCATCTCGACGTCACCGGCGTCGATCGGCTGCGCGGCAGCGCCACCCTGATCGCCGAGGAAATCCGCGCACGCATCGCCCGGGAAGTCGGCATCACCGCCTCGGCCGGCGTCGGCCCCAACAAGTTCGTGGCCAAGATCGCCAGCGACTGGAACAAGCCCGATGGACTCTTCGTCGTGCGGCCAGAAGAGGTCGACGCCTTCGTCGCAAGCCTGCCCGTGGATAAGTTGTTCGGCGTCGGCAAGGTCACGGCGCGCAAGCTGCGCTCCCTCGGCGCCAACAGCTGCGGCGACTTGCGCACCTGGTCGGCGCCCGTCCTGCAATTGCATTTCGGCGCCATCGGCCAACGCCTGTACGAACTGTGCCGCGGCATCGACGATAGAGAGGTCTGTCCCACGCAGGAACGCAAGTCGGTGAGCGTCGAGGAGACCTATGCCTGCGACCTGCCCGATCTGGACAGCTGCCTCAGCGCGCTGTCAACGCTGCTCCCGACCCTGGAACGCCGCATCGAACGCAGCAAGAGGACGGAGCGCATCCACAAGCTCTTCGTCAAGGTTCGCTTCGCCGATTTCAGCCGCACCACGGCTGAGTGCCTCGCGAGCGAGGTAAACGAGCTTGCCTGCCGGCAGCTGTTAGCCAACGCTCACCAGCGGCGCCGCCTGCCGGTGCGCCTGCTCGGGGTCGGCGTGCGCCTGGCCGAACGCCGGGCCGAAAACCAGCCCGGCTTGTTCGAGCAGGAAGTCTAGAGCGGGTCCGGAAACGCCCCGCTCACTCGGGCGTGTAGGCGGCAGCGTATTGCTGTTCCTGCAGCTTGGCCTGGGCGGCGGCGAGGCGGGCGATGGGTACGCGCGGTCCCGAGCATGAGACATAGTTCAAGCCGATATGGTGGCAGAAGTGGATGGACGACGGATGGCCGCCGTGCTCGCCGCAAATGCCCACCTTCAACTCGGGGCGGGCCTTGCGGCCACGTTCCACCGCAATCTTCATGACCTGGCCGACACCCTTGACGTCGAGCACCTCGAAGGGATTGTCCTGCAGGATGCCGGTTTCCGTGTACGAGGGCAGAAACTTGTTCTCCGCATCCTCGCGCGAGAAGGAGAACGTGGCCTGGGTCAGATCGTTGGTGCCGAAGGAGAAGAACTCGGCGATCTCCGCCAGGCGACCGGCACGCATGCAGGCACGCACCACCTCGATCATCGAGCCGAACTTGAAGCGGACGTTGATGCCGTGGGTCAGTTCCACCACCTTGTGCAAGCGCTGGACATAGCCGTGGATGCGGCGCAGCTCCTCGACCGTGGCGACCTGGGGCACCATGATCTCCGGGTAGATCTCCACGCCTTCGCGCGCGCAGAGTGCTGCCGCCTCGAGGATGGCCTGGATCTGCATCGAATAGATCTCGGGATAGGTAATCCCTAAGCGCACGCCGCGATGACCGAGCATGGGGTTTACCTCGGACAGCGCGCGCACCTTCTTCAGCACCTTTTGCTTCTTGCTGATCGCGTCCTCCTCGAGGTGCGTGGTCTTGAAGATGTGCATCGCGTCGGTGAGCTTGATCAGACCGTCGGCGTATTGCTGGTAGAGCCTGGGATTGAGCAGTTTGAGCGTTTCCGGCAGTTCCTCGAGACCCTTGATGGTGTCGCGCAGGTGGTGCAGGTGGGCGATTTCCAGCTCGAGTTGGGCAGCGGTAGGCAGGAACTCGTGCATGGGCGGATCGAGCAGACGCACGGTCACCGGCAGCCCCTTCATGGCCTTGAAGATGCCCTTGAAGTCGGCGCGTTGGATCGGCAGCAGACGATCCAGCGCCAGCTGACGCTCCTCCACCGTTTCGGCCAGTATCATCTCCTGCACGATGGGCAGGCGGTCCGTACCGTTGAACATGCGCTCGGTGCGACAAAGGCCTATGCCGACGGCGCCAAAGGCGCGCGCCTTGGCGGCGTCTTCCGGCGTATCGGCATTGGCCATCACCTGCAAGCGGGACACCTCGTCGGCCCAGCCGAGCAGAATTGTCATCTCGTGGCTGACCTCGGCCTCGACCGTGGGAACTTCGCCGGCATAGACATCTCCGGTGCTACCGTCGATGGTGATGACGTCGCCCTCGTGCAGCGTTGCCGAACCGATGACGGCACGGCGGGCGACGTGGTCGATGACGATCTGTTCGCAGCCGGAGACGCAAGGCTTGCCCATGCCGCGCGCGACGACGGCCGCGTGCGAGGTCTTGCCGCCGCGGCTGGTGAGGATGCCCTGGGCCTTGAAGAAGCCGTGGATGTCCTCCGGCTTGGTCTCCTCGCGCACCAGGATCACCTTTTCGCCGGCGTTGCCGTGCGCCTCGGCGGTGTCGGCATCGAAGACGATCTTGCCCGAAGCCGCACCCGGCGACGCCGGCAGGCCCTGGGTCAACGGCTTGCCGTGGAACGAGGGCGCCAGTTGCGGCACCAGGAGCTGCTCGAGCATCGCCGGTTCGGTGCGCAGCAGCGCCCGCTCCTTGGTGATCAGGCCTTCGTTGAACATCTCGACCGAGGTGCGCACCATGGCCCGCGCGTTCATCTTGCCGTTGCGTGTCTGCAGGCAATAGAGCTTGCCCTTTTCGATGGTGAATTCGAAGTCCTGCACCTCGCTGTAGTGCGACTCCAGGCGGTTGTGCAACTCCATCAGCTGGCGGTAGATCTCCGGCATCTCGGCTTCCATCTCGGCGATGGGCTTCGGTGTGCGGATGCCGGCGACCACGTCCTCGCCCTGGGCGTTGACCAGGTACTCGCCGTAGATGACGTTCTCGCCGGTGCCGGGATTGCGCGTGAAGCCAACGCCGGTCCCGGAATCGTTGCCCATGTTGCCGAACACCATGGTACAGATGTTGACCGCCGTGCCGTTGGCCATGTCCTTGGTGATCTTGAACTGCTTGCGGTAGTCGACCGCGCGCTTGCCCATCCAGGAGCGGAACACGGCCCCGGTAGCGATCTCCAGTTGCTCGTAGGGGTCCTGCGGAAAGGGTTTGCGCGTATGTTTTTCGATCAGCCCTTGGAAGTCCGCGGCGAGTTCCTTGAGGTTGGCGGCGGAGAGTTGCACATCGTCTTGCACCTTGGCCTTGATCTTGATCGCGTGCATCTTCTCGTCGAAGACCTCGTCACCCATACCGAGGGCGATCTTGCCGAAGAGCTGCAGGAAACGCCGATAGGAATCGTAGCCGAAACGCTCATTGCCGGTCTGCTTGATCAGGCCCTTGAGCGACGCATCGTTGAGCCCGAGATTGAGTATGGTGTCCATCATTCCGGGCATGGACATCGCCGAGCCGGAGCGTACCGAGACGAGGAGAGGATTTTCCGGGCTGCCGAAGCCCTTGCCAGTCTTCTTCTCCAGCGCCTTCATGTGCGCCTTCATCTCTTCCATGAGGCCATCGGGCAACTCGTGGCGTTCGAGATAGGCGAGGCAGGCTTCCGTGGTGGCGGTGAAGCCAGGCGGCACGTTGAGGCCAATTTGCGTCATCTCGCAAAGGTTGGCGCCCTTGCCACCGAGGAGCATCTTGTTCTTGCCGTCCCCCTCCTCGAAATCGAACACGAACTTGCGGGCTGTCATGGTTTCCCCTTGAATTAAGCTGTCCTGCGCTGGCATCAGGCGCCCAGGGCGGGGAATCATGCCAATAACTTCCCCGTGAGCACCGCGCCACCACGAAACCCGTAAGTATGCCAGAGCCGGGCGCGGATTTGGTGCACAGAATCATCTTTTGCGCCAGGCCGCGCGCCGCGAATTCGCGGCGAAGCGCCGTCCGGCAAGCGTCCATGCAGGGATCGCCGGCTCACTTCCACTCTTTGACGGGCGAGTACCGCTCAGGCAAGTTACCGGCGTCAAGGATTTCCACCTCAAGCCCGAGCACCAGCACCCGATCGGCCGGCAAGCGTAGGCTTTCCCAACTCGGTGGCACGGGCCATCGCGCGGCAGAGTCGACCGTAAGCGACACCCATGACCTCGTGGCAGATGCTGAAGCCGCCTATCGCAAGCGCGGCCTCAAAGCAGCCAGGAAATCCGCCGCCGTGGTTTCGATCGAGCCTGCCTTCAGGCTGCTGCAGGCGCGCAACCGGTGCGCAGCGGCTGCCGCGTCCCTTACTTTCCCTGAAAGCGCGGCGGCCGCTTCTCGCGGAACGCCGCCCTGCCCTCTTGCACGTCGGCGCTGTTGAGACAGGCCGCGATGTCCGCATACATGCGTTCCACCGCCGCTGAGTCCTTGCCAGCTCGCTGCTGGCGATAGGCGAGCAAGGCCCTCTTGCTCGCTCTCATGCTCAAGGGGGCATTGCTGGCCACGGCAGCGCAAAGCGCCTCAAGATCGCTTTCAAACGAACTCTCGGGAAATGTCTCTTGCACCAGACCACAGGCGGCGGCAACCTCAGTCGTGACAGGCAAGCCGAGCAGCAGCATCTGCGTCGCGCGCGACAGTCCGGCCACATCGGCAAGCCGGTGCACGCCCTCGTCGGGATACATGAATCCGAACCGATTCGGGGGCATGCAGAAGCTGGTGTTGTGCGCGCACAGGCGCAGATCACAGTGGCAGAAGATGTCGAGCGCCGCACCGAAAATGAACTTCCGCGCGGCCCCGATCACAGGATGAGGGCAGGCGAGAATGGCGTCGGCGGCGGCCCGCACTGGCGCGTGTATGGCACTGGCGTCGGCGATGGACAAGGTATGGTCCGGCAGCTGCTCGACGTTGTAGCCGGCCGAGAACGGCAGTTCGCCGGCTCCACGCAACACCACCGCGCGCAGGTCGTCGCGGGCCGCAAAGCGCTGCAGAGCTTCGGTCAGGCCGTTCAACATGCCTAGGGTGAGCGCGTTGCGCGCCGCCGGCCGGTTGAAAGCGATGACGGCGACCGGCCCGCGCTCGTCGACGAGCAATTCGTCCGTCATTTGCCCGCACCCCCACTTGCCTGCCCGATGCCCCACTGGCGCAGCGGCGCCATCAGGGCGTCCAAACGCGGGAAGGCATCCAGGCGCTCCAACTGGTCGAACATGCGGCTCGCTTCGCCCCGCGCCATCAGGCCGTCGGTGCAATCGAAGAACTTCTCCCGGCGCTCGGCCGTGGTCATCGGATTGCGCGGGTCCCCCGAAGGCACCATCACCTTCCTGGTGAAGCTCTGACCGCGTGCCCGCACCGTCACTTCCGCCGGGACTCCGTCAGCCGAGAGGCCGGGCTCGAGGTCGCCACGCGACTCGAAGCTGATCCGCTGCAGCAGGTCGAGGACGCGCGGATCGCGGACCCAGTTGTCGTCGAAGTGGCGAAGTCCGGCCTGCCCTTCGATCGCCGCCAGCGCGAGGCAGAACTCCATGCTGAACTTGCCTTCGAGTCCGGTCTGCGGCCGCGGATAGAGGAGAACCTTTTTCGCCAGCGGATGAGCAGCACAAGCGATGTTGTCGATTTCCTGCGCGCCGAATCCGTGCTCCCGCTTGAGTGCGATCATCGCGTCGAGCGCGCAATGGGTGCCCCCACATGCGGGGTAGCGCTTCAGCACGATGCCTGGCTCGCTGAGCTCCCAAGGCTTGCCCAGCGTCGCCTGCAATTCTTCTGCCTCGGGCACGCTGCGTGCGCCCAGGGTGCGGGCCCAGCCGAACTCGCCCTCGATGGCGGTCAGGTCGGAGGTGAATCCCTCGCGCGCGAGTTCCGCTGCGAGCACGCCGCCACGCGCCGCGTTGCCGGCGTGGAAGGGCTTGGTCATGGTACCGAAATTGCGCCGAACACCGCTGGCCTCCGAGGCAGCGATACCCAGCGCCATGACGATCTGCCGCTCGTCGAGGCGCATCAGCTTGGCGCACGCCGCCGCAGCGCCGATCACGCCGATGGAGCCGGTGGCGTGCCAGCCGTGCTCATAGTGCAGGGGATTGACCGCGCGGCCCAGCTTGCCGATGACTTCGACCCCGATCGAATAGGCCAGGATCAGATCGCGGCCTGAAGCGCCCACCGTCTCGGCGACGGCCAGCGAGGCCGACAAGATCGACACGGAGGGGTGACCGTACAACGTCCACAGGATGTCGTCGTAATCGAGCGCGTGGGCGCTGGTGCCATTGGCCAACGCCGCGGCCTGCGCGCTCAGCGCCCGGCTGCCGCCGATCACCGTTGCGGCACCGTCCGGACTGGCGGCCTGCGCCACGCGCCGGACGATGGTGCCCGTGTCGGTCACGGAACCGGCGATGGTGCAAGCGATGCAGTCGGATATGGTCACCTTGGCGGCCACCACTTGCGCCGCACCCAGAGCGGTGAAATCGGCATTGGCCACGAAGCGGGCCAGAGTTTCGCTGATCGTCATATCACGCCTTCCTTCTTCAGCGCATCGAGTTGCGCCTGGTCCATCCCGAGCAGTTCGCGCAACACCGCGTCGGTATGCTCGCCGGGAAGCGGCGCCGGCGTCGCCATGCCGTCGCGGATGCCATCGACCTTCATCGGATTGCCCGGCGCGCGAGCGCGCCCATAGACGGGATGCACGGTCTCGACGACCATGTTCCGCGCCAGCACCACCGGATCCGTCAGCACCTTGTCCACGCTATTGATCGGTCCGCAGGGAACGCGCTTTTCCAGCAAATCCTTCAACCACTCGTCTGCCGAGCGCGTCATCAGGATGGGTTCGATGATCGCCAGCAGCTCATCCCTGTGCCGCGCTCGCGCTGCGGCCGTCTTGTAGCGCGCGTTTTCGAAGACCTGCGGAATACCCAGCACTTCGCAGGTTTCCTGCCAATAGCGTTCGCCGAAGATGGCGATCACCAGCCAGCCCTGCTTGGTCTTGAAGGCCTGGTAGGGTACATTGACCTGATGTCCCGACCCCTGAGGGCCGGGTACGTCGCCGGTGTTGAGATACTGGGCGCCCATGTAGGTCAGCAGCGCCACCATGCCGTCGAGCATGCTGATTTCCACATGGCGTCCCGCGCCCGTCACGTCGCGCGCGTGCAGGGCCGCGAGAATTCCCGTTCCCGCGTACATCCCCGCCCCGATGTCGCCCACGGGCATGCCGAGGCGTATCGGCGTGCCCCCGGGCTCCCCGGTGACGCTCATGGCCCCACCCATGGCCTGCACGACGAGATCGTAGCTGGAGCGCAGCCGGTATTCACCGGTGGAGCCAAAGCCGGAGATCGAACAGGACACGAGCCTTGGGTTCACCGAGCGGCGCAGTTCGTCATAGTCGACGCCCAGCCGTACCAGGGTGTCCGGCCGGAAATTGTCGATGATGACGTCGGCCTTGGCCGCCAGTCGGCGCAGCGTCGCCACGCCCTGCGGGTGCTTCAGGTTGAGCGACAAACACTGTTTGTTGCGGTTGACGCTGGTGAAATAGGAAGACATGCCGTGACCGAGTTGCGGTGCAAGGCCACGCGTGGTATCCACGTCGTCGAGCGGCTCGATCTTGAGCACTCGCGCGCCGAGGTCCCCCAGCATCATCGTGCAATAGGGGCCTGCCAGCGCCCGGGTGAGATCGATCACCAGCACGTCTTCGAGCGGCGGCCGCAGCCCGGCCGTCGTGCGCACCTCGCTCATTGTGCAGCTTCCTTTTCCATCAGCTTGAGCAGCGCCGCGGCAACTCCGCCAGCCACCACCAGCACGCCGACCAGGCGCTTAATCACAAGTCCCTCTGGGTCACGGCGTTGTCGCGAATGAAGGCGACGATGCGTTCGATCGGGGTGCCCGGCAGGAATATCTCCCGCACACCCATGCCCTTGAGCAGGGGAATGTCCTCGTCGGGAATGATGCCGCCGGCCACCACCATCAGGTCGTCGCCGCGGCCCCGGGTCCGCAGCGCCTCGAGCAGCGCGGGTGCGAGCTGCATGTGGTCGGCAGCGGCGAAGTTCACGGCTACCACGTCCGCGTCTTCATCCACCGCAGCGTCGGCGATCTGTTCCACGCTCAAGCGCATGCCGAGGTAGATCACTTCCATGCCGGCGTCGCGCAAGGCACGCGTCACGACCTTGATGCCGCGGTCGTGGCCGTCGAGTCCCGGCTTGCCGGCCACGACTCGAACTCTTCCGGCTGCCCTCTGCTGTGATATCGCCATGATCAATACGCCTGAAGTGGGTTGTGGACGCCCCAGCATTTGCGCAGCACGCCGCAGATCTCGCCCAGGGTGACGCGCGCCTTGGCGGCTTCGATCAGGAGCGGCATCAGGTTGTCGCTGCCACGCGCGGCGCCTTCGATCTGCGCCAGCAGCGTCGCTGCGCGTCCGGCATCGCGCTTGGCACGCAGCTGTGCGAGACGGGCACATTGCTGCTGCTCGAGGGCCGGGTCGACGCGGAAGGTCTCGATCTTCTCCGGCACATCCTCCTCCGCCGCGCGATACTTGTTCATGGCCACGAATACGTGCTCGCCGCTTTCGACCTTGCGCTGGAATTTGTAGCTCGATTCCTCGATCTCACGCTGCACCCAGCCGCTCTCGTGCGCGGCGACCATGCCGCCCATGGCATCGATCTCCTTGAGGATGGCCTCGGCCCGCCGCTCGATTTCATTCGTCAGCGACTCGACGTAGTAGGAGCCGCCGAGCGGATCGATGGTGTTGGTGATGCCGAATTCATCCACCATCATCTGCTGCGTGCGCAGCGCGATGCGGGCGGAGCGCTCGGTCGGCAGCGCGAAGGCCTCGTCCAGGCCGGCGGTGAAGATCGCCTGCGAGCCGCCGAGGGCACCGATCAGCGCGTGCATGGCGATGCGCACGATGTTGTTCTCGGGCTCCTGGCGGGTGAGCGTGGAGCCGAGCGTGCCGCAATAGATGCGGAACATCGACGAGCGCGGATCCTGGGCATGAAAGCGCTCCTGCATGACGCGCGCGAACAGGCGCCGTGCCGCCCGGAATTTGGCCACTTCCTCGAACAGGTCGCGATAGCAGCCCAGCGAATAGGACAGGCGTGGCGCGAATTCGTCGATGTCGAGGCCGCGCTGGAGCGCGGAATCGATGTACACGATGGCGTGGGCGATGGTGAATGCCAGTTCCTGCACCGCATTCGCCCCGGCCTCGCGCATGTGCACCCCGGTGATGGACAATGTGTTCCACTTGGGCACGTTGCGGAAGCAGTATTCGATCAGGTCCGTGGTCAGCCGCAGCGACGGCCGCACCGGGAAAATGTAGGTGCCGCGCGCGACGTACTCCTTGAGTATGTCGTTCTGCGTCGTGCCCTGCAGTGCGGAGAGCGGGATGCCGCGCTCCTCTGCCATGGCGATGTAGAAGGCCAGCATGACCGGCGCGGTCGAGTTGATCGTCATGGCCACGCTCGCCTTGTCGATGGGAATGCCATCAAAGAGCGTCTTCATGTCCTCGATCGAGTCGATCGATACACCGACCTTTCCCACCGACCCCAGGGCTTGCGGTGCATCCGAGTCGTAGCCTATCTGGGTCGGAAGATCGAAGGCGACCGTAAGCCCCGACTCGTTGTGGCTCAACAGATACTTGAAACGCTGATTTGTCTCCTGCGGCGTGCCGAATCCGGAATACGGACGGATGGTCCAGGGACGGCCCCGGTACATGGTCGGATAGACGCCGCGGACGAACGGCGCCTCGCCGGGAAAGCCCACGTCGCGGGCATAGTCCTGGGCGCCCAAGTCGAGCGGCGTATAGAGGCGCTTGATCGGGATGTTCGCTTCGGATACGAACTCGCGCTTGCGTTCGGGCGTGCGCTGCAGCACGGGAGCCAGCGTTTCCGCCTCCCAGTGTTCGCGTGCGGCACCGAGTCCTTCCGCCGCGCTTGGGGGTCCCTCGTCATGGGTGTCAGCCATTGCTTCTCCTGCTGCGTGATTGTCCGGCGACGCCCGGATTGCTGCTCTGCGCAAGGCGTCGGGAATCCGTAGAATAACCGATTCTAGTTTTGCCATTCAACTTACTTCGGTTATCTTGATGCTGCCGCGTCGTCGGTGCATAATCGCCGAACCGCGTGCGGCGCCCAAGCCGCAGAGCAGCCGAACGCTGGTTGCGGCCACCTCGGATACGCCAACTGTTGCACAGCCAAGGGATTCTCGTACCTATGGAAGAGACAGCCACGAATGTCCACGCTCCGTTGAACTTCCTCGAGCCCGAGTCGACCGCGATGTTGCGCAGCACGCTGCGCCGGTTCGTCGACCAGGAGATGCCACGCGAGCTGGCACAGCAGTGGGACAAGGAGAACCACTTTCCGCGCGACGTGTTCGCCAAGCTGGCGCAACTGGGGGTCATGGGGCTCACCGTACCCGAGCAGTACGGCGGCGCCGGCCGCGACATCGTGGCCTGCATGGTCACCATAGAGGAACTCGCGCGGAGGAGTTGCGCCATCGCCATTCCCTACATCATGACGGCCTGTTACGCTGGCATGAACATCCTGGAATGCGCCAGCGAGGAACAAAAGAAGAAGCTCCTGCCCAAGGTCGCGGCGGGCGAACTGATTTTTGCCTATGGCTTCACCGAGCCCGACGTCGGCTCCGATCTGGCGAGCGTCAAGACTTTCGCCGAGCGGCGCGGGGATCGCGTCATCGTCAATGGCGCCAAGCGTTTTTGTTCCGGTGCCAATATCGCCGATTACATCTATGCGCTGGTGAAGAGCAACCGCGACGAGGCCGCGGGGATGAAGAAGCTGTCGTTCGTGCTCATTCCTCCGAACGCGCCTGGCGTCACCATCACGCCCATCGATGGTCTGGGGATAAAGGGAGCAGCCACCACCGATGTGACCTTCGACGACGTCGACATTCCGTTTGCGAACGTGATGGGTGGCGAGGCCGGCTGGAACAGCGGCTGGGAGTTTCTCGTCGGTCCGGGACTGGACACGGAAAAGCTTGAAGTTGCCGCGCTCGCCTTGGGCGTTGCCGAAGCGGCGGTCGCCGATGCCTGGGAATACAGCCAGCAGCGCCGCCAGTTCGGCAAGACCATCTGCACCATCCAGTCGATTCGGCACATGCTGGCCGATGTGCAGACCAAGCTGCACGCCTGTCGATTGGTGAACTACCAGGCGGCATGGCTCGCCGATCGACGCCTGCCTTGCCGTGCCGAGACTTCGATGGCCAAGCTGTTCGTCTGCGACACGGCCAAGGAGATCGTGCTCACCTGCCAGAGCGTGCTGGGCGCTTACGGCTACGTCAAGGGCTTCGACATGGAGCGCTATGTTCGCGATGCACTGGTGATGCCCATCATCGGCGGGTCATCGATGATACAGAAGAACAACATCGCCAATGCACTCAAGCTTCCCCGCTAGGCGATGACCGCGTCACCGACGCCGGCCCTGCCCTCCTGGCTGGCGCAGGCGATAGCCGGCAATCGCGCCGCCCTGGCCCGCGCCATCACGGCGGTCGAGGAGGACAGCGCCGATGCGGCGCGCGTGCTCGAGGCCGTCTATCCTCGGCTGGGACAAGCGCTGGTCGTCGGCTTCACCGGTGCCCCCGGGGTCGGCAAGTCGACGCTGGTGGCAGCCTGCATCGCGGAAGCGCGTCGCCGCGGTCTGAAAGTCGGAGTGGTGGCGATTGATCCGTCCAGCCCCATGAGCGGCGGCGCCGTTCTCGGCGATCGCATTCGCATGCTCGCGGTCGCCTCCGACCAGAACGTGTATGTACGCAGCTTGGCGGCGCGGGGTCATCTCGGCGGTCTTTCAGCGGCGGCGTCGCGCGTGATCGACGTGCTCGATGCCGCAGGCAAAGAGTTGATCATCGTCGAAACCGTCGGTGTCGGGCAATCGGAGACGGAGGTGAGCGGCCTCGCTCATCTCACCGTCCTGGTTTGCGCGCCGGGGATGGGAGACGACGTGCAGATGATCAAGGCGGGGGTGCTTGAAACAGCCGACATCCTGGCAGTGAACAAGGCCGACATGCCCGAGGCACAGGGGGTCATTCGGCAGTTGCGCGCTGCCGCACACCTGGCACCCGGCGACCCGCCACCGGTGGTGGCAACCGTGGCCACAGCAGGTTCGGGCGCCGGCGAACTGCTCGATGTCGTGCAGCGAGTGGGGGCCTCCAAGATGTTGCCTCGCGCGGCGGAGCGCTTGCGGCGCCTGCGCCACACGCTGGAAGCGATGGCGAAGGAAGAGCTCCAGCGGCGCCTCGCCGGCTTCGACGCGGTGGCATTCGATCAGCTCTGCGAGCGAGTCATAGCCGGTAATTGCGGCTTCCAGGGCGCCATCCAGGATCTCCTCGACTGGGCGCCGACGGCAGTCTCCAAGCCACAAGAGCGGGCATGAAACCGAGTTCCCTGGTACGCGTTGCGCAGCCTGGGCATAGACTAGAATGAATCAATCGAACGGAAGGAAAGACTGATGCGCCGGATTGGGATAGACGTCGGCGGGACCTTCACCGATGTGGTGCTGCTCGATGCCGCCGACGGCGGCGTGTGGACCGCAAAAGTCATGACGACGCCGGAGGATCCGGTGCGCGGCGCCTTGAATGGCATCCGCCAGGTGATAGCGCAGAGCCGGACCCGCGCCGAAGAGGTCGAGTTCGTCGGACACGGCACCACCATCGCGACCAACCTCATCGTCGAGGGCAAGGGGGCACCAACGGCGCTGGTGACCACCGAGGGTTTCCGCGACATATTGGAGATCCGCCGCTCGTCGCGCCACGATAGAGCCGACCTCTACGATCTGCATTTCGACAATCCGCCCCCCTTGGTGCCGCGCCGCTTCCGCTTCGAGGCGGCGGAGCGGGTCCTCCACGACGGCCGCATCGAAAAGCCACTCACTGAGGAGGAAATCGACCGCCTCATCGCGGCGCTCGGCGAGGCGCCGATCAAGGCAGTCGCGGTCTGCTTCCTCAACTCGCATATCGAGCCGCGTCACGAGCGCGCCTTCATCGAGAAACTGAGGCGCAGACTGCCCGCGCTATTCGCCTCCGCATCGTTCGAGGTCAATCCGGAGATTTTCGAATACGAGCGCACCAGTACGACGATCATCAACGCCGTGCTCGGTCCGAAATGCGGCGATTACATCCGCGAATTCGCCAAGAACATCCAAGGCGAGGGTATTCCGGGCCGCGTCCTGTTCATGCAATCGAATGGTGGTCTGACCTCGCCCGCGGTGATCGCGAGCAAGCCGATCGCCCTCCTGGAGTCCGGTCCCGCGGGGGGCGTGACGGCTTCCCTCGCCCTTTGCCGCCAGTTGGGAGTTGCCAATGCCATCCTCGGCGATGTCGGCGGCACGACCTTCGACGTGTCGCTGATCCGCGACGGTCAGCCCGAGATGCGGACGAGCAGCCTGATCCAGACCTACACCGTCAGGTCGCCGACCATAGACATCGAATCGGTGGGCGCAGGCGGCGGCTCCATCGCCTGGGTCGACGAGGCGGGCGGGCTCCACGTTGGGCCGCAGAGCGCTGGCGCCGCGCCGGGGCCGGCCTGCTATGGCCGCGGCGGTATAGCGGCGACGGTCACCGATTGCAACGTGTTGCTCGGCTACATCGACGTGGAGAGCTTTCCCGGCGAGATTCGGCTCGACCTCGACGCCGCCGAACGCGTCGTCGCCGACAATGTCGCCAAGCCACTGCAATGCACGACGATTGAGGCGGCGGCCGTCGTGCGCGCCGTCGCCAATGCCAACATGGCGCAGGCGATCCGCCTCATGACCGTGCAGCGGGGATTCGATCCGCGCGAATTCGCCTACGTCTGCTTCGGCGGCGCAGGCCCGGTTCACGCTGCGGACTTGGCGCGCGAACTGGAGATTCCCAAGATCATCGTGCCGCCGCTGCCCGGGCTATTCAGCGCCGTCGGCATGCTCGTCGCCGACGAGTCGCACGAGGTCCAATCGCCGGTCGGCAAGCCACTGAGCGAGGTCTCCTTGGCCGATATCGAGGCGCGCTATTCGGCGCTCGAGACCGAAGCGCGCGCTCTGTTCGCTGATCGCATGGCCGCGATCGCGGTGAAGCGCCGCATCGACTGCCGCTACCTGAGCCAGGCCGAGGCGATGACCGTCGAACTGCCTGAACGCATCGGGAATCTGGCTGCGGATTTGCGCGCGGCGTTCGAGGCGGTGCATAAGCGACACTGGAATTTCGTCCGCCCGGAACTCCCCGTCGTGCTGGTCAACGTTCGCCTCTGGGCGCACGCCAGGACCGGCGCGGAGGTGCAGGTGCCGCCACCTAGCAGCGGCAACGCCGCCGCTCCGTATCGATCCCGGCGCCTGCACGTCGCCGGCAAATGGATAGAGGTACCGGCCTACCGGCGCCAGGACATTCGGCTCGGCGACACGCTGATTGGGCCCGGCATCGTCGAGGAAGCGAGCTCCAGCCTCTTCTTTGAGGACGGGGACCGCGTCGCCGCCCATCCCAGCGGCGCCCTAGAGATCACCAGGCGGATCTGAACCATGGACAAGATCATCTTCGAAGTACTGCGCGGTTCACTCTATTCGATCGCCCGCGAAATGAAAGCCGCGGTGATGCGCACCGCCGCCAGCCCTATCATCCATGACGGCGGAGACGTTTCGGCCGCCGTATTCGACGCCAACATGCATTTGGTGGCACAGGGCAATGACGTGCCAACCATGCTCGGCTCCTCGGTGATATCCACCCGTGCCTCGGTAGAGGCGATCGGCGTCGCCAATCTGCGCCCCGGCGACGTCATCATCAGCAACGACGCCTATCTTGCCGGAGGCAATCACCAGCCCGATGTGCAATTCACGCGGCCGGTCTTCCTCGGCCAGGAGATCGTCGCCTACGTGATGACGCGCGGGCACTGGTCCGATATCGGTGGCCAGACGCCGGGCAGCCACAACATTTCCGCCTGGGACATCTTCGGTGAAGGGATCAGGATTCCACCGACGCTGGTCTATCGCGACGACCTTCCACGCACCGATCTCATCAACCTCATCATCCAGAACACGCGCGACCCGAATAGCCGCATCCTCGACATCGAAGCGCAGTACGCCGGCACCTTCGTCGGCGACCAGCGCATCCAGGATCTGCTGCGCAAGTACGGCAAAGCGGCGCTGGCCGACGCCATGCGTGAAACGCTGGATCTCTCGGAGCGCTTGATGCGTCATCGCATCGCGGCGATCCCCGACGGCGTATACGCCGACGAGGACTGGATCGAGCCCGTCCTGGCCGAGGGCTGGCCTTCGGAGCTGATCCCGGTGCGGGTCACGATCACCAAGAAGGGCGACTGCATCGATTTCGATTACGAGGGCACCGGCAAGCAGGTGCGCGGCGGCATCAACGCACCCTACTCGGTGGCCTGCAATTCGACCTGGTTTGCCGTCAAGGTCATGCTCGGCCATGCCATCCCGATCAACGAAGGCTGCTATCGGCCGATCTCGATCAAGGTGCCGTCGGGCACGATACTCAACTGCAAGTATCCCGCACCCGTGGTCGGTGGTAACACGGAGACCTCGCCGCGGGTCGTCGATCTGCTGATCCGCGCCCTGTCAAAGGCGGTCCCGGACCGCGCGCTGGCCGACAGTTCGGCCGCCGCCTGCGCCGCCACCTTCAGCGGCGCCGATCCCGACGCGGCACGCTGCCGCGCCCTGGTCCGCACCCATGTCAGCTATATCGACGTCCATCCCGGCGGCCTGGGTGCACGGCCGGACAAGGACGGCGTCAGCTGCCTGCGCGTACATGTGGGAAACACCGGCTCCCAATCGGTCGAACTGGTGGAGAGCCTGATTCCCCTCACCGTCGAGGAATGGACGCTGGTTGCGGACTCGGGCGGCGCCGGGCGCTGGCGCGGCGGCCTGGCAACGCGGCGAACCTTCCGCGTCGAGTTCGAGGAGGCGACGTTCAGCATCATAGGCGAGCGCGAGCGGGTCGAACCCAAGGGAGTCTTCGGCGGCCAGGCCGGCATGAAGTTCGCAACCCGGATCGAACGCAGCGATGGCCGCGCGGAAGCGATCCCCGCCAAAGGGCGGGCCGCCATCGTCCAGCGCGGCGACCGCGTCATCATCCAGGCGCCGGGCAGCGGCGGCTACGGCGATCCGCGCGAGCGCCCAGCAGCGCTGGTCGCCAGCGATCTGGCCGACGGCTACATCACCCAGGAAGCGGCGCGGCGGGTCTACCAGGCGAAGTGAAACGGCCGCAAAGGCAAGGGGAATAACGTGGGCACAAGCAAGGATCTGGAACAGCAATTCCGCATCGATGGCGAGGTGGCCGTGGTGGCAGGTGGCGGTGGCGGCGTCGGGCGCGCTGTCGCGCTGATCTACGCGCGGCTCGGTGCCTTCGTCGCCGTCCTCGACCAGGATGGCAGCAGCGCCGAGACGACACTGCGCGAGATCGAGAAAGCGGGCGGCGCAGGGTCAGCCCACGCGCTCGACATCAGCGACGAAGCGCGGACGGCGGAGGTGATCGATGCCATCGCTGCCAGCCGCGGTCGTATCGACATACTGGTCAACGCGGCAGCGATCGTGCTGCGCATGCCGTCGCTCGATGTCACGCTCGCGGCGTGGAATCGCGTGCTCGACGTAAACTTGACCGGCCTCTTCCTGGTATCGCGCAACGCTGCGCGGCACATGATCGCTCGCCACTCGGGACGCATCGTCAACGTCGCCTCGATCGGCGGGCTCAGCGCCGGCATTACGGGGCGGCAATATCCGAACGCGTCCTATCGCGCATCGAAGGGCGGCGTCATCAACCTGACCCGGGCGCTCGCCGTCGAGTGGGCGGGGCAAGGCATCAGGGTCAATGCCGTGGCGCCGGGCTACGTGCGCACGCAGCTGCTGCAATCGATCACCGCAGACCCCGCGCGCCTCAAGACGGTCGAGAGCAATATCCCGCTCGGCCGCATCTGCGAACCCGATGATATCGCCTGGGCCATTGTGTTCCTGACGAGCCACGCCTCGGCCATGATCACCGGCCAGATATTGACTGTGGACGGCGGGCTGCTGGCCTGAGCCAGCAACCGACCCGGGCGGCGGTGCAGCCTTCGGCTACACGCTTGCCGCCAGTGCAGCGTCAACGGCGCGGCTGGAAGGGCGCAGGCAGGCGCGGCCCGTAGTGCGGCTCCCGCTTCTCGAGCGAGGCTGCCAGCGCCTCTTTGCAATCGGCATGCCCACTCATGCGCACCGTCGCATCCTGTTCGAATTCATAGCCGTTGCGCAGATCCATCCATTCGGCCCGGTCCAGAGTTCGCTTGCCGACGCGAACGGCCGTGGGACTCAGCGTAGCGATCCTGGTCGCGTATCGAGTCGCCTCCTGCAGCAATTGTTCTCGCTTGCACACGATCAGGCAAGCTCCAGCTCTGGCCATGTCGGCCGCCGTCATTTGCTCGGCGGTGAAGAACATGCGGCGAACGAGCGGCTCGGGAGCGATTCGGGCGAGATGTCGAGCCCCGCCCATCACGCCGATGGATAGTTCCGGCAGCCCGAAGCGGGCGTCTTCGGCCGCCAGCACAAAATCGCAGGAAGCGGCGATGGCGAGTCCGGTTCCCACTGCGACCCCGTGCACCGCTCCTATGACCGGCACTGCGCACTCGGAAATCGCAAAGAACGCCTCGCGTGCGCGCCACATGCGCTCCGCACCGTTGGCCGGAGTCATCGTGACAAACTCGTCCAAGTCGTTGCCGGCGCAGAAGTGTCGTCCTTCACCGCTAAGAATGACGACCCGCACATCTGCGCCGAACTGGTCGATGTCGGCGAAGGCGGAGGCAATCTCCTTGTAGAGGGTTTGGTCCACGGCATTGACGGGGGCTCTTGCCAGTCGTACATGGGCAACGCCTTGCTGATCCACCGACACCTGCAAATGGCGATAGGATTCCATAAAGTTATTCCTCAAAACTGAACGGTTGTTTGGAACCGCTATGTTACCGGGTCCGTCGCCTGCGCATCATCGGTCCGAGTCGACCCGCGCACCGGCTGCGCAAGATGGGCTATGCACACATGCGCTAGCATAGTTCTTCGAGTAGTCCGGCGCTCGACGGTCGAGCGCCGGACTCGCCCCATTACTTGGCAACGCCCATAGGCACGAACTGGCCTTTTTCGACGGTCAGGAGATAGACGGGCTTGCTGACCCGGTGATCTTCGCTGACCTCGAGCATGCCGGTCATCGGCAGGTCAAACTTCTTGATCGCGAGCAGAGCCTTGCGCATGTTTTCGCCCGTTGGCGGCAACTTATTCTTCAGGACCCACTTGTAGAGCTCGGCGATCAGGTAAGGACCATCGTAGGTGTACTGCGTGACCGACAGTGCATTGGAGGCATGGCCCACGGTCTTTTGCCAGCGATCGATGAAGCCTTGGACATTGGGATTGTCCTTGGCCCCCGGCGCGATGTTGGTGACGATCATGCCTTCTGCAGCCGCGCCCAATTGGCTAATGAGCTTGAAGTTGTAGCCGACGCCGCCGTACATGCTAACCCGGTGATTCATGCCCAGTTGGCGCATTTGCGTCATCACCTGCAGGGTGTCGGTCATCAACCCGTGCATGTGGATCATTTCCGGATTGGACGCTCGCATCTTCAGGACGACGCCCGAGAAGTCCGAACCCTTGGGGTCGTAGGCCTCGTAGGCGACGATCTGGCCTCCGGCTTTCTCAAAGGCGGTTCGGTAGGCACGCGCGCCCTCCACCCCGGAGTCGTTATTGATGTAGGCTACCGCGACGCGCTTCTTGCCCAGCGTATCGACCGTGTAGCGGGCAAGGGCCGCGACGTCGACATCCGAGAGCGGATAGGTCGTGTAGACGTAATCACCGAGCTTGGCGATGTCCGGTGAACTCGCACCGGCGCTCAATTCGAGCACTTTTTCACGGTTGGCGATCGGCGCGACCGCCTTCACCACTCCGCTCCAGGCGATGATGAAGACCGGCACCTTCTCGATGTGGACCAGGCGATTGACGGCGGCGATTCCGAGCTGAGGTTCGCCTTGCGAGTCGAGCGCAATCATTTCCAGCGGGTGCCCGTCCACCCCACCCTTGGCATTGATGTCGGCCACCGCCCATTGGATGGAAGTGAGCAGATCCACGCCCTGAGTAGACTGCGAGCCCGTCATCGGCATCGTGACGCCGAAGCGCAGCGGTTCTTTGGCCTGCGCCCAGGCAAGCGGCGCGAACAGCGTGGTAACCATGGCCAGCGCGAACGTTGCCAGCGTCTTGCGTCGCCCAATCTTGGTCATTGAAGTCTCCTCGTATTTAGTTGGTTTCCATCCGAAGCGCGTCGTGCGGGACGCGCGCGATGACAACTAATGCTCTTCTTATTGAGCGCAATCATACAGCGGAACGGCAGCGCTGGTAACATATGGCCATGTTCGAAGGCGCAAGGAATTTCCGGGAGTTGGGCGGGATCAAGACCGAGGATGGCCGCGTGGTGCGTCCGCGCGTCATCTTCCGCTCCGAGATCCTCTCCCGCCTGACCGCGGGTGACCTGGCCCGGGCATCTACCCTCGATGTTCGCCTGGTCTGCGATCTGCGCAGCCCAGCCGAACGCGCGCAGGAGAGCAACCGCTGGCCCGAGCAGCGGAGCGTGCAGACGGTTATGCGCACCGGCGACGTCGATTTGAGCGGTGCCGAAGCCGCCAACTGGCGGCAGCGCTTGCTCGAAACGGATTTCGATGAGTCAGGTGCGCACGACTATCTGCTCACCGCCTATCGGGCCATGCCCGCGGCCTTCTCCGGCACCCTCGCCAAGCTGTTCTCTCACTTTGACCGGCCGGACCACGGTAGCGTGCTGATCCATTGCGTCGCGGGCAAGGATCGCACGGGTTTTGTCTGCGCCATGCTCCTCTGGGCGCTCGGGGTGGCGATGGACGATATCGTTGCAGACTACTTGGTCAGCGCGCAACGCTACGGCAACAGTCGCCGCTGGGCCCCTTTGCTCGAACGTCTGTTCGGCGCCGAGGTACCTGCGCGCGCCGCTGCGGCGGCCGCCGTCATAGGGACGGTCAGCGCCGATTACCTCGATGCGGCCATCGATGTCATCCGCCGCGACTACGGTTCCATCGACGCTTATCTCAGCGGCGCGGCGGGACTCGACCCTGAACGCAGGGAGGGGCTGCGCCGCCGTTTGCTGGTCGATCCGGGCAAGGCATTGGCGCCAGGCAACGCTGTCGCCGCGCATCTCGTGCAGCCCTAGCCGGTCGATCGGTCCGGTTGGCCTGGTGCCCATCGAAATAGCCGCTGATCGTACGCTCGCAGCCCTGCGCTGCCGCCCGCGCAAAGCGTGTGGATGGTATTGCAGCGCCGCGCTCCGTCTCGGCCTCCGCTATGCGAATAGCGGTTCACGTTTTGCCTCGAATGCCGCCAGGCCTTCGCTCGTGTCCTCGCCCAGCATCGCAACTCTGACGATCTCCTCCTCCAGCAGCAGCCCGTCGAGGAGCGTCGTATCGAGCCCTTTGCGCGCCAAACGCTTCATGTTGGCGAGACCGCTACGGCTGCGGGTCGCAATCTTGTCGCAGTATGCAAGGGCAGCCTCATTTAGCTGCTCGCGGTCGACGACATAATTGACCAGTCCCCATTGCAGTGCGGTGGCAGCGTCAATCCAGCGCGCGCTGAAGAACAGGTCGAGACTGCGGCGCAGCCCGACGGTGCGCGGCATGCGCTGGCTGCCGCCCCAGCCGGGAAGCAGACCGAACTGCGCATGCTGGTCGCCGATGCGGCAGTCGCTGGCGGCGAAGATCACGTCGGATGCCAGCATCAGTTCGCTGCCACCGGCCAGCACCAGCCCTTGGCAGGCGGCGATCACCGGCAGTTCGCTGGCGCCCAGCCGCTTCAGCACTTCGTGCCCGAAATGAACAAAGTGCGCGACTTTCTTCGGGTCGTCGCGCAAAGACTTGAACTCGGCGAGGTCCGCGCCGGTGCAGAAGTGCTTTCCCTGCGCGCGGATCAGCACCACCCTCACATCAGAACCAGACTTCTCGAACTCGTCCAGCGCCGCATCGATTTCGGTAAAGACGCCCAGCGACAGGCAGTTGAATTTGTCCGGCCGCGCCAATTCGATGATGCCAGTCTTGTTGGAACGGCTTACGCTGATGAAACTGGGTTTGCTCATTCTTGTTGACTCCATGTGGTTGAGGTGACGGCCGCGGACAGCCCGCTCGCGCAGATCGGTCGCTGGAATGTCCTTTACTTCTTGCGCCCGTATTTTGCCGCAAAGCTAGCCTTGCCCAGGCTGTTGGCGTTCACCATGAAGCCCACCAACGCCGCGGAAGCGTTCTCGTCGAGGTCGAGTTTCTCTATCTTCAGTGCATGCAGCGTAAAGATGTAGCGGTGCGGCTTGTCGCCCTGAGGTGGGCAGGGTCCGCCCCAGCCCGGCTTGCCGAAATCCGTGCGGCTCTGCGTCGCGCCCTTGGGCAGCTTGCCGGCAGCTGGGTCGCCCGCGCCCTGCACCAGGGAAGTCGTGTCTGCCGGCAGGTTGAAGACGACCCAATGCCACCAGCCGCTGCCGGTCGGCGCGTCGGGATCGTAGACGGTGACGGCAAAGCTCTTCGCCTCCTTCGGTGCATTCTTCCATGCCAGAGCCGGTGAGACGTTGCCACCGTCGCAGCCAAAGCCCTTGAATACATGCTTGTCGGCGATCGGCTGCTTGGCGTTGACGTCGGGACTCTCTAGCGAGAAACCGGCGGCCCATGAAAGGGCCGGTAGACACAACAGAGCCAGGATAATGCGCTTCATCATTCTCTCCTCGGTTAGATCCAGGGAGCATGATAGCAGCCCGGGTCCGGGCGGAGCTCAGCGCTCGGCCGCTGTGGGAGCCGAAGGCAGGGCCACCCGAAGAGGTAGCACCGGGACGGTTTGACGACGGCGAGGCAGACCCGCCGTATCTACGCTGCAGCTTCTTCGGTTGCCTCTTTGCCGGCCTTGGCCGGTCTCTTTGGCTTGGGCTTGTTGGCGTCCGGCTGCTGGCCCGGATGGTGGATGATGTCGGTAGGACAGACAGTGACGCAGATCTCGTTGCAACTCGGGCCATACGCCATGCAGGCGACGTGGTCGATGTCCAGGATGCCGTCAACGATGGAGATGGCGTTGGCCGGGCATTCCTTGATACAGGCCTGGCATTGGACGCAGCCAACGGTACAAGTATCCTTGACCGCCTTGCCCTTGCCCTTCGACTGGCAGGTGAGCGCGACGCGGTGCTGGCGCGGATAGCTGATCAGGCAGTCTTTTGGACAGACCTCGAGGCAGACGCCGCAGCCGGTGCATTTCGTGTAGTCGATCTCGACGATGCCCGACGTACCGATCTTCATTGCGTCGAAATTGCAGACGCGCACGCAGTCGCCCAGGCCCAGACAGCCGTACTTGCAAGCCTTGGCGCCACCGAAGGCCAGGTTGGCGCCGAGACAGGTATGGATGCCGTCGTACTCGGCCTGCTTGCGGGCCACGGAGTCGGCACCCGAACAGCGGAGCATTGCCACTACTTCCTTCATCTCACCCATGGTTTTGCCGGTGAGCCGGGAGATGTCGATGGCGATGTCCTTGCCACCGGGCGTGCACAGCGACGGCGAAACGCCTTCGTCCTCGACTACTTTTTCTGCGTAGGACTGGCAGCCGGCGAAACCGCAGGCGCCGCAGTTGGCGGAAGGCAAGTTCTCGCGGACTTCTTCGACCAGGGGGTTGACCGGGACGTGGAACCTGCGCGCCGCGCCAGCCAGGGCGATGCCGAAGAATAGCCCGACCACGGTGAAGACCAGGACGCCCCAGAGTGCGACATGAAATAGTTCCATAGCGTTATGCCACCTTCAGACCGGAGAAGCCGAGAAAGCTCAGTGCGAACAAGCCGGCGATGATGAATGCGATGGGCAGGCCCTTGAAGACTATGGGTACCGGTGCCATGGCCACCTTTTCGATGGCACAGCTCATCAGAAATAATGCCAGCGCGAATCCGAGGCCAGCGCCCAGGGAGAGGCCGAAGGCCTGGAGCAGCGTGGCGCCGCTGGTGGCGTTGAGCAGCGGCACCGCCAGAATGATGCAATTGGTGGTGATCAGCACCAGGTAGATGCCGAACTTCTTGTGCAGCACCGGGTTGACCTTCTTCAAGATCAGATCGACGGCCTGAACCAGACAGGCGACGATGCCGATGAAGGCGATGATCTGCATGAACCCGAGCTTCAGCGGCACCAGGGCCAGGGTATTGAGCGCCCAGGACAGCATTCCGCTCAACAAGCCGACGATGGTGAACGTCACGCCCATGCCGATCGCCGTGTCCTTGCTCTTGCTGACGCCGAAGAACACGCAGAGGCCAAGATAGCGGGTGAACACGAAATTGTTGATCAGGGCCGAGCCGATGATCAGCGAGATCAACAAACCGAGCGGCGACGGCGCGATCTCCCAGGGCTGAGCCACGCCCTTGGCCGTCAGCAGGTAATGGTCTTGCTTGCTCAGCGTCTCGGCGGTGGTCAGCAGGAAGCTGTCGGCTTTCTCACCCGGCTTGACCGAGGTCACGGCCAGCGGAATGTCTGCATCGGCGCTGCGCACCAGGCGAATCGCCCCGACGTCGGCGGGCAGCGGCCCTTCGACTTGGATCTGATTGGGTGAGACGACCTTCGCGTCAGCCATGAGAGCCTCCTGTGTTCGACGGCAGCTTGTGACCCCGCTTGACGTCGACCCAGTTGAATATCGCCATGATCAGGCCGATGGTGAAGAAGCCACCGGCCGGTAACACGACCAGCATCAGCGGTTTGAACGGCACCACGGCGATGCCGAAGAGGCTGCCGCTGCCCAGCAATTCACGGAAGGAACCGGCCAGCACCATGCCCGCCAGGAATCCCGTACCCATGCCCAAGCCATCCCAGAAGCTCGGCACGACGTTGTGTTTCATGGAGAACAATTCCATGCGCGAGATGATGATGGCGAAGGCCACGATCAGCTTCACGTAGAGCCCGACTTCCTGATAGACGGCGGCGAAATAGGCGGCCAGGATCATGTCTATGGCGCTCACCCAGATGGCGATGATCAGGGTGAACACTGGAATGCGGATCTTCGGGTTGATGATGTGCTTGACCAGCGAACCGGACATGCTCGAAAGCACCTGCACGATGAGCACGGCGGTGCCCAGCATCAGGCCGTTCTTCACCGAAGTGGTCACCGCCACGGCTGGGCAGAGGCTGAGGGCCAGGCGGAATATCGGGTTCTCCTCGAAAATTCCGCGCATCAGCAGCGTATGCACCGGTGGCGGCGGGCGATTCGTGCTCATAGGACTACCCTCCCCCCAGCCCCCGTCCAGGGCCGGCTCTGCATACCCGGCCCGCTGCGGCGGGGCGGAGCAGCGCTCCGCCAATTCCCGCCTACGCCCCCGCGGGAGGGGGTGACTGCGGTTCGCCGCTGCGCGGCTCCATGTCTTGACTGCGCCGTCCTTGGGACGGCCCGGCGGACTGCGCTCATAGATATTTCTCCACGATGTTCATCCGCTTGCGGAAGTTGCCGAGGGCCGTCTTGACGCCGACGGTCACCGCCGTGCTGCTGATGGTGGAACCGGTGATAGCATGGATGTTCGGGTTCTTCGGCAGCATCTCGCGATACTTCTCCAGCCAGGGGGCAAACGGCATGTCGCCGAGTTGCTCCAAGGCCGTCTGCCAGTCTTTGGGCAGCGGGTCCTTGGTGACGCTGACCTTCTCTATGTCGGCGAAGCTTCTGCCCGCGAACTGGTTCTTGAAGTAGCGCTGGACGATCTCCGCACCCAGACCAGGGTCTTCCTCGTGCTCGATGATTTCGATACCCTTGATGCTGTAGGCCGAGTCGATGGCCATGAACAAGCGAATCCAGTTCTTGAAGCCGGCGGTGACGCCCTCGACGACATAGCCAGCGGGCTGCGCGTTTTCGACGCCGACGAAGAAGCGGCCCGCGTACTTGATCTGCTCTGGTTCGGCGGGCTTGACCTGCTTGCGCACCCATTCGTCCTTCAGGTCGGAGGAAGCGCTGGCGGCGATATCGCCGGGCACCGGCCAGACCGCCAGTTCCCTGCCGTCCAGTTCCATCTGCGCCAGCTTCTTGTCCGTCAGGTAGACGACTTGCAGTTCGCTGCCCACGTTATTCACGTAACGGCGTACCTCGTGGATCTTCGCCTGCTGGCTCAAACCCAGCAATCCGCGGATCATCAGCTCCTCGCGCTCGTGCAGGTTGCGCTCCTTGGCCGGCTCGGTGATGAAGTAGAGGCCGCCGAGGATTACCGCCGCGATCAGGCACACCACGGCAAGGCCGGCGGCGATGACCACCATCTCGCGTCGGCTGGGTGGCGCTTGGTCTACTGCTCTGCTCATGAAGGTGCTCCGTCGGCAGTCAAGCGCTTGGGCCTGAACCATTCGTTCAGCGCCGGCGTCAGTATGTTCATCAGCATGATCGCATAGCAGATGCCTTCGGGATAGCCGCCCCAGTTGCGAATGATGCCGGTCAAAAGGCCGATCCCCAAGCCGAAGACGATTTGTCCCTTGGGCGTTATCGGGCTGGTGACGTAATCGGTGGCCATGAAGAACGCGCCCAGCCAGATTCCCCCGGATAGCATGTAGAGCGTGGGAGACAGCGAAAACGGCGCCAACAACGCGACGCCGGCCAGGACGCTGATCGGTATGTACAGCTTGATGATGCCCTTCCAGAGCAGGAAGGCTGCGCCCAGGAGAATCATCAACACCGACACCTCGCCGATTGAACCGGCACGCATGCCGAGGAAGAAGTCCAACCACACTTGACCGCTGTCGGGCACCACCGCGAGTATCTTCGCCAGCGCCGCCTCGCCTCCCAGCTTGATCTGAGCCAGCGCCGTCGCAGCGGAGATGGTGTCCGCCTTGGCCAGCCCCAGATGCGGCGCCACCCAGCGCGTAGTCATCTCCACCGGGAAGGTCGCCATCATCATGGCCCGCCCGACCAGGGCGACGTTGAAGATGTTGTAGCCCAAACCACCGAACATACCCTTGGTGAAGAACATCGCCAGCATGCCGCCGACAAAGGGCATCCAGATCGGCATCCCCGGCGGTAGGGTATAAGCCAGCAGCAGGCCCGAGCATACCGCCGAGCCGTCGGGTATGGTGGAGGTCGTCTTGCTTATCTTGCAGGCAAGAAACTCGGCGGCGACGCAGCCGAGTATCGATGATGCGGTGATGGCCAGCACCACCCAGCCGAACACCGCCCAGGCCCAGAGCAATGCGGGCAACAGGGAAAGGTTCACCATCCACATGATCTGCGCGGTACTGCGGCCGGAAGCGATGTGCGGGCCGCTGGACAGATGCAGGGTTCGGGAAGATTCGCTCACTTGGACTTCCTCTCATGGCGACGGTAGGCGGCCTTGGCCACCTGCATGAATTGCACCAAGGGGCGTTTCGAGGGGCAACTGTAGGAACAGCATCCGCACTCGAAGCATTCCTTCACGCCGAACTGCTCGGTCTCCAGCGGGCGTCCCGCCTCCATATACTGGGACACGCGATTCGGCTCCAGCCCCATCGGGCAGGCGTCGACGCATTCGCCGCAGGAGATGCAAGGCTGGTAAGCATCGAGATTGGTCTCTGCCTCGGTGAGGAATAGCAAGCCGCTGGTTCCCTTGGTCACCGAGACGCCGAGATCGGCGATGGTGCGCCCCATCATCGGGCCGCCGGTGAGGATCTTCACCGTATCCTCGCTGTAACCACCGCAATGGGCCACGATGTCCTCGATCGACGTGCCGATTGGCACCCTCAAGTTCTTCGGGGTCTTTATCCCTAAGCCGGACACGGTCAGCACGCGCTCCAACACCGGCTTGGCGTTGCGGATCGCCTCGAGGCAGGCGTATGCGGTGGCGACGTTCTGCACCACGACGCCGACGCTCAAGGGCAGCCCGCCCTTGGGCACCAGCCGGCCCGTCAGCGCTTGCACCAGCTGCTTCTCGGAGCCCTGCGGATACCGGGTCTCGGTAACCATGACGGTCATCTTGACTGGCGGGTCCATCTTCTCCAGGCCCAGCTCGGCGATGGTCTCGCGCATCTTTTCGGCGGCAGGCTGCTTGTTGTCCTCGACACCGATGACGCAGCTCCCGACGCCGATGATCTTGGCGATCAACCATGAGCCGAGGACGACCTTGTCGCTCTCTTCCAGCATCAGCCGGTAGTCGCAGGTGAGATAGGGTTCGCACTCCGAGCCGTTGATGACCAGCGTATCGACCTTGGCGTTCTTCGGCAGTGTGAGCTTGCGATAGGTGGGGAAGGTCGCGCCGCCGAGTCCCACTACGCCGGCATCGCGGATGCGTTCGAGCATCTGCGCGACCGGCAACGCCTGCCAGTCGGCCTGCTCGGGAAACTCAGGTTCGTCATCGCTGGGCTTGGCCTGGATGGTGATGACCGTGTCGTAGACCAGCGACGCATGCGGGCCGGTCTGCACGTTCTTGATGATACCGCTGACCGGCGCGTGCACCGAGACGCCGCCGCCGGGAACGGTGGCGATGACATCACCGCGCTTGACCTTGGCCGCCTTGGCGACCAGCGGCTCGGCCGCTGCACCCAGGCTCTGGCTCACCGGTAAGGATACGACGGTCGGAATGAAATCCTCGATCGGTAGATTCTCGGTGAGTTCCTTGCGCTCGTCGGGATGGATACCCCCGCGCGAGAAAGTCGGAAGCGTCGATTTGCGCCAGCTAAGCAAGCTCATCCTGCAGGGCCCTCAATTAGACCTTCACCGTGGCGACGACACCCTGCGGCGTGACGAATATCGCCTGCTCGCCGCCGCCGGCCTTGAGTATCGCCTGACGTTTGTCGACCGGGGCCATCAGCATGGCGGTAGACAGGCCGTCGGCGGCGATGCCTGAGTCGGCCACCACCGAGACGCTGAACATGGCCGGTGCCGTCCCGCCGCTGCGGGTGTCGAAAATGTGGGTGAAGCGCCCCGCTTGGTCGAGGATGGTGCCGTAGCCGCCGGAGGTGGAGATGCATTTGTCCACCACGTCCAGGCTGGTGATCGTCTTGTTGCGATCGGCCGGACTGGCGATGCCGATGCGCCAGGCCGAACCATCGGGCTTGGCTGATAGTGCGCGCGGTTCCCCCATATCCACCAGCATGCGATCGAAGCCATGCGCACGCAACTGGTCGGCGACGCGGTCGGTGATATAGCCCTGGGCGCCGCTGTTCAGGGTCAAACCCATCCCCGGACGGGCGAAGGCGATGCGTTCGGCAACCCTATCCACCTCGACCGACCGCCAATCGACGAGTGCCAGCGCCGCGTTAAGACCGCGCGCTGAAGGCCCGGCGGGGTCCGCATCGGGAGCGGCAAAATGTGTGGAATAGAGATTCCAAAGGGGCTGCACGGTAGGATCGTAGACGCCGTCGCTGATCTTGGCCAGGGACAGCGCACGCTCCAGCATGGTCATCAGGTCGGCCGGGGCATGTTCGAGCTTGCCCTGGCGATTGAGGCGCGAAATGTCACTATCGGCACGATAGACGCTAAAGATGGCTTCGAGACGCCGCAACTCGGCCAATGCCGCGGCGATGGCTTGTTGCGCGACGCCCTCGTCGTTGTGATAGAGCTGGATCGACGCCGGGGCACCCAAGGCGGTCCCCTCCCAGCGCGCCAGCCTGGCCTGGGCGCCGCCGGCTTTGAGCAACAGCGGCAGACCGGCCGCGGCGGCGGCGAAGGTAATGAAGCGGCGGCGGGACAAGGCGACGGACATGGTGACAACCTCGACAAAGTGATCCTCGGTCAGGCCGGAGGATGCATAACCCAGATTAACAATGTGCAAAGACCGGCGAAAGAAGACTCAGCCGGTCCGTCGCAATGCGCCATCCGAAGCGCGGCGCATTTCATGATACAAAATCAACTTTCACCATACATAATTGACGACAGGAAGCGAAATATTAATGCCTGCGTCCGGAGATGACTTGACGCATATCAAAAA
>Ga0172380_10001329_pt1 | contig 42660 bp, 45 predicted proteins | sample Leawe162metaG_FD_119747 | JGI IMG/M metagenome (GOLD analysis project Ga0172380, IMG submission 119747) | Leachate microbial communities from a municipal landfill in Southern Ontario, Canada - Leachate well 162 metaG | ecosystem: Engineered > Solid waste > Landfill > Unclassified | place...
AATTGCCTATCAATATCCATATTTTATAATCGCACTAATACTTAGAGATCTAGGACCGACTATAAGCAAGGCGATTGTAAATCAGATAGATCAAACACAATTAGTTAAGGTTATCAATAACTTGACGAATTATCTAACACCAATATTAAGTGGTGATGAAGTCATATATCAGGGTTCGGACAATCAATTTAATTTACGATCCATGATATATAATCTAGAGATGGAAAGTTATGGTGTTTCTTCTTCAATGATTAATGATGCAAAGCAAACATACATCAGAGACATGGCTCTACTAAAACAGCACATGATATCCAAAAATCAAGATGAAGGATATTGGCATGTAATTAATTATCAGATAGAGAAAATACCCTTTGTTAGAAGTATGGGGGATTTCGCCGGTCCGCAATTATTAAACGCCTGTTATGAGTTCGTTTCCAACAATATGCATGATGAGGGATTTGCGTCGCAGATACCGGATTTATTTGAGACGATTCGTTGCAATGTCGAATCAATCATGGAGCAATTCATGGATGAAGCGGTGATGCCGAAAGTGGTGGAGGATTATAAGGATAAATTCATGCAATTCAAGCGGATGGTTCCGCAGTCGGTTTTAAATAGCGCTAACGCGCAACAACTAGCAATAGAACTACTCAAACAAGCGCAATTAGTATATTTGAAGAAAATAGGCACATTTATTGCTATGGCTGCACAACATTTTAATTTGCCCATGCCCTATATTCGTGTCGGTTGTGCTGGGGATATGACGGAGCAATACGGATTGGAATTAGCTAAATCTGGTGTTCATGTTTCCAATATTGTGCATAAATTTATTCCGGTGAGTTGGGATGATTGATTTATCCAGATCAATGGATGTACCACTTCAGGATAATGCTCTCGGAACATATAACGAAGCGCGCATGGTATTTGTTAGCGATATTATAAATACTTTGCCAGATAAAGAAAGAATCATAAAGCTATATGGTAGCATTCCGAATCTGGTGCGAGAATATATCAAACAGTTACGCGATATTATTCGCGATAATACGACTATAAATATCATCATAGATACGGATATATTTGGGTGTGGTTGCGCGGGATATTCTAATCTGCAAATATTGCAAACTCTACAGGGAATATATGAGTCAGACACCGCCAAGGCTCTAGATGATAGAAGGATATTCGACTGGATTAAACAAAATCGTACCAGTGTACAAGATCTAGTATCGTTAGTACAGTTAGATGAAATAGATATGGTTCACGTATCTGATACGGATGGGGAATATATCCTATATCAGGGCAGAAAAATTCCCAGCAATTTTTCCAGCAAGCTATCAAAGTCCGCAGTGCAGGAATTGGCCGCAGACAGTAGAGCGATGGATCAGGTTATGAGACCGAATCCATCTAGCGGAAGATTGCGCAAACAAACGGATATTCCCAGAGAAACTATGGCGATTCTATTTAGAACATTGTTCGCTTTACCGGATGCTGCTGATGAACGTGGCGAATTAGCCACAGATGTACATAGAGAAATCGATACAAAGAATACACCAGCCGATCCCAAAACATTCCAAACTATTTTCAGAAAGTTTTCTAAAACGGGTAAACTTTAGTTATGCGCAACGCATTTGTAACTGGTTATCCAGTATCAAAATTGGCAAAATTGGAAGATGGCGATGTAATTATTGAGGGCAAAGCCGCAACAAATCATCGTGATGTTCAAGGCGATATGATTAGTAAGGGAATGTTGCGTAAAATTGCAGATTCTCTAAATAGTGGACGACCGTTATATTTGAATCATTATTATCATACGCCGCCCATTGGGCAAGTTCTAAAAGCCCGGTATATGGAAGATGAAGATGAAGCTTATGTGTGGGTTCGGGCAGTTATAGATACGAACGATTCTGAGATTAAACGTAATGCTGCTGCTGGCAGAATGCCATATTTCTCTATCGGGGGACATTTACTAGATTATAAGATGAATAAAGCGGGCGGAAAAGAAACTCGCGAATGCTTAGACGGAAATATTTTAGAGCTATCCATAACACCAGCACCGATTAATATTATGGCTGGCTATACTATTGCGAAGGGATCTATTATCGATTTACAGCATAATTTAGCGATGTTCAAATCGATTATTGAAAATTACGATTCGGAAAATTATAATAAAATTAATATAGATAGTATTGAGTTTAAAGATGTAGAGTTCGTTAAAAGCGAGGAATCTAACATGGAAGGTAAATCTGGTAAGGCCACCGGTTTTACAGACGTTAAGGAAAAGACACATCGTGACACTCCTGTTTTCGGCGAAAACGGCGGTACACCGGGTGTTACGGGCGAATTACCATCATTGGGTAACGGATTCAATGGGCAGACCAAGTTTGCTGAGGAAAATACAGATAAGTTTGTAAAACCTAGCACTCGTGGTGATTCTCGTGTTGTAGATCCTCTCAATTATACAGCTAATAAGGAAGTATTTGAGGGTCACGATTCTAAAGCTATTCCTACCGGTGAAGATTATAACGATTTCGGCGGGAACAGTGAGGGTAACGGATTAGATCCGCATTCTAATTCATGGATCGGCTCTCAGAACAGTGCCACGTCTAGCGTGACAAATCCGAGTTCCGGCGCATCTCCGGAACCAGGCAATGCTACGGATAAAACCGGCAGCACTTGGCTTGAAAAGCATCATTCCGATTATGAGGGAATGAAAAAGTCCATTATGACTTGGGATAAAGCACATAAGGCTGCGTTGGTAGACGCTCTATTACATGACTTTGGCTCTACTAATATTTATCAAGAAGATTACGAATCCGATATCGAAGCAATGCACAGATTAATTGAATTGGGTCAAAGCCCGAAGCGATTCCGCAAGGGCGGTCGGCAACGTGAGATGCTTGAATCTGAGATTATTCAGATTGCGAAAGCAACAGATTTCACACAGGTGGAACGCTCGTTATATGATCGGATGTTTATCGGCCATCTAATGGGTATGCATTTGGGTGATTTTGAGAAATATTTAAAAGCGGCTGGTTATGAAGACGAGGAAAGCGATCCTATGGCGGAAAGCGCTGAGTCTGCTCCTCCGTCTCCGCAGGTAGAATCCGGTGCTCCACCGGCTCAAGAGATGCCACCCGAAGCTTCCGCTGGCGGTGGACAAGCTGATGAATTTCAACAGTTAGTGGAGAGTGATCCAGAGTTCCAGCAGGCCGTGATTGCCATTCTACAGAAATATGGCCTGGTTGATGAGTCAGGGCAACCAATCCAAGGCTCTAACCCCGATGCAGAGGAGCAAGCCACAGAAGAAATCAAACAATTGTTTGAGCAATACAATGGGCAGGATGAACAGCCCGCGCCTTCTGGTCCGGTACCTTCGATGGCTAAATCTATGACAGATATGGACATTCGCAAGGCTGCACGTGATGCATTTGATGAGGCGCAAGCACAGGGGATTCTACGTTCACGGACAATTCCTGAAGAGCAACAGTATCCCACTGTCAAGGGTGAACCAATCAGCCCATCTCAGATGGCGTTAGCGCAATTTATTAAGCATAACGCTTATGGTAATAGGTAAGGATTTCGCAATGAAAAAGAAGCAAAGCTTCCTTAAGGGTTCCAACCCAGAGGCTCTACAAAAAGCAACTACAGTATACAGCCCTTCCGCTGTAACATCTGGTACATCTGCTGTTGGGTTTAATATTTCTCAACAGGTTGGCGATTTGTCCAGTTTCCCCATCATGGGTACTCCGGGCGTCTCTAACAGTATCGGTGGTCGAGATTTTCTCTCTGTAGACGTAACTACGGATTTTATTCCGTATATCAACCAGGCGTCCTATATGCGGAGCCATTTCGAAGTATATCCTATGGACGGTCCTTCCGTATATAAGCCGAAGTTCGCTGGCGCGGCTAACGCTTATGCTACTGGTGAAGGCCAAGTCATGGCACATACTCAGTTCCCAACCACTACGGTGGCGTTGGTGGCAAAGGCCATGGCCGTATCGTTTAGCGTTCCGCGAGAAATTGCTGACGATGCGATCATTAACCTGATGCCAGCTATTCGTGACCACCTTGTGGACCGATTTGTTCTAGCAGAGGAAGAGGCATTCCTTTTGGGCGATCCTACATTTTTCGCTGGAACCGGATCTGTTAGGTCAATGTTCAGTGGTATTTCTAAGCTAGCCGAATATGATTCCGCTGGCGGCGACGATATCATGGCGAATAACGCCGCTCCGCTTGTCAATGCGGAAGGCAACCCGCTATCCATTGAGCACGTCAACGAGGCTATTGAGAATCTCGATCTCATGGCGCAGAATCCTGACGATTTGCTCGGTATCATGAACCGACATCATGCCCGCACATTGCGCGGCGATGGCGTTGTGTTGAAAGTGCTAACCAATTTCGGACCGTCACCCGTATTTAGAACCGGTCGTATTGGTGAGGTATTTGGTATTAAGTTCGTACAGACAAGTTTGCTTAATCCCAAGTATCCTATTGCGTCTAACGACGGCAAGTATTGGTCTTGGGTCGGATTTGGTGGCGAGACTCCGGCTGAGATTACGTCTCCCGGTAGCGATTCGTTATCCGATTTCGGCACCGGGAACCGTATTTATGCACAGTATAATACCGCAGCCGCCGCTGCGGCTGCTCAAACGACATATAGCGAAATTCTTATTGCGCATAAGGATTCGTGTGTCATAGGCGACAGGCAAAGTATTGAGCTTGAAAGTAGCGCACATACTATGTTGCCAGCTAGGGCTTTGTTACTCGTAAGCCACCAAAGAGTGGCCTTCACCGGCCAAATAAGAAAGGGGCTAACAAAAATCGTGCAGCTCTCCTGATGTCATAGCATATACCATATCGTATACTGAGGCTCGAAAGAGCCTCTTTTTTTGCAATAAATATCCAATAGAGCCGGTGCTTGACAAATCTGATTGCTTGTGGTATAATGCGTGTGGGTCAAATCGTGTTATGAGGGAATAATGGCGTATAAAAAATGGACACCCGAAGATATCGATCTTCTAAAAGAAAAATATGCACAAAGTAGCAAAGAACAATTGCTGGAATTATTTCCCGACGTTAATTATAGACGCATTATAGATAAGGCTAGCGAATTGCATCTGTTGAAATCCCCCACAGTGGTGAGGAATACAAATATCATTAAATCTGAACAAAGATGTTCTGATGATATGTATAATTATTTGACGGAAACTGAATTGGCTTATATCGCGGGTATGGTCGATAGTGATGGATATATCTCGATAAAGGGCAATCCTCCCGCACCGGGATTGTCAATAACTAACATTCATCGTGGTGTTATAGAATGGCTGTGTGATAAGATTGTTGGTTCATCATTCTTTATCAAACCAAGGTACAAGAATGATGGGTCAGGTTGGTGTACGAAATTTAGATGCGCTGTTATTCAAAACAAAGCGGTATATTTGTTGGTTTCCAAATTGAAACCATATTTGGTGCAAAAGAAATATGAGGCGGAATTAGTACAGGAATATTGGGATAATTTGTACGATATGGACGCTAGACATCGGCTAGCGGAGAAAATATCGTCGTTCAAAAAAATATTTCCGTCTAAAACTGATGTCAATTTGAAAGGCCAAACCGTAATGAAATTATCAGATACAGAAAGCGCATATTTGGCGGGATTGATCGACGGAGACGGTTCTATGGCAATTAATGCTGCCAAACAGCACTTCTCGTCAGCCATAGATATCACTAGCTCTAGTTTAGCATTGCTTGATTGGTTTCATGCGCGAAATATCTATCCATATATCAAATGTAAAAAAATCAAACCCGGCGTTATTTATACAATCAGATTTCATACCATCGATATGAAAATATCCCTATTAAATAGCATTATCCCATATCTGATCGTTAAAAAAGATCAAGCAGAATTATTGCTTAAGTATGTGATAGAGTATACGTCATTAGATCGTATTTGTAGAGCGACCACAAAGAATAGCTTATCCCGGCTGAAAAGCTACGGTGAGATATCGCATGGATGAATGCTGGCAATATCGCTTGCGCAAACAATATCTGGAATCCGATATCGCGGCTCTCGGATTTAATGCGGATCAATTATCGCAAATGCGCGTTAAAGATTTCGTATTCGCAAACGAATCGCCAAGTAAAGAAATCACCGATTTTATTTTGAAATATGAATGGCTCGGATCGATGGCCCAACAGACATCGCATTGTTTTACGGCTAGATATCGTGGTATATTGGCGGGGGTAATAACTCTAGGCACACCGAATACTTTTAGTAAAATTCTCGGCCCGGAAACAAAAAAAATGGAGCGTCTGATATCGCGAGGTGCTTGTGCATCATGGACACCCAAAAATTTAGCCTCGGCATTAATAATGTGGTCATTGCGTTGGATGGTTAAAAATACACCTTATCGAGTATTTGTGGGATATTCTGACAGTGAGGCCGGTGAGCAGGGTACGATATATCAGGCTTGCTCATTTTATTATTTGGGAGACGATTTCGGTACGGGATATTTATGCCTGTATAATGGTAAGTGGATTTCGCCAAGAAGCTTTACAACATTTGCATCGTTTAGAAAATACGCCAGAAAGTACAATCTGCCGTGGGAACCAGAATGGAAACGATGTCATCCTCAAGGTATTAATGTTATTCCTAAAGAATTAAAAGATCGTCTGATGAAAATTGGGAATGAACTGAGAGATTCTTGCGAAAAGAAAAAAATCCCGCACAAAAGAAAATACGTATGCGTGTTGGGTGCGAATAAATCTGAGGCTCGTTCACTGGTGCAGGCTCTACTAAAATACACCCCTCGCGCCACTAAAAAATATCCCTTGACAAAAACACTCTGACGCGGTATACTGAGGTATGTCTAAGTATTATGACGAGTTTACGATAGAGTCGCTACGCACCATGTCTCAGGAAGTATGGGATATGTGTGTCCAGCCGTATACCGACTGGACACGGACAGAATGGTTGAGACTTGAGCCACGTACAGATTATATATTTTATAGAGGGGGTTTGGTGGGGAGTATAAATGCTGTGACCGATGGTTGGCGATTAGATATTTATGATGGTAGACTTTTGGAACACATTGGTGCTACAGATATGGCATATGGTTGCTCGTTAAATACCTTTTACATAAATTCGATCAAGCGTCTAAAAACATTTCTTGACATACAATATGAGAATCTAGATAAACAGTTTGTGATGATCGATTTCTAATGGTTAGAAATAACATAAAAATTGAGTTGCTTCAGGATTTACCAGGGAAGATTTTGCGGACGTTTTCTGCGTGGGATCATAATCACTGGATTGAATATAGTTGTGATAATTTCGAAACCAACGTCTGTATATTCGAAAACGATAGATTTTTAGGTTTGATTACCTGTCGCGATGCAATTTTCAAATCGGTTTCTGACACTCTTTGGGTTTTTGACGCTATTTGGTATGAAAAATGTGAGTTATATCTTTTGATTAGCGATGTTACAGTCATAGAGAATACGACTGTGTATAGTCGTGGTACATTTGACGAATTATTATCCTTTCTGGTCGGCACAGATATGTGTTTGATGACCGAAATCGATTTCTAAGATGCATGGTACATATACTGAGCATTGCGGATATTTGGATCAGCCTCCGAATTCTATCACGAAGCAGGTTTTTGTTTATTTGCCGGAATATTTACATCAACGCACGAGGATGTATTCTGCCGGAGGGCGTATTGAATTTATATTAATGGGGGATTCGGGTCGTTGTAAATGGTATTTCACGGGGCGTTATGACTTTGATGTATTTGAACATGGTCTAAATTATGGAATACTTCGTGAACATCGTGCAAAATGGTTCGCGGCAATGATTCTGTGTGCATATGATGATGAGAGAGAATATTGTATGGTGGATTTCTGATGTGCGTGATTAAGAGTGCAAATCACTTGAAGAGCAAAATATGTATGTGATTACAAACGAAAACATGAACAATGATGGTTTGTGGGAAATCGGCATAAAACGTTCCGGTTTTGCTTACGCCAGCCCGGAGCTAGCCGTGCTTGTGCAACTCGCATACGAGAGATTCGAACATTTCAGGATTTTCGAAGCATTGGGAGAGATGAACCATCCTATACGTTCTAACGGTAAGTTTACACTTTTGCGAGAGACCTATGTGCCGGAATTCTCCACAAATCAGCGCATTTGGTTTGCGATTCAATGCGCGCTAGCCGTGTGTGATGATCCTGTGTTCGTGTCGTGGGCGAATGCCTGGATTGATGGGACTGATCGAAGCGTTGAGGCTGCCAAAACTGTTCGTGAGAAGCTTTGGGCCGATGCTATTGCTGATGCTGCTGATGCTGCTGCTTATTATGCTGCTGCTAGTGCTGCTAGGGCTTTTGGGCCTGCTTTTTATGTCGCTTATGCCGATTATTATGCTGCCGCTCATGCTGCGCACGCCACTCCAAGCATAAATTTCACTGATATCGCCGCCACCGCTCTGAACTTTGATTTGAGAGAATTCCAAGAAATTGATTTCTGAGCTTGACAAACGTACTGGATTGTGGTAGTATGGAGTATGAGCGAAGCTGAGAACGAGTTTGTGGCGCTAACGAATAAGGCATTTGGCCCAAAAGTGCGGCCCGCGCATGACTTTTATCCAGATATCGCATTACCGGCAGATTTGCAAGATGAATGTATGGAGGCATATATGCGGGGCGATTGGAGAACCGCATGTCTTCTGACAGATATCGCTAGCTGTTATAAGACGGTTTGGGAAAATGGTTCCGTTAAAGATATCCTTGTCAAACCGGATCGTCTGAAATATTTGTATGAAATTCTATCGCAAACACGATCTCGTGCTGCACAAATATGGATGTATGGAGTACATGATGGGACTTGATGCGTATGTTTGTTATCGAGTGGAAGATCCAGAAATCAGTTCTTGGCACAGATATCCCCTGCTTAATGATTATATGTGGGATCTATATCAGTTAAAATTGGAATATATCGATGAAGATGCAAACGATAACGATGATTCCTATTATCTTGATAGAATGCGTCGCGATGCAAGTTGGTATGACTTTGAAGTGCCGCTTAATTTGGTTGATGTGGATAATTTAGAGGCTACTATCAAGGGTGGATTATGGCCTAGGCGGGAAAATTGTACAGATGAGCGTTGGGTTGAGGAGTTGAAGCGGTTGAATACCTCTCGTGATCTGGAACTGGTAACTGAAATGCGCAAGGTTCTACTTGATGGTAAGAAAATTTATTATCGAGCGGCAGGATGAGATACGATTGTCATTATGTAGTTTCTTGCACCAAAACGCTCCTGACTATGGGCGAAAAACCATATCAGGAAATTGTTGCGGTTTTTCATACGCAAGATGAGGCGAAAAAATATATAAAATCTCAACCTACCGGTATTATTGGGATATATGATGTCTCTTGCTATGATTATGTTCAAATAGAGAGTGAGGAATAAAAGATGAATGATATATCTTACAATATGCAAGCTAAGGGAACGACTATTGTATCCGATATTAACGCTATTAAGTATTACCAAATTATAGATCTTTGTAGAGCCTTGGCTGCTCTGATATCAGCCATATCTTTTAGAGTTTTCTTTTTATGGCAATTTTTACAAAGCGTTTGTAAATTAGACAAACTCCAATACGATATATCGCGTGGTGCCAACGCTAACGGGACGATATGATCCATATCCCAATCTATAACAATCTTGCCGCAATGAGCGCATCGGCCCTTATCTCGCTCTCGCACACGACATCGTAACCATGCTGGATCTTGCATTTCTAATGCTCTCAGATATTGTTCACGGCAATCTCCATCGCACCAATGGCGCGCCAAGTTAGGAGTGCCGTCTTTTTTCGGCAGCATCTTTCCGCACAAATGGCAATAACCAACAGGATATTTTTCCGATTTAACTAGCTCGATAATCGGATGCGGTGGCGGTGTTCTATGAGTTGCCCGTTTTTTAGCCTTGTGCCTTGACAATGGACCTTCCCTGTGTTAAACTGTAGAGGCTCTAAAACTATACCCAGGTGGATCATGAATAACGAGATATATGATTTTTCAGGATGCGCTCATAAATGGATTGACGATGGTGTTTACAAAGATGATGGAAATACTCCCACATATACTTATCAAAAATGTTCTATATGTGGAGCTACCAGAACACTGGATATAAATGGTGATTGTGTTCAAGGATCGTTTATCTTAATGGACGATATATTGTTTTTACGCGATTTAATGGAAAAAGATATCGAACCGTTAATGGAATCCGGAGATATGCGATGAGATATCTAATAATTTTATTGCTATTTTTAACATCGTGTCCGCATAAAACTAGTTCTTTTGATTGGGGAAGTCAGCCATATCAGAATATTGTTCCGCCGCCCATCGGTAGATGGGCTGCAACTCCCACGATATCATACAATGGTGAACTTTTCTCATCGCAATCTATTAGGCCCGATTGGGCCTTAAATAGCGCTACATCAACGTTTCAGGAAGAATTGATAAATATTTCTAAGTGGTGCGATGGGATCGGTTACAAGATTGGTTCCGGATCTGATATAGATGTCTATTTTTATTATGAGCCATATACAAAGAAAACATCCTCTATAGGCGATGATTGTCTAGTCATAGTAGAGCCACCGGGGAAAGCTACAAGCACGGCTTCTCCGCCCGCGCCCGGATCTAATTATTCCGGTGTAGCGATTGTAACATCCGATAATCGTACCATTAGTCATGTCGATGTGTGGTTGAATATCAATAAATATCAGGTATTTTATGACGAATATAAAATCCGATATCCTAAAGCATCTGATAAAGAATTAAAAACGTGGGCTGTCAAAAAAGAAAATGCGATTTTTGCAAGGATTATCTGGCACGAGTTGGGTCATGCCCTGTTTGGACTGTCCGATGACAGTCAAGGCTCTACTAATGGAACTATGGTATACGCAACCATGACAATACCATATAATACGGAAGAAACCGCAGTTATCAAATGGATGTACGGATTATGAGATATAATCTCCACAACATACCCGGTAAAAGGTTTGGCCCAGAATATTTTCCCCATGGTCTTGCATCTTGTGGAGGTTCACGTATCTTTGACAAAATGGCTGGAGACAGAATTCCGTATTTAAGAGGTATGATCTGCATATATAGTGGTATCGATGATCGTTTAGTTTTTTTATTTTTACCAGATGATTATACCATAATTAGCGTGCAAAGCGATATAGTGTACGAGAACCTTCAAGAACATCTCAATGGAGAGGATTTTAGACGATCTCAAGATGAGGTTTGTAATTTTATACTAGATCTTCTAGCCCAGACATATGAATTAACGGAGGTTGATTTCTAATGACATGTATTGTTGCGATCAAAACTAAAGATGCCATATTTATGGGTGGTGATTCTGCTGGTGGCAATGCTTACGGAATCCAATCTAGATCCGATCCTAAAGTTTTTAGAAGTGGTGGATTTGTTATCGGATACACCACTAGTTATCGTATGGGGCAAATTCTACAGCATGGTTTTGAATTTGTTACACCTGAAGGCGATCCTGACGCGTATATGTTTTCATTGTGTAACGCTGTGGCTAGTAAATTAACTGATTTAAATTATGCAAAATTGGAAAATAATGTTATAGACGGTGGTACTTTCCTTATTGGATGGAAAAACCACTTGTATGCAGTTTATGATAATTTTCAGTATGCTCGGTTTAGGGACAATTATGCCGCAATCGGTTCCGGGGAGGAATATGCACTGGGATCGTTGTTTTCAACTCAAAGTATAGACGATCCCATAAAACGAATCACCATTGCATTAGATGCAGCCACGAAGTTTTCGTCTCTTGTTGCAAAGCCATATATTTTTGAGCATACATAGAGATAATATTTAATCTTTTATGAGGATAAATCCTAAATTTTTAATATTTCGATACCAAGACGATACTCGATCTGAAGCGTTGCCCTCAACTGTCCAGATAACAGTATCGGATACAACGGCTCTAACAATACCCGTATGTTTAAATCCAGTAGGACCACCCTTTACTACGAACAAACATCCAGGATAAATATCTTTAATATCCTCAGTATAGAGCTTGAGTTTGTCGGCTTCTTTTTTTAGACGAGAACTTGAGGATTTTTCTTTTATGGGAGGTTTGTTGGGTGCTGCTGCAAGTCTGAGGCAGTAATTTAGAGCGAAGTATGCGCACCACGGATATTTTTCACCCTCAAATCCACCGGTATACTTTTTTACAAATGGTCCGCTATTCGGACCACCGATTTCTTTTGCGCCAGCGGCTAATTCTGTTAGTGCTATTTTTAATAATCTCTCAGCCAAAGATGGATATGCGGAAGTTTTGGCTTTTGGCAGATTTTTCACCGCAGTTATCAATATGGGGAGTGTTTTTTCACCAACGATGCCATCGATTTCAAGATCATAATCTTTTTGGAATTCTCTCACAGCGTGTTCTGTGGCGGGTCCGAAAACACCATCTATGACCAGATGTGATCCGTATTTGTCTAGTAGTTTTTGTAGAGCCTTGACTTTGGTTCCTGTGTCGCCGTTTTGTAACATATCTTCTCCGTTTATTGGCTGTTAATATCAGCTTACCCCTTGAATATACCCCGTTTTTGTGGTACAATATAGTGGCAACCAGACCGAGACCATGATATACGACTGCTTTAGATTTCTAAATGAGAATGATATGTTGGAGATACGTTTCCAACAGCACTCGTTTGCGGATAAATTTGTCATCATCGAATCGGATCAAACCACATCTGGATTATCCAAGCCATATAATTTCGATGTGGAGCGATTTAAGAAATATACTGATAAAATTATCTATTTGCAAATCGGTCCGATAGATATCGCAAGAGAGAAATATGAATATTTCGAAAACAATATCGAACGATGGAATAGAGAGCTTGTTCATCATGGTGCATTAAAGCAAATATTACCCTTGCTCACTAATCGTGATATTATTATGTGGTCTGATGTCGATGAAATGTTGAAAAGTCCCCCCATATATGGGAATATAAGATATATTTCTGGATTATATTACTACTACTTTAATAATCGTCTATATGATAGGAAAAATAATAATTTCTTATCTTGGAAATATCAGGTAAGTTTCACAAAAAAAACATTAGAGAAATATAATCCGTTTCATCTTAGGAATAGTAACACTATCAAATGGGATATACATGAGGATGCCGGTTGGCATTTTGCATATATTGGCGATGTAGAAAAGCTTAAATATAAGCTTGAGGCGGCTGCGCACCAAGAATACAATACCGATAAAGTCAAAGAACAGCTATCTGAGAAGATTAAGCAGGGTGTGGATTTTGCTTCAGACAGATATCCCGGCAAACAGACACCAATTAACGAATTACCACAATGTATTATTGATAATCAAGAAAAATATAAGCCATTTATTCTGTTGGATCGTCCGATAGTGGAGAATATCTCAGTAAAAGAGCGTAGGATGAAGGATTTGCGTAATTTGCGTGTAGCACAGCGCGCAGAGGCTAGGCGAGTACAAGAGGAATGTAGATTGGAGGCACTGCGCAATCTGCATGAGGCTAAAAAGGCAGAACTGCGCCGCATACAGGCGGAAAAGGAGGCCAAAGCAAACGCGGCACAACGTAGGTTGCGTAAACGTGACAGATATACCGCCCCTCCCATTGTCTCACCGGTTGCTTCCGTTAGCAACGTGGATGAATTTAATATTTTAATGCTTGGATCTTTGGGAGATGTCATATGTAACTCGGTAGTTGTCAATAATATTCGCCTATCATATCCAGATGCTAAAATTACATGGTGCATAGCCAAGAAATATCTCAAAATTTCATCCAATATCATTGGAGTGGATGATTGGATTGTTGCTGATGATATCGTAGGTCACGATATACACGAAATAGATAGAGAGCAACCAGCATTTAAGGAAATATTTGCGTCAAAACCGAATTTAATTGTTTTACGTGACTGTTCCAGTCCATTATACGGTAGTAATTGGACCAATACTGGTGCAAATCTAATGGAAACTGCGATTAGAGATCTGGCAAGATTTGTATCGGTTCCAATCAGAGAGAAGAAAGGTACTTTTACTATCTTTAGGGACGATATAATTAAATGGCGTGACTGGGTGAAGGATAACGATAAGTATATTTTCTGGGAATTTACCCCCATCAGCACAACGCCTTTAATGGTGCCGGAAGAATATTTTGCTCTTGCGGACAAATTATATAAAGATCTGCGATGTAAGTCTATATTCTCATGTTCACCAGAAAATAGGGATAAATATATCTCGTACAATTCAAAAAACATCCGAATATGCGACCTATCGTTAGCTCAAGTAGCAGCGGGAGTTAAACAGCAAGGCTCTATATTTATGGGATGTACATCAGCACAAACCTGGGCTGTATGTGAGACATCCAATGTCCCAATTTTAGAGCTATTGAATCCGGCAGTTACAAAAAAATTGCGTGGAATATCGGTTAAACAATCACACTATACTAATCCTAGCGAAGTAATAACGGTAAAATCATATCAGGTAATAAAAGATGCGATCACGTCACTACAAAGATAACACTGATTATATTCTGATCGTGTTATTGGGTGCCGTGGGAGATGCCATATTGGCCTCGATTGTATTAAAGAATATTCGTGCATGTTATCCTGGATCTCAGATACATTGGCTTATTTTAGACAAATATTTCAGTGTTGTGGGGAAGAATATCTCGGATGTGGATCGTTGGATTATTGCCGAAAAAGAATTGCCCAGATTCGATTTTTCTGGGACGGCCTATTACTATAAACAGCCGCAAATATTAAAACAATTTTTATCAATATGTAATACGAGATATCGTGCCGTTATAAAATTAATAGGTATTGAGAGAGATGAAATACTGGACATTAAGACGAATTATGATGGTCATCAGGCGGAATGTTTTTTAGAGGCATGCAATCGTCAATTACCCATTACAAAGGATATCAGATGTGGTTCGTATGCACTGATTGACGAGGATCGTTCTACGTGGAACGGTTGGGTTGACGGGAACATTGATCCTAGCAAACAGTATATTTGTTCCGAGTTGTTCGCTAGATCTGCCGGAAAAACTATCTCCGATACAGAGAGGATATTTTTGGCAAGATCCATGCACGATATATTTGGTATTCAGACCATATTTATGCATGCCAAATCGGATACAGCTAAAGCACATGAGTTTTATAACGGGATTGTTTTCGGTAGAGACGATAATCCATATATTATGTGCGATCTTCCTTTAGGTGCTGCAACTTACGGTGTCAAGGCTTTGGGGAGATTATTTATAAGTTACTGTACTGGACAAAGCTGGGCTGTTTGTGCTACAAGCCAGCAAACACCGATATTGGAAATTATCAGTCCCACGTTATCCCAAATACATCCCAAAATTGGCAACATATATAATCCATTCGGTGCAACAAATATTACCTCTTTGGTAACTTGCGATGTCAACCGTATACATGATTCTCTAAGGGAGATGTTATCTTGAAAATAGCCGTTATCGTTCCATTTTCTGGTGGCGATATCATATTATCGCAAAAATTGCTTGCGGGGTTGAAACACGATCATCATCAGGTAGACTTCTATACTGATGATCAATTTAAGAATATCGTGGAACTTAATCCACATATAGACAAACTTATTACATGTAAGCGAGATATGTTGCCAACGCATCAAGATAAAACTCGTTACGAATCGTTGCTTGCCATTGCCAACAATTTATACGATCAATGTCCCAAGGCATCTTATGACAAAGTATATAATTGTCATTCGCTACAATATCCCGGAGATGAGTTCTGGCATAAAATTCGTGACAAAAAATATACATTGTTTGATTTTGTCATGGATAAGGTTGATATACCCGTTGCTATTGAAGATGTAAATAAAATATATGTGAATGAAGACGATCAGCGTCAGGCAATGACATTTCTTAATGGTATTCCTAAACGCAAAAATATATGTATAGATTTGATCGCTAAAAGTTATCCATATGATCTCAATAAATTGCCATCGCTCATTCATCCCATTGCGTTGCATTCCGATTGCTTTAATTTTATCTTGAATAAGTGTCAAATAGAACAACTGCCGCATGATAGCATATTCAAAAATGCATTTAATCTAGATAACGTTTTTATTATCGATAATTATACATGGCGCGAATGGTCTGAGACAATAGCGAGAGCCGATTATTATATCGGAATAGATAGTGGGATATCGTTTTTAGCTGGATTGCATCGTAAGAAATCGATTATCGTTCGTAGCAATATTTTACCATTAACATATAGTGGATGGCATTATTTATTCGGGCATGATAACGCATTGGAATTAAATATTGAAGATGTTGCTCTAGATACTCAATTTAACAATAGGATCGGAGAATGGATAAAAGAATAATTGGTTTAGCTACAGTGGACATTACTGATGCGGAAATAGATGCCGTAGCCAAGGTTCTGAAAAGTGGAAAAATTTCGCCAGGAAGTGTTCAGCGCGAGTTCGAAGATTACGTAGCGAATAAGCATGGAATGAAATATGGAACGTTTGTTAATAGTGGTCAGAGCGCGCTTCATCTCTCCTTCGAGGCTCTAAAATATGAAAAGGATTATCAATATATCGTTTGTCCAGCTACCACATATATATCTACTGTTTTTGCCGCTTGGAATGCGGGGCTTGGGGTCAAACTGGTAGACGTTGATTCTGAGACATACAATATGAGGGATTTCTCTGATATCAATGATAAAACAGCAATTATGTGTCCGGTTAATTTAATGGGGCTGAGCGCCAATCATCCTAACTATTTCAATATACCATCAGGTGTGGCTCCGGTGGTGGAGGATAATTGTGAAAGTATATTCGCTCCGTTTAGTGGATATGGCGATTTTATGTGCTTGAGTTTTTATGCTGCGCATCAGATTACTACTGGTTCCGGGGGTATGATTTGTACTAATTCTATAGAGCGGGACCGATTGATAAAAAGTATCTGTAATCATGGACGTGCTGATTCCACCAATCTCTATACTGCTGATCGTAATGAATCATACGACAAGAGCAAAAAGTTTATATTTGATAAGGTCGGATTTTCTTACAAAATGGGAGATTATATGGCCGCGCTGGGATTGGTACAAGCGCAGAGATCTGCTGAGATTATCGGTAAAAAGGTAGAGGTTGCCCACAAACTCATAGACAGATTATCTATACATTCTGAGCGCATTCAGTTACCAACGAAAATCGGTAACACTTTTATGAATTTCCCCATAGTCGTCAAAGGTAGAAAAACTGGCCTAGTCAATCATCTAAATGATTGGCAGATCGAAACACGAGATCTTATGCCAGTATTGAATCAACCGATAATTCAAAAAGAATTGCAAAAAAATATTTTCCGTATGGTTCACACCAAGAATATTATTCATCGGTGTAGAGATTTATCTGTTTCGGAGAGTCTTCTAGACAGTGGATTTTATATCGGATGTCATCAAGGTATGACCGATGAAGACGTAGAGTATGTGGGGGAGGTTTTTGATGCCTATTTCCAAGCCTAGATTATTGATTCTGGGTAGCGGTCCTAGTGCGCCCACCATACAGCCATATCTGGGACATTTTGATTGTACGCTGGTTATTAATGGAGCTATTAAATTGGTGCCAGACGCAACCCATATGATTGTACAGGATCGCGCTGCCGACAAGCAAGATTGGTTTTCCATTCCTACACCGAAAACAGAGCGTTATATCGATTATTTATTATCTGAAAAAGATCCACAACCCCATATCAAGTGGTTCCCTCAATGGTCTGCCCTGCCAGAATATGAAAAAGAAGCTATATCGTATGTTCATTTTAAAAACAATCCGGATAAATTTGTTTTAAGTAAAGATTTACTTCTAAATAATCGTCATCATAAATATTTATTTGGACACTTTTCATGTGTGACATTCGCACTTGACTTAGCGTATACACTGGGTTATACGGATGTTTGCATGTGTGGCATCGACATGTGTGATAAGGGTAGAATCTATTATGAGGGGCTGGGTGAGGATGAATCAATTTATAGTGTTAAGGATACTGAAAAATTCAAATATCCCGTTACAGAATATCAATATTATTGTATCTCTATGCTAAATGCTATGACAGATATTTATTCTTCTGAAATGAAAATCGTTGATTTGTCCGATGGAAATCTCAACAAAAGTATATCTGCGGAACAATATTTCAACCATAAGGATATTTAATGCTATATAGTAAGATCATTAACGATTTATGGGATACAAGACGGGATTTAATTTCGGACGGTTACGATAGTGCGATTGATTATCTGCAATCATTGCTGCCGGATTCTACAATACATTCCTTCCACACCGGATATCGAACTAATCACTGGACGGTTCCTCCAAAGTGGGTGCTGAAACAAGCATATATACAGGATAATCTAACTCAGGAAAAAATTATCGACATATCTAAGCATGGATTGCATGTTATGTCATATTCGCAAGCTGTAGATATTCCTCATGCAACATGGGATTTTGTGAACAAACATTTGTCAGATAATGCGAAATGTCCCAATGGTATACCATTTAAGTTTTCCTACTATAAGGATGAATGGGGATTCTGTTGTTCCACGAAGGACAGGAGAAAATTTTCTCGCGAGAAATATGATGCAGATTTCTCCATCAAGATAGACTCTGAATTTCTGCCAGGTGAACTAAAGGTTCTCGAATATGTTGTGCGTGGTTCTAGAGATAAGGAAATACTTATCATGGCTCATTTAGATCATCCATATCAGATTAATGATGGTTTATCCGGTGTCGCAGCATTAATAGATATTGCTTTGTCCATTAAAAATCCGAAATATACTTATAGATTTTGGATATTGCCCGAAACGATTGGTTCCATATGTATGCTACACAGGTTCCCCCTTCCGAATATCGATAGCGCAATCTTTCTAGATATGCTCGGTGCAGACGGACTATTGGTTTGCCAACTTCCCAGTCCCGTCATGTCACCACTGCTTGGCTCTATAAAAAAATACACAATGACGACAAAAAATCTACGTTATATAGGTAATGACGATAGAGTTTTAAATTTCGCCGGTATACCGTGTTATTCGTTTAATCGGATTAATCATCTTGACAATGCTTTTGGAGACCCATATAAGGAGTATCATACCAGTGAGGATAATGTTTATGGTACGAAAAATATGGATGATGCCATTAGTACGATTTCAAACATACTAAATTATTATGAATGCGATGAAACAGTTAGATGTTTTACTAACGAGATGCCGTGTTTATCCGCAATAAACAGTTTATCTACACAAGCAAATATGTATAATTTTATGTCGGATATTTTTTCGTCGTCAGAGAAGGAACAAATATTATCTATATGTCGCGATGATTACATGGAAATTAGAGACTTGTGCGAATTATTCACTAAAGATTATAGCGATATGTTATTGTTGTTGCAGGAATTTGCAAACAATGGGTTGGTGGTGATTCGCAATGTTTAATCGTAATAAACAGCAGCAATTATATGATGAGACATATTTGGAATTATATAATCAGGACGATGTTAGGAGATCTCAGGCATATATTGGAGAATTATCTCGCATAAAGAATTTTGTTCCATCGTCTGGTGCTGTATTGGATATAGGGTGTGGGACTGGTAGTTTTCTCGCGACAGATAAACATTCTATCAAAGTCTTCAAAAACTATACGTTATTTGGTATAGAGATATCTAAAATTGCGTCGGAATTGGCCGCAGAAAATGGTATATCTATTATAAACGAATGCGATATGGTTGACGATACCTATGACGTTATTATTATGCGTGGTGTCATTCAACACCTACCCAATCCATTAGACATGATATCTAAATGTTATAGATCATTAAAACCGGGTGGTAGGCTTATATTTTTAGCTACACCAAACAGTAATTCGATTTATTATAAATTATGGGGAACGTTGCCTATGCTCAACCCCAAATATAATTTTTTAATCCCCAGCGATACAGAACTGCAAAATATTTTGGTTAATTTCGGATTCCGGGTTGATGATATAGTTTATCCATACGAAAAACCATATGCTCGACCAACAGATTATATTAAATTTGTTGCAAAATTATTGGGTGCGAATCTACAATTCGCTTTTCCTCATAACATGATGGAAATATATGCGACGAAGCCAACTCCTATAAAATATGATAAATATTCGGTTATAACATCATTGGGTGACTTAATAGACTCGATGGAGACAATTCACTTAAAGTTGGAGCATCATAAAGATCCGACAGTATTGGATCGATTAGAAGAACAACGTAAAGTCATAGCTATGTCTATTAGGCTGATAGAAAATGGTTCGTGTGCTTTCCTCTCGTTTCCTAAATATAAGGTATATGATGCCGACATAGATATTCCATTTATGGGTTATGGGGATGCCGTGAATGAACTCAAAAAAACAGTTAGGGATTTATGGGATTTGCAAGAATTTGTCAATCTTAAAAAGTATACCTCAGCTACCAGGGAGGATATGTTGGCATATATTGCGGAACTAGATTCACTAAACAGAAAGCGAAATTACCTCATAGATAGAATCAACACCATATTTAAGGACGAACATCAATGAACGCTCTAGTAACGGGTATTTCGGGTCAAGATGGGAGTTATCTGGCAGAATTACTTTTAGACGAGGGGATTTCTGTCATCGGTATGTATCGTCGTTCCGCTGCACCAAATCTATGGCGACTCAAAAATTGCATCAATCATCCCAATCTGCAATTAATCGAGGGGGATCTAACTGACACGCAATCAGTCAACAACATTATTAAAAACGTTCACCCGACATATCTATTCAATTTGGCAGCTAACTCGTATGTTGCGTCATCATTTATCACACCAGAATCCGTCATAGATATCAATGGAACCGGTGTGGTTAGGCTACTAGAGGCTCTAAAAAACTATTCACCAGACACCATATTCTATCAAGCTAGTACATCAGAACTATATGGATCTAACTCATCCATATATTCACCACAGGATGAACAAACGCCATTTATGCCAGCAAGCCCTTATGGGCTTGCTAAATTATTAGCATATCATGCCGTAAAACATTACAAGAATGCTTATGGGCTTAAAACATATCAAGGTATACTTTTCAATCACGAAGGTCCGCGCCGTGGCATTAATTTTGTTACAAGAAAAATTTCTCATGCTGTCGCGCAAATGGTATCTGGCAAGACGGAATGTATGTTACTTGGCAATCTCAACTCGTGTCGCGATTGGGGACATGCTAAGAGCTATGTTAAATGTATGTGGAAGTTGGTCAATCAGGATAAAATAGATACCGTTGTAATCGGAACCGGTACCACACATACCGTGAGGGAATTCTGCGAATCAGCTTTTAAATCCGTAGGTATGCATATAAAATGGAGTGGAGACGGAATTAATGAAATCGGATATGATGATAAAGATATCGCCAGAGTAGCCATTGATCCGAAATATTTTAGACCGGAAGAAGTGGGATATTTGTTATCTAGGCCGGATTTAGCTAAATCAGTTTTGGGTTGGAATCCACATTCGATTGCTTTCGAAGACATGGTGAGCGAAATGGTGTTTACCGATCTCTACAGGATTGAACACGGAGTGTTGAATGAGTTTTAAGGTGGATGGGATCATTGTTTTGGCTGGCGGAGAAGGAATGCGATTACGCCCATTAACATTTGATATGCCGAAAATATTAGTGCCATTTATGCACTACGATACATATTTGCGTTACTTATTAGCATATCTGGATATGTCATTGCCGGGTATTCCTGTGGCGATTTCTGCCGGATATAAAGCCGATCAAATACAGGGACTTTGTTTTCCAGGGAACCCTATGGTGGTTGTGGAGGACGTGCCATTGGGTACTGGTGGGGCAATTGTCGAAGCCATTAAACAAACAGGATTTAAGTACCCTCTAATTATGAATGGTGATTGTTTGATGGACGATATCGATTTAGACTATTTCGTGGCAAGCGCTCAAGAAAGAGATTGTTGGTGTACTATTTTGGGAGTTTGGAAACATAATGCATCCAGATATGGAAATATTCGGGTAGATGGCGATATCATTAGTGAATTCGTAGAGAAATCCCCCATACCATTATCGACAATGGATCATAGAGGTCTTATATCGTCGGGTATTTATATTATAGATGCTAAAAAATATCTCGATGTTACATCGCATTGTAATGGGCGTTTTTCTATAGAAAAAGAGGTATTCGAAAAACATCATGATATCGCTATTGGTTATGATAAATATATTGGATCTAGCGATCTAAATACTTATGTCGATATCGGAACCATAGAATCATATCGAGACAGTCAGGTGCGTTTGGCTGGTGGTAATCCGGTGATTCACAAGACGGCCATTATTGGTTCGACTACCTTAATCGATAACAGTATTATACATGAAGGTGTACATATCGGAGATGGTTGCTTAATAGATAGATGTATTATTGCTAGAAATGCCGTTATTGAGGATAATTGTGAGTTAAAAAATGTATGTATCGCTGCCAAATCAATAATTAAACGAGGTACTAGACTATGTTGATGTTAGGTACAGCCGGTGCTCGATGGGATTCTGATATAAATGATAATGAAATAGATTTTCTCATACTAAGATTTTATCGATATATTTGTGAACAAAGAAACAATTATAAATACATTGCTGATAAAATTTATGTTGGTTTTGATGCTCGACCGCAAAGTGCCGTTTTAGCTAGAAGGATAAAGGCATTAATAGATATTGCGCCAAACGACGACAGGATACATTTGGTTAATGGTGTTCCGATTACAACGCCCATGTTGTGTCGTATCTGCCAAGAACATAGGGCTTATGGTATGATGTTTACTGCTTCGCACAATCCCTCCAACTATGTTGGTGTTAAATTTATTACTCCGGACGGGACTTTATTTGAGAGCGGCGATGTTTCACGTATCAATGGATTGCATGTAGGATTGGATGTGGAATATCATCCGGTAATGGAGTTCTATCGACTTTTCGATCTGGTTAAGTTTAAAAATAAAGAATACTCATTCAGTACATTGGGCGGGGCTGCAAGGGGATATATAAGGGATATTTTTCAGGGTGGAATTGAGGAAGATAATACACCGGCATTGGGTAATTCTTTAGAGCCAAGGGAGAACAATGTTGTTTTGCCGAGACAGAATGGAATAACGTTCGCATTGGATGGTGATGGTGATCGATTGTTGGTATTCATTGATGGTCAGGCGCTCACACCCAGTGAAACTTTCATGTTATTTGTCAAGGCATCGATGAAATATCGCGCTTTGTCTCATGCTATAGCGGCATACAATATGTCTAACACAATAGAGCAATATTGTACAGAAAATTATATATCATTTGAATGGAGTAAAATAGGATTCCAGCATATAACCCCCAAATATAAAGCTGTATCTGGTTTTGTTGCTGCTGGTGAGGAATCCGGTGGATTAGCTTTGCATCCCGTTTTCAGTGATCGGGATGGTATAGCAGCGGCGATAATCCTGATGGAATATAATGAGAATTATGGTCTGCGACATGAATTGAGCTATATTCGCAACAGATTCGGACGTATGCGATATAATAGATATGATTTACGCAATCAGACTATATCCGACATTACCAAGAAAATTCCGGAACTAAATTCATTGATGCAGAATATTGATGGAGAAAAATATCTGTTTGAGTCTGGTTGGATGATGCTTAGAGAATCTGGAACGGAGCCGCTAACTCGCATATATTGCGAAACATATTACGATGATAATTTTGATCTAAAACAATTTATCGATGGCAGAATATCTTGATATCTATAGTAACGCCCATACTTGGTAGGGCGGAATTTATACCTATAATTCGTAAGATTGTCGCATCGCAGAAATATGATAGTTTTGAATGGATTATTGCCGAAGAGAGAGAAAGTTTCAACGCGCATCAGACCAATATACCAGAAGCGAATTATATAATTGTAGACGGTGGAATGAATATCGGTGATAAAAGAAATCTCCTAGTAGAACGAGCAAGTGGAGATATCATTGTAAACTTTGACTTAGATGATTATTATTCACCATCATATCTATCTGCCGCAGCACAATTAATCTGCAATTATGCGGCTGTGAATCACGATCCGCTATATCTGTATTCATTGCGGAATAGGACTGTACAAAGAGCCATACGCAGGCCGTATTGGGGTTCTGGAGCCGTCTATACACGCGATATCTGGGCCAAACACACATATCCTGCCGCAACGGTACGTCAGGGCGAAGACACTGTTTTCTTTCGTAGGATCGCTGAATTGTACGGTCTTAATCGTGTAGGGGGACTTTTGGCAACCTCACAATTATCGGCGCTGATGTTAGCGATACGTCACGGTGCTAATACTACGGTAGATAAACGCCGTGGAAGCGTGATACCGGACAATAGTGCTGAGTTTCTAATGGGGCGGGTTCAAGACAGGGATATTTTGGATTTTTATATGGTTAAAGGAGGTTTTTCTCGATCAGTGCCTTCAACCGCACGAAGTCGTCGGGTGAGATAAGATTGGCACGTTTGGTTGCAATTTCCGTAATCACAGCATTATAGAACACCGTCAACAACTCCTTGGCTCTATAAAGATCGTCTATTTTTTCAATAGCATTTAGAGTATTAGTTTCGATGGGTGTTTTAGACATTCTATTCCCTTATTTTATTCAGTTTAGAGATAATTTCATTGCGCTGCAACTCACCCACATTTCTAAATTCGGTAGTTTTATCTTTGTGGATGAATACCGTTACAGGAATCGTTTCTGCATCATATAGGGATACGGCACGATCTGAAAAACCAAATATCCAGGGATATTTCTGATCATGGATATATTTTACGGGATTACCTTGTTTGTCTACCGCGATACTGATAAATGTGATATCTTTATAATCCGGATATATTTTGTTTAGTGTTTTTAATTCGCTCAAGCAATACGGACACCACATCGCGAAAAAATTTAACATTATAGGTTGGTCATAGTCGGATAATTTTGACTCATTCCCATTAAACGTAATAAAATCGAAATCTGGGGCGATTTTAGTTGCGCTAACTAGGAGAAGGGATACCAATACAGTTATGATTAGATATATTTTCCTCATGAATATATTTTGCCCAACTACACATTGAAATTGGGTAAAGGGATTTCAAAATTTTATAGATTTCTTTAGCATATTGACGGATTTCATATTGCGCATGATCGTCTAGGCGCAATTTTAAAAAGCGAATCCAATTGAATAAATTGGCACTGATATATGCTGAGGTATAAATATTCACAGGCAACACACATCGCGCTAATTCTTTGGACGTACCCATATCAATTAGCGTTTGATACGAGGATAGAGCCTCGTTAGAGGCAGCAATTAGTAATTCACGAGCACCATGCGCCACCGATGCGTCTTTGATTGCGCCTTGGGCTTGTATGGAGGTCTTAGACTGCTCTATTTGTAGGCGTTCCAGAGTGGGGATGTAGAATTCGTTCCAGATTTTCGAAGAAAATCTACCACTAACGAAATTGAAACTCTGAGTTCTGTGCCTGGTCCACTGATTTGCTACAAAAAGCGGCATTTTGACGCGGAAAGTAACAAAGCACTGCTCAAATGGACCGGAATGCATGTTTGCGGCCAAATATTCCAATAATTGTTCATCCTTGGCTCTACTAAATTCGGTAGATCGCCGTCCAGCCTCAACACTAACTCGTGCGGCATCACAAACTAACTCATCGCTGCCAACACACTGAATTAACTCTATAGATCCATGATCTAGAACATCCATATATCATCCCCACAAAAATAACACTAGACGCGCAAATGGATTGCGTAATGTATTGTTGCTAGATAGTTTAAACCCCACATAGCAGACAATTTCTAGAGGGTTATTTCTATCTGCACGAACAATCATATCATATCCTTGTAATTCATTGCTACATTGATTATAATATACTTCCGTTCCACGCACAGATCCGACATGTATTGCGTTTTTGGCGACGTCTTTGTAAAATAATTCCGGATCTTCACCAATATTAAATTTCGTCATTACCTTTTCTGCGCCATCGACGCACATGATTTTATATTCCATTGTTTCTCCTTGGGTATAATATTTTGCTACCTACCGTTGCCCGCGAAAGCGGGCTTTAATTTAATTCCAGTTTGAAATTTTTGCCATCATAAGATTGTTGCAAAGATATCCTTTTCACATTTAGCGGAGTATAATGTTCATCATTCCGCATAAATCTGATATATTTTGGAGCATTTTCTATAAATACGCATGTTTGATTATCTTTATCAAATTCAACGTAATAAAATAGCATTTCGATTCTAATAAATGGGTTGCTAATTGTTACTTCCGCTTCCTGCCGTGCCTGGAAACCGCGTACTCTTGGTTTGGTTTGGCAATCCCACATCTCCGCTAATTCCATCTTACTGTTAGCTACAGCGATATGAGGATATTGACGTTTGAGCCAAGCACGGATCTGCTCTCCATTAATAAGAAGCGCAGCACTTTCAGATGCCTCCATGGAAAGGGCTAGCGTTATATATTCCTCTTCGTCATAGAGAAAGCTAAATGTATATGGTGTTTTAACAACAGTCATGTGTTCCTCCGAGAATAACCAATTATACCACGCGCGCTCCAAAAAGTCAAGGTGTGGGTATGATATTCGCGTGGCAAAAGAAATACGGATTTGTTATGCGAAGTCAAGTAGAGCCTGGGTGTGGGAAATCTGGGACGATGAAAGTCTACTGGATGAGGGGCTGGAGGACGAAATAACTGATGCCTTTGAAGCCGCCAGGTTTGTTCTAGAGAACGATGATGACTGACAAACTTCTTGTTTCATCGATTCCAACAAGAGAATGGAGCTATGCGGATATTCTCAAGTGGTTGTTTGAGATACGTAGGTCTTGGAATATAAATAATGTTGTCGCAACCACACCGGAACAACTAAGAGATAAGTTAAAAAAGACTGAAGTTCTAGCTTATATTTATGAGCATTTTTACACAGCAGAACAAATTAAATTAGCAGAGCTAGAGGCTCTACCAAGATACGATTGTTACGATATAATGTATGTAGGGTCTGATGGCGTTATTAAGATTACTCATAACGGACAGTATGCTATTTTCGCCAAAGGCGTCCTGTATACTTTTTACGATGTTCATGACCCGTTAGTGCAAGAAATACTAATCAATTATGTTGATCAATTTACGATATCGGGGCGTAATTATTATTCATACGAAAGTAATCTTATCGATATGAAACACAAAATGCATTTTAAAGAAAAAGATAAGATATCATCGGATCGATTTTTCCAGGTATATTAGGAGACATATGGTAGAGCAACGGCAATGCCGTAAATGTAATACGTTTCGTCCAGTGACCGATTTTTATGGAAATGCTCCGATTTGCAAATATTGCAACAGGAATAAAGCCAAAGATCGCCGTGTACAATCCAGAACCACAAATCTTAAACGGGTGCTGGAATATTTGTTAGCTCATCCATGCGTTGATTGTGGCGAAAAAGATCCCGTTGTTTTAGAATTCGATCATATTCGCGGTGAAAAACGATTTACTATCGGGAGCCATTTATGGTTTCCGTGGAATAAGATTAAATCCGAAATAGATAAATGTGATGTTAGATGTTCCAACTGTCATAAGCGTCGTCACGCTAGAGAAAATTGCACATCTATGTTCAAATTAAGCAACGGATATAAAGACTAGATATCTATTTCATATTTGGCGAAAGTTTGTTCGTTTGGATTTGCGTCGGGTCTCATTTTATTAAATCGTGGATGTCTTATGGTCCCAGATTTAAACATCTCTTGTCCCGATATTTCACACACTTCGCCGATATATTTTCGTGTATTTAGATCTTTGTAAAATGTATGACGGTATTCGTCCGTTAATCCGCCACAACTACAACAATGACATAAATTTCCATTGCGATCAAAAAGACCAAGTTCTAACGTCGCGATGCCATTACCTAGGAATTTTTTAGATGTACTTGCGGTGTAATCCATTATAACGAAATCCCATGTTTCTACGGCTTTCATTTTTGCCCATGATAAGTGGTGGTATAAACCGCATTGAGCTTTTACGATAATACCCTCTGCACCATCTTGTCTGGCAATTTCGAAGGCCATTTGCGAATTATCGGCTCTTATTGTTGGGCATAGTTTGACAAATGGATCATCTATGGCTAGCGATTCTAGAAGAAATCTTCTTTCCGAATATGGATGTTTTCTTAAATCTATGATATCAAGATTTCTATACTGTATGATATCGAAAATATAATACTTGAGCGGAGCCGTTTGCTGTTGTAGTTCGATGGCTCGTTCTGGAGAGCTTCCAATGATCGAAGTTACCATATTGCTTCCGCCAAAATCAGACATCAATTCTCCGTCAAAAACGATATCTTTCCCCAAAGATTTCATAAAATTATTTAATTGTGGGCAATGTTGAATTTTATCCAGCATTTTATCGTTATAGACAGATCGCCTACGTCCAGTTAGCCGAATATTATTATTGATTTTGGACAATATTTGCCTAGCGCCGTCTAGCTTCACTTCATATGAGCATACACCCATTTTCTCCACTCTCTCAACTTTTCCTCCAACTGGGATCGGAGTGAAATCTAGTGGGTCTATCCATTCTGTCATTTAAAAATCCACTTCCTTGAAATCTTTGTAAGCGGAACAAAACCAATCCAAAGCCTCTACAAAAGAACCACATTCAATTACAGGTGTACAGTTATTCATTTCATCCCGATGATATCTATATATGGAACATTTTGGATTGCACTTTTTATCATAAAGTATATATTTATCAAACAAGATATATCCAAGATATTGTTCGCCCATAAATATGTTTGATTCGTGATCTCTACCGTCAGCGCGATATTGTGTGCGAAAGGATCTGTAACGCGGTTCTTCATACGATATCATTTCGTAATCTGTATACATTAGAAATCGATCTCCTGGAATTCTTTTAAATCAAAGTTTAGGGTAGCAATGGCGATATCAGTGAAGTTTATGCTCGGATTAACTTCCGCTGCATAATAAGCAGCATCAGCAGCAAGAATAGTAGCGTTAGCATAAGCGGCACGAACAGCAGCATCAGCAGCCCAAACAACAGAATCATTAGTAGCACGGGCGGCAGTCCGAAGCTTGCTTGAGAGATCTCTTGCGGTTTCGAAGCTTCGATCCGTTCCATTGATCCAGTTCTCCGCCCACGACACAAATATAGGTTCGTCACACACGGCTAGCGCGCATTGAATCGCAAACCAAATGCGCTGATTTGTAGAGAATTCCGGCACATAGGTCTCTCTTAAGAGTGTGAACTCACCGCTAGAGTGTAGAAAATCATTTCCTTTGCCAGATGCTTCGAAAATCTTAAAATGTTTGCCAGATGCTTCGAAAATCTTAAAATGGTCGAACGTATCATATGCGAGTTGCACAAGCACGGCTAGCTCCGGGCTGGCGTAAGCAAAACCGGAACGTGGTTTCCCGATTTCCCACAAACCATCATTGTGCATATTTTCGTCTGTGATCACGTACATGTTCATCAGAAATCAATTTCCGTTAATTCGTATTCTTTACATTTTATTACCGGTATGCCCCATAATAGATGAGGTATCACTGACATTTTTTGGATTATCTCACATTGTTTTGGTTCCGCGTTTATTACGATTTGGGCGTTATTGTTCTGATTTTTTATAGAAAGAATTTGTGAACATATATTTGCGAATATTTCATTTGCGGTCATGCAAAGAGGATCAACATACACCGTGTTTATACCGTCTGATACACCATCATCCAGCCTCGGCTCTAAGAAATTTTCCATCCGGGACACTATACCATATCTAAACGAGTTTGTCAAGCGTTGGGGTAAGATGGGATTGTGAAAGATAACATTCTCAGAGATGGCAGGAAGTAAGGAGATTCTACAATGACGTTAATTCCAATTGGTGCAACACTTGGGTTGCGGTTCGGAAATGATGCCGTAGTTTCAAGAACCGAAATAGAATATTGCACATTAGATCAGATTAAAACATATCTATGGAATCTAGATCTGGATCTAAAAGGGATCGATGGAGATCCCGAAGATGAAATAAAACGCACATTATCATCCGTAAAAGGGCAAGTAAACGGATGGTGTAAAAACGATTTCAACTATGTGCAACGTAGCGAATGGCATGATGGTAGAGCGCAAGATACCATTGTATTGCGATATGCTCCCGTGGTCGATTTAGAATACGTTCGCGCATATAATATCGATTACCAGCAATTTTATCAATACACCGGCGACGAAATGATTGTAAGAAATCGTACAGGAATGATTCAGTTCCCCCCGCTATACATTATGAGCAATCCTTATAGAGCCATCGGCGCATCTTTGAGCGGATTTACCTTTTTCCCCGGTAAAGCTAATATCCAGTTTTTATACACGAGTGGTTTTATGGATTCAGAAGTCCCGCCGGAGTTTTCAGATGCGGTGGCAAAATGGACGGCGGGACAAATACTGCGCCACGCGGAACTAAAACTCTTTGAAGGCATGCGGCAACGAATCGTCAACGGCACGCAAGAAACGGGCGGTGGATATAGTAAAATGGGTGATCAATATATCGAGGAGGCGAAGAAATCGCTCCTGCAATTTAGAAGGATCACAATTTGGTAAAAGAAAAATATTGCGCTGGATGCGATAAGGTAAAGTCATATTCTGAATTTGGCGTGTGCCGTCGCAATACAACGGGTATTCAAAGTAGATGTCTCGAATGTCAAGCGGCATATCAGAAAAATCGCTGGGCCAGAATGACGCAGGAAGAGCGCAATATGGAATATGCCAAAAATAGAGACAGACAATTGCAATATTATAAGGACAGGCGCTTAAAGATGACGGAATGCGATTACGAGAGAGAACGAGCACAGGATCGAGCCTTATATTGGGCCAACCCTGAAAAGTTTCTCACCAAAGATCGTGTATATTACCATGAGAATCGTGAAAAATCTATCTCTAGGGTTAGAAGATGGCAAAAGTGCAATCCCGACAAGGTTAAAATTTATTCTCAATTGGCCTACCATCGTCGTCACGCACATGGTGGAATTAATTTTGATGATATAAGATATCTAATAGAATCGCAACCATTATGTCCGTATTGCAACGATCTCCTTACCGAAGATAATCGCTCCATAGATCATATCGTACCTGTTGTTAAGGGCGGAACGAATGATTTGTATAATTTAACCTTGTGTTGCAAGCCGTGCAACTCCTCTAAGAATAAGAAAACACTATTATATTGGTTGAATATTAGATCTGATGCGATCACGAGATGAATATTTTTTCTTTCGGTATGAAATGCGCTACGACATCCATCGGAATGATATTTGCCGTTCCGATATCGGACAGTGTAAGCGAACTCTCCACCATCCAAGGCTCTAAAATTACATCATTCGCAGCGCGTGTATATGATACTCGTGTGCATGGTAGGAGATTGTTACGTTTATGTAATCGACGCGGTAAACCATGCTATTATTATTCCGCATATTATGTATCTCCGGATAGGAAAGATCCATATACTGGAACGATAAATTTATCTGGAACATTAGTAGAGCGAGAGCTGAGCAGTGGGCGCATAGATTCGGAGTCGAATCCCCGTGTTGGATATATGCCGCCCGTGTTTATGAAGATTTTGGAGCCAACATACAACACGCAACGTATTACTGATGAAAAAGGTGAATCTGCCGTGGAAGAGGCTATGGTGACGTTTCCTCCGGTATTTTTGCCGCGCCGTTGGGATCGTTTTAAAATCGGTGTATTTAATCATATCGTAGTAGAGGAACCAAAAGTAATGTACGATAATAAAGGGTTTGTCTTGGGATATCTATTGCGTGTACGATCTCTAACGCCTGCCCTGATAGAATATTAATGTTAGATTATAGTTTTTTGCACAGCTTTAACAACAATATTAGAACCGCTGCTGCCAGACAGAAGGTTAATGAGATCATTCGATCTGCCGAATTAAAGGCAAAATTTGATATTTATTTGCGGGGTAATAGATTTCGTACTACGGCATCCATGATAGCAGATAACACTCTACTAAAATTACGCAATATGATCTATTTCCACTATCAAGATACGGGAATCATGGCATACAAGATTCCAGATTTGGGTATCGAGGACGATTTTTCTTTCGAATTTGTGGGAAATGAGGAATATGAGAGTCGGGTGTTCGATAAATTCTTTGAACGGGGTAGAATATATACGAGTCAGGATAAATCGATTATCCCCACTCCGAGAGAAGAGGCACGCGGTGAAACCGGATTGCGTTTCCGTACATCCAAGGGTGAAACAATATTGGGTGATCCGTTTATTGATGAATTCATTCAAGATGAAATGGCTTTAGGTTCTCAATTTTTGGCTTCAGCTTATGAATACGATGCACACATATTCCTTCAAATGGCGAGTTTATAAAAATGTTTGAGAAGGTTAACCTACAAACCGGCGCGAATATTTCTGCCTTATGTCTAAACAACATACAGAAATCGTTCGACATATATCTAATAAATCATCAACATGACGGCGTGGAAGCTCCGCTGATTGATGCAAGATATGTGGATACTGTCGGGTTAGACATCAACCCATTTAATCAGAGTCTCTATGATCATGCACATGACTATTCGATACATTCTGCGCACACCGATACGTCAACCAATAATGCAGGTTCAGATAAATTAAGCGAATCCGATTATGTTGAGATCAATCTCATTGATGACTGCAATCAATGGACGTTTAACGGATTGTATTGGGAAACATATGTTCGCTTGGGTGAAGCATACGGCGAACCATACATGGTTGAACTACAACCAGTATATGATGGTAGTTATAGCGATTTTTTCACCAATCTAAATCCAGGTTCTAATTTCGCGAATTTAGATGGTGTTGTTCCCCTAAACAACACCTTGTTAAATATTCATTTAGTACCGTGTAATCTTACTTCCACGGGATTCAGTGTCCGCTTATATGCGATAGGTAAAGGGACTCGGCATCAATTAGTCTCTTATGATGAAACTTTGTTCGCCAACAAACGCAATGTATATGTTGGCGAGGATATAGCTTTGCCCGTAGTGGGGAATCTTTCCGACGGCGAATTTGAGATCAACTATAAGGGTGGTTTCTCATATCTGCCAAAATCTGGAACACTATCTATACGGGTCGATCTGATGCTGAATATTTCAGCAGCCGTTACTGCCAATCGTCGCGAACTTCTGACCGGTGATAGTGTACAAGCGTTGCCGTTTAATATTGGGCATAATGAATTTTATGCATTTTCCAGTTCTGTCGGTGCATCTTCTGGTATTAATAATGAAGAATTAAAACAATTGGGATATCTGACTGCGAAAGATATCGAAGTTGTATCGGATTATGGGCTAACTTATCTGGGCGAACAACAGCTAAGAAATATCTCTTTTGACGAGAATAATCAAGTTTCCTACAAACAGCGCACATTCGATATCGTGGATCGTTTTAATCAGGAACTATATACGGATGATCTGATTATTCTTAAATCCGATCCATTAGCTAAAACGTTCATAGTTAATATTACAGAAACAGAGTTTACTCCAGGCTCCTTGGCTCTACAAAAAATACGTAAATTTAGCTTAGCTTTCGAAGATGTAGAGATCATATCTAATAATGTTATTAAGGTTAAGGTTGCTGGTGGCAATCTCGTTCCACGTTTAGTTGATGGTTTCGGGAACATCGAATATAGTAATGTTTATCTACAAGGTGCCTATGAGGTTGTGGATGATGAACACCTGATTGTTAAAAATGCCACATTTAACGGTATTTCTGCCAAAGATCTATATTATGAACCATCAGAAAATGTCTACGTAACTATTGCTGAGGGTGATTCTGTTTATTTAGGTGATGAATCCCCTGTGTCGATTTTCTACGATGATCATAAAATATTGGCAGAAAATCTTCCCAATATGCCGTCATCTCATTTATTCAATGAAACCATTCAATACAAGACATTAGAAAGCAATATTGCGTCATATCCCAATCTTAGTGAACAATTTGACAATTGGGATCAACAATATGCATATGCTAAGAAAAATGTTCGTGGTGCGTTATGCACGAGAATAAAGATCCGTCCCAAATTCTTTAGTATTTCTGAGGGTACGACGTTTTTTATTCCTGGTGGCGTTTATATTCGTTTGAAGAAAAATATTATATTGATGAAAAAGGATATCATGACCAATTATGGTGGAACACAGGATCGTTTCATCATGGATGAGGGACTGAAAACCAACATCAATAAGGCTGAATGTTTCAAAACCCTAAACAGATTAACTTATCATAAACCGGATCAGGCGAGTCATTTTTACACCTATTTGAAATATCCCCACATAGATGGCTCATATGAGGAAGCATACGCGGAGATATTTAACAATAACGTCATTAACTATTTAACGAATGATGTTTTAGATTTCACCAAAAATAGATATCTGGATCGTTATACAATCGGCAATAAATTTGATGGAGCATTCAGCACATATAATGCGTTATCTGGAACACTGAAATCTTACCTAGATACCGTAACGAAACGGCGTGTTTATTATATTGAGAGTTTAGAGCCACCCTCTGATATGATTGTGTCTGGTGGCAATAATCCCGATATGGGGAGCCGTGTCCGAATATTGAGTTATAAGAACCGTCCACTGAATTATTTAGATTCATCCATTGAACCGCAAGATGTTGCGATGGTTTTTGATGATACCGATACACCACCTTATGGGGCTTGCAACGATTTATTTCCGGTTTTTGGCACAGTTAAAAGTATTGTAGAACAATCAGACGGTATATGGAATATTAACTTATTTAGTCCCGCCGATGTAGACGGTGTGAATATTTTGTGGAGTGATGTCGTTTGTCTTAACGATATTCTCAATTCAACATTATTACCGGCAGATGCGGTGAGTTTAAATGGTGAACCTACATTCTTGTGGAAGAATCCGAAATCGCCCACTATAATTCAACGTGTGTATTGCTCCCTGTCTGGTACATCAACTACGAACAAAATCCAAACATTGAACCATAAATATGGCGATATTCCATTTGGTCTGCAACTTTACGACGAAGACCCGACAGCAGATACAATTGAACATTATATGTACATAGGATATAGCGTTCCATTCAATTATATAAAGTTTGTTATCGGAACGATACTTAGTGATCTTTTATTGCTTGGTTCCGGTGGCGTGGGGGATTTGGAATACGAGTATTTGAGTGCTGCCGGATGGTTGCCGATACAATTCCTATCTTACGATATGAACACCAATTGGGATGGCAAGGATTCGAATAGTATAGATTTCGTTGCCTTCTCTCGTCCAGATATGAGTGACGATAATCGGTGGTTGTTGTCTACGATTCCTGAGAATCCGAGTGAAAATAAATATTGGATTAAAATCAAAATTCCCGTTGAATCACATTCCGTTCTGTCATATGAAGATCGTAAAGATCTATATCCCTCATTCCGAGATATAGTCGTTGGTTCCGTATTCGAGGGGGAATGTTCCTATACGGATGGTACCATAACGTATACGTCAACTGGCACAACAACAGGGGAGATTAGGATTGAGGGGCAGGATTTCACAGCATCTTTGTGGGATTATGTTAAACAAGGCGATACGATATTCTGGACGGAAGATACAACAGGTGTACGGCGAGTTGGCACCATTTCGGGAACATTCGTTGTTAGTCCCGATGGTGTTTCTATCGATGTAAATACACAAGCAGATCTCTCAAGCCATACCATCAGTGAAATATCGATTAGGCGCAATCCATTCGCATTTGTCAAGAATACTAAGTATACTATAGATAGGCACGTAAATACTCAGGATGCCAGAGAAAATAGAGCCAATCCGTTCGATCCAGTGGATAGTGCGGGATTTAAACGGAGTCCGGCATATTCAATCAAGAAACAGCAATGGCTCTTTTATTCGGATGATGCAGCACCAGATGTTTCTGCAACGGCTTTCCCCGCGATTCGAACGGCATATGATCAGTATGAGGTTGGTCACTCACCCCAAGGCTCTACTGATATTGATAAACTATTCTTTGATGCTAATTTCATATTTACTTCAGTCAATCCATCAATAAAAGCATCTCGTGTAGACGATATTGTATCTAGTGGTGATACAGTGCGTCTAAATCAACGTCTCTGGATTAATCACTATGCTCCGGCGAACTCTCCATCTAACGATTTGGAACTTTACTATTATATTTGCCGACCAGTTGATGAAGACAGATATTATTTAACCGTTATAGCCAACGATCCGTCTTTGCTACCGAATAGCGAGGAGGATCTGAGTGCTTGGAATTTAGGTGCATTCAACAACAAATATGGTTATATTTGGAATGAAAATGTACCAATCTTATCCAGATTATATCCATACGAATTACCATATGGTTCGCCAGATACATCTTATAGTTATGATAACCATAGTTTAGATTTCAATCAGCGAATTGAACGATATCATAAAAATAAGAGTGATTCGTTCGGTGGAAACGATGTCATTGGGTTTATATTCGATACGAATGATATTTTTGAATCATACGATCTGAATAGGCCGGATTTCTACGGACTCACTTACACTCCGAATGGTCAGTTATGGCCCTATACCACACCTGGTACGATTAATTTTGATACTGGTGGTTATTATCGTGTGGTTCTACCTATTCATGTAACGAGTTTTGGTGACATTTTTGATAATTATTATGCTGGTTCCGGAATACATGGGGGGTTTTATTATTCAAAGCCACGAGCGATTATGACGAAGGAATATGCCATAGATAGTAGCGCTTATCGTGTCAGTTTGTTGGAATTCCTGAATTCAGCGACATCATATAAGCACGTTGATGATATCGTTAAGGAAGATGCTGATTATGTTATGTTGTTGGATGACACTGATAGATCTGCCGATATCAATAATATTAGACGTATCTATAATGGTGAATATGATGAATGTTCTCTCGTTATAGATACCAATAATGAACATTATCTGGACATGAGGATTGCATATGGCAGGACGCAGGATGATTCGTCATCTATAGATCATTTTTCCGACTTATTAAACAATTTGGTTCCGAAATTTTTAGCGTCAAATAAGGAAGTAGACCTAGGGAAGAATGCGGATCTAAATGCGAGTATTAGCTATGAATCTCCAGTAGAATATACTATATCGGCGAACAGTAGTGCTAAATCTCTAGCCAATCTAAGCTTAGACCTGGGTGATGGTTTATATTGTTTTAGCGTTCCGTTGCAGAATATAAAGCATTATAATCCACTCTTGGCTGGAACTCTGTATGGTGTTGATGCACAACTTAGCGATTCATATAAACCTGTAGACGATCTATTTAGTGGTGTTAGCGGATGTTATGAAATTACCGGCAAACGGGATTGGATACATCCGGAGAACAGTCTTATTTGGGCTTTTGGTAAGTTCGGTGGTCGTGCTGGATTATATCTCGCGAACTGGGGCGCAACTGCCGGATTGAATTATGTCAATGATACTTCGGACTGGCATTACAAGATGCCCACGCTAACTTATGGCTTGTTAAACAAATTCAATGCCGTTGGTGACGGGACTGAGGCTTCTCCCGGTGATTGGAATATAGAGACTGATAAGGAAATTGTAAGTTTGGATAAACTGATTGATTTCCTAAAAGGTGCCAGCGTCTTTGTCCGGGTTTATCGTTATGATAAATGGAATACATCGGATGGTTGGCTTAAACCGGAACAAAATGAATGTTACGATGAGCGTTTTATCGGAATCATAGATAATGCGGAACCGATGCCTGTTGGCAATACCAGTTCGGCAATTGCCAAGCAATTTAAGGCGTTGCGAGTTAAAACGTCAGATCTCGCCAGAATAGATGTTTTGCCTATTGAGAGTATGACTACTCCGTTTGCTTTGGCGGATGATACGAAGAACTATCTTTTCCCGCCAGGTATGGGAGCTTATGACGGCTCTGCGGGTCGCGAGAATTGTATTGCTTGGGGACAGGGATCGGGTAACGGGTGGACATTCCAATATCCCATGCATGGTATGCAGGTATTGATCGTAGATGAGAACAAAATTTACACATTTGTTCGCAGCGGTGTTGCGGGGCAACATATTTATAGCGATAACGGGAACACATCTCATTATACAGATCCGATGGGTTGTTGGACAACGGGTATTGTAGTTGATGATACATCAAATGACGCAGATTTAATTAGTGATGTTCTTCTGACATTCAAAGAGGAAGCTAGCTCTATTTGGTCGCGCACCGAACCGCACACCAAAGATGGCAATATTGCATACGATATAATCAAATATCATCTCCATGATTCTATGTACAGTGCGAATCAGAATCATTTGCGTGAATTAAACTGTTGGACGGAGACCACAGCCTCGGCTCTAAAAACTGATATTGTCACAATTCCCCAGATAGCTACAACTGCCGGTTTGACAATAGACTATCCTGTATTTGGTATCAAGCATGCAACTAGCGGATTTGCATCATCGGGCTATAAGGCCGATGGTACATTGGTTAGTTTTGATTATGCTAAATCACTAGATACGTATGGAGATATTGCGTTACCTTGTACAGATTTATTTAGCAATTTTGTGCGTGAGCACGGAGTATTCAGACTAATTCGGAACTCGTTTGATCGCGCATTAGATTATGGTATTCGGACAAGTTCTACAACTGATGGAACGCCGAATGTATTGGGAAGTGGGAGTTTTCCACTAGCACCGCGTAATGCTGGATCTGTTCCATATTTCATTCCTACCAATATCGAAGACCGTGTGTATGATGAATCTGGTTTTGCTAATTATGGGCATTTGAGTCATCATTATATTTATGAACTTGTTTTCAGAAAGGCAAAAGATGACGTATATAATGTTATTAATATTCTGGAAGATCCTGCTCGTGCGGAATTAATTACGTCTACGCCAGCACCCAGAATTTATAGCGCTAATTTTGGTGCCGGGTATAATGTGGAACCATATGCTAATACGGCCTATCACTTTAGTTCTCACATTCCCTCATATAATAGAGCCAACGCCAGATTATTAGTCTTCTTCTATAAGAACCAAGATACGGTAAGTATCGAGAAGTATGCGATTCAGGCTAAGGGATTGGATGCATATTACAGTGCGACATTAACCAGTTTGGTGGGAGATATTTCCAAACATAATACTTATGAAATAATGTCCTCAGATAGCACAAATAATCAAATTACGATCTTAGATACCACAGATATAGTTTGGGAAGACGTATCTCGTCAATCTACAGATGCATATAATGTTATATTCGTTCCATATGGAGCATCTGCCGCTGAATGTCCGATTTATCCCGGACAAGCGATTGTAGATCAATATAGTCCGGATAAAAATATCTATGGCTATATTGATAGCATCGAATACTTCGGTTATACATACAATAGCTCTGAAAGTCCTGGTGTTGATGCTGGAAGATATTATAAATTGAACCTATCCAATGGAAAGCATCTGAATGCTGGTACTTATGATGTAATATTTACAGATATTCCCTTAATAACAAAAGTTCCCGAAGACTACACCAGACATGTATTTTATACGTGCGATTATACAGCCGATACAGTTTGGATGAACAATCTACAATTCAACTATTATACTCGCAAGGTACTTAAAAATAATAATTCGGTTCTGTATGAACGTGGGAATATTACTGTCACCAATGCGGTATCCAATACCTATAAAACTTTTGTAAATCGTCATGGTTATACCGTAAAAATTACTCGCGGATTACCGAATTTCTTTAAACCGATACGGATTGCGGATATCTCCAATACGGTTATCGCTAGCCAAGTATTTACTGGGACTAATGGATCTTTTTATCAAATGTTCCAGCTTGTCAATAACCAGATGTTACCCGTCAACTCTCGTGCATATCAATTGATTGGTTCATTGAATACGATGTTTTTGTGTGTAGATGACACTAAAGACAACAACATATATCAATTGTACAATCCGTCTACGAAATCTATTGGTGGAGGTATCCCCAATACAGAAATTATTACGGCAGCAAACGTTTCGGAATTTGCGCCCATAACGCAATACGCATATGAATTTGTCAATCCATCTACCTACGTATTTAGTATGCTGGACAAGACTTATACCATTTATCCTCCAGATAATCAATTAGATGAATTAGATTTCAATAAGTTAGAACGTGTTTGGGCTGGGAATATTGGTGATCGCAATTTCTATTTGGTTAGTCGCGGGACTAAGGGATTCGGTGCGATAGCTGGACATCAAAATGTTAGCGTTGCCGAGATTGAGAATCCGCAAGGAACATTTTCATATGAGGAAACTTATCCGCAAATTACATTACAGGGAGATGCGCTAGATAATTTCAAAACATACGTTTATGAAGCTCCATCTGGTATTCACGTCATTGCATTGGGGTTATGGTACGGTGATTGGCTCGAATATAACAAGACGAATACTAGCAATTTCCTCACCATATACGACTCGTCAGATCAGTATGAATTCGATTACAACCATCCTATTTTCTATAAATATGCTACGCCTATGCCACATTTGTATGAACCTTCTGTGGCAATTTTGAGTAGTAATACGTTGGGATTGCCGCATTACAGATATGACGAAGTAACTAAAAATATTGTTCCACTATTCGCCACAACAGATAAGGATGTTGATAATAAACCAAATCAATTTGGCCGAACTAATTTCTTCCCCATACCGGATGATTTTGAAAAGCACACACTATACTTATTCCTAAATGAAAAAGCAATTATTAATCACAATCTCTATACTTACGACAGTGTTACGGGATCTCGCGTGGGTGCGGAAACTCAAAATATTTGGGAGGTCGTTGGGAATCAACTAGATGTAGCATTGCAGGCATCTATAGATGCAGGCTCTATAACGGAATTGGAAAAGGGGAATTATAAAGTTCTTGTATTTAATCACCTTATTTCAATGTTGAAAAGTAATCCAATTGCTACTTTTACGTCCAATATTAAATTCAATATCTCTGCTAGCACACAGATGAAACTAGCGACATTTAATCTGCCATTTAGTAGTAATATCTATTTCATAGCAGGTTTGAATAAGGGATTTAATATCGATTTGTCACCATTTGTATCTGGTTATTTTTATAGCAATGAAGATATAAACAAGTGGAATCGTAATCAAACTTTCAGTAATCTTCCGGAGCCACCACGTCGGGATGGGAAACCAACAGATTTAGAAATGGTGGAAAGCAGTTTATCTTATGGTATCGATAGAATGTCAAATGAAATTGGCATGCAGAGCGTATATAGGGGTGTGGCGGGTTATTACGCCAAGGCATTATATACTCAGAAAAATGCGGACTGGGAAACGGTTATAAACAATCTAGCCGGATTCCAACTAGGTCCAAGCAAGATATTGGGCATGACGGATGCCAACGTTGACGATTGGATTAAGCCAGAATATCTTGATCCTACCAAGTATATATTTAGAATTTCAATTATCACCAAACAATATAACGGCAATATCACAAGAAGTTTTATCCCCTCAAATATTGCAGATTTTAACTATTTTGAGCAGACTACTCCAGCATCCGGCTCTAATATTGTTGTTAATGCGGCATTAAATTGTAACAGTGCATTATTCGATCTCAACCAGTATGAAAAGGTCAGGGTTAAACTTCTTATAGAGAACGGTTCTCAGGCAACACCCGTTACTCCATATATCACACCTGCTGCCGATTATCAGTGGGTATATCTGGATGACGTGATGCTTGAGGTGTTTGAAATTACCGATCCAGTTACGAATATTTATTCTAATGACAGAATTGTGGATCGATCTGTTGTGTTTAGCGCATTAGATTATAACAAACTTACTCGTGCATTCGATATCAGATTGGATGATGATCATTTGAGATTTGTTTCCAGTCATAATGAATTTGCCAGCACTACATCTCCGGGCGATTGGTTTGGAGGTCATATAGCATCTGCGGGTGTCAGTGATACCAATCTGTATTCTTTCGGGGATCTAGATGAATTCGATGATGATCCTAACGGAATTATTCTAAATGATGGCAATATACCAGCATCATATATTGAGGATAGGATTACTAACGAGGAACTAATTGATACCGGAGCACCCGTATATCAGTCAAAGATTAATTCCACTATCGGTGTCGGGCGACGAATTAATTATGATTTGTGGAGAACATATCCATATGCAGAGTATCCTTTAACTAGTGATCATAGAGTGTTTAGGGGTAATGGTTCGTCAATCATGCCCACAAGCACATATTTATATCCACTTTCTGAGACGAAAACATATTCTCTAACGCTCAAAGATACTTTGTCATTACCGGATAGCATAACATTGGATAAGGATTTCTACTATTATGGTGATACAATAACTCAGGAAGATCTGTTGTTCTATCAAACATTCCAATCCGGCTATTGTGGTATATATCACGGATTCAGACCGAATGCAATGATTGTCGGTCGT
>Ga0172380_10001330_pt1 | contig 42635 bp, 47 predicted proteins | sample Leawe162metaG_FD_119747 | JGI IMG/M metagenome (GOLD analysis project Ga0172380, IMG submission 119747) | Leachate microbial communities from a municipal landfill in Southern Ontario, Canada - Leachate well 162 metaG | ecosystem: Engineered > Solid waste > Landfill > Unclassified | place...
CTGCACCAAAAAATCGCGGTCGTACAAGCCCTGGCGAATGATTTCGTGGTTCAGCGCCAGCAGCAGCGCGCCGTCGGTGCCCGGCTTGATCGGCACCCATTCGTCGGCGATGGCCGAATAGCCTGTGCGCACCGGGTTGATCGAGATGAAGCGGCCGCCGTTGCGCTTGAATTTGGCCAAGGCGATTTTCATCGGGTTGGAATGGTGGTCCTCGGCGGTGCCGATCATCATGAACAGCTTGGCGCGGTCGAGGTCGGGGCCGCCGAACTCCCAGAACGAGCCGCCGATGGTGTAGATCATGCCGGCCGCCATGTTGACCGAGCAAAAGCCACCGTGGGCGGCATAGTTTGGGGTGCCGAACTGCTTGGCGAAGAGGCCGGTCAAGGCTTGCATCTGGTCGCGCCCGGTAAAGAGCGCGAATTGCTTCGGATCGGTAGCGCGGATATGCGCCAGCCGCTCTTCCAGCATGGCAAAGGCCTCATCCCAGGAAATCGCCTCGAACTCGCCCGCGCCACGCTCGCTGCCCGGCTTGCGGCGCAGCGGCTGGGTCAGGCGCGCGGGGGAATATTGCTTCATGATCCCGGATGAACCCTTGGCGCAGATCACGCCCTGGTTGAGCGGATGGTCGGGGTTGCCCTGGATGTAACGTATCTCGCCGTTTTTCAGTGTGACGCGGATACCGCAACGGCAGGCGCACATGTAACAGGTGGTGTTCTTGACTTCCTGCTTGTCGTGGTTCTCGAACTGCACTTGAGCGTTCATTAAGGGCCTTTAATCAGTAGGTTTTAGTGAGTCCAGAGCGGTTGGACTCATAGCTGCTACGGTGTTTAGACGGTAGTTTCGTCTATTAATAAAACAGGGTTTTCTAATGTACCAAAGCAAATTCATTCCCTTGCCGGTTACAGCTGCCGGGCGCAGTCTCTTCCATCATTTCAGGGAAACCAGGCGGGTTGAGTTTGATTATGCCTCCATGGCAGAGCCACGGGGTAGGCAGAAAGGGCATGGCACAGTCCTGCTAAGTCGTGAGAATTTATCAAGAAAACCAGTATATGCTCAACCGGATTTTTTTGATTAGTCAATAAATAGACCTGATCTAAATTGTCGGGTACTTGATTCAGCGTTGACACAAAGGGCCGTCAGACGGGTTTTCCACGCTGCGGGCAATGGCATTGACCAGTTCCTGTATTTCCTCGAGCGTAAAGGCAGCGAGCAGCCGGTTGGCCAGAGCGGGTTCAAGTTTTATCATGCAGGCGCTCCCATCGGAGAGCGTGACGCGAACGCCGGCAGCCTGATGGGTTGCCTTGCCATCGGCTGCATCTGTCCGGTCTGCCTGTTCCTCCATCAGCGCATCATAATAGGTATCCAGTTCATCGGAAACCATCTCGTTTATGTCTTCAGGCGTGGCAGCCAACAGCCCCATATCATCCGCGGGCAGAGTGCAGTCGACGCCATGCGAGCGTGCATAAGTGACAAAACGCTGGCGTAGTTCCTCATCAAAAAAAATGTATTCAAACATGGTGTCAGGGCCGTGAGTGGTGAGGAGTGTGCCCACAGGGGGCGTCACCGGTGGAAGAGGAGTAAAGCCGGGTCAGTGCCATGTGTTTTACGCTCCTGTACGGATCCAGTGGCCAGATTTTCCGCCCTGTTTTTCCAGTAGTTGGATGGCGCTTATCTGCATGCCGCGGTCAACGGCCTTGCACATGTCATAGATAGTCAGCAGACCGACGCTTACCGCGGTCAGTGCTTCCATTTCAACTCCGGTGCGGCCAAGCGTTTCAGCCGTCACCACGCATTCGATCGTGTGGTTGCCTTGGTCGATGTTGAATTCCGCGGCTACCCTGGTGAGTGCCAGCGGATGGCAGAGGGGGATCAGGTCTGCCGTGCGCTTTGAACCCTGGATCGCGGCGATGCGTGCGATGCCGAGGACGTCGCCTTTTTTTGCATTTCCGGCAAGGATGAGTTGTAGTGTTTCTGGTTGCATCTGAATTCGGCCGGAGGCGCGAGCGATGCGCCGGGTTTCGGTTTTGTCCCCTACATCCACCATGTGGGCCTGGCCTTGTGCATCGAAATGGGTGAATTGGCTCACCGTAGCTCCTTGTTGTATGTGAACTTATTAGCTGGAGCAGCTATCATAGCACCATGAAATTGATTTATTTACTGCTGTTTCTGATGTGTTTGCCGCCCCACGCACTGGCAAATGAATTGCCTGATCTGGGTGAATCTTCCCAGGCCGTATTTTCTTCGCGACAGGAACGCCGTATCGGTGAATCCATCATGACGGACATCCGTGGCAGCCGCGACCTGGTGAGCGATGCCGAGGTGACGGATTATCTCAATGCCTTGGGCGCGAGGCTGGTGGCCAACAGTCAGGAGTCAGCCGGTAGCTTTGAGTTTTTTGTTATTCGGGACAGCACCCTGAATGCTTTCGCGCTGCCCGGCGGGTTCATCGGTGTCCACACCGGCCTGATTTTATCCGCACAGAGCGAATCGGAGCTGGCCAGCGTGCTGGCGCATGAAATTTCCCATGTTACCCAGAGGCATCTGGCAAGGGTAATCGCGGGGACGCAGAAGAATACGCTGACTTCTCTTGCCGCATTGGCCATCGCCATTCTGGCGGCACGCTCCAATCCCCAGGTGGCGAATGCTGCTGTGGCGACCGCGCAGGCGACGGGTATCCAGAGCCAGCTTGATTACACGCGTGAACACGAGCGCGAGGCTGATCGCATTGGACTTCAGGTTCTGGGCGCATCCGGGGTCGACCCCCGAGCGATGGCTGATTTTTTTGGGCGCATGCAGAAGTATGGCCGCCTGTATGAAAATAATGCGCCGGTATATTTGCGCACCCATCCCCTCACCACCGAGCGTATCGCCGATGTGCAAAACCGGGTCGAGGCCCTGCCTTACCGCCAGGTGCCGGATAGTCAGGCCTTCCGGCTGGTGCGTGCCAAACTGGAGGCTGGAGAAGGTTCTCCCCAGAACGCGGTCAAGGGATTTGAGGCCGCGCTGGCAGAAAAAAAATACAGTAGCGAAGTGGCGCAGCGTTATGGCCTGGCCAGCGCGCTGCTGCGTAGCAAGGACTACAGCCGGGCAGAGCGGGAACTGGCGCTGGCGCGTAAGCTGGCAGATCATCCCATGTTCGAGGTGCTGGCGATGCAGGTCAAGCTTGCAACAAGGCAGCACGGGGCGGCTCTCGATATCTGTCGCAATGGTTTGAAGCGTTTCCCCAACCACCTTGCCCTGATCCAGGGCTGTGCTGAAACCATGCTGCAGACTGGTGCGGCTGCCGAGGCATTGGCTCTGCTGAATGGCGCCATGAAAAGCCGCGATAACGATGCGCGCCTATATATGCTCCAGGCTCAGGCCTATGCTGCCTTGGGTAAAATTGTGCCGCAACACCGCGCGCTGGCAGAGGCGTATGTCTTGCAGGGGAATCTGACTGAAGCGGTCATACAGTTGCAGATCGCCCTTAAAACCCGAGATGGGGATTTCTATCAGCTTTCAATGGCGGAGGCACGCCTGCGCCAGTTGCGTGAGCAGGAAAAGGAAATGCGCAAGCCGTCTCAGCCCTGAGAAGCGGCTAACTCCAGATAACGGAGATGCAGGCGCTTCACCTGCGGACTCAGTGCGGGCCGGGTGCCGTGATTGTCCACGATATCGTCAGCCTGGCGCAGCCGTTCCTGACGGCTGAGCTGATGAGCCATGATGGCGTGAACTTCAGCCTCATCCAGGCCATTGCGCGCCACGACCCGTTCCACCTGTTGTGCTTCGCCGCAGTCCACGACCAGTATCCGTTGGGCGATATCCCGATAGGCTCCGGTTTCCAGTAACAGCGGTACGGCAACCATGGCGTAAGGTGATTGCGTCAGTGCGAGCCGACGTTTGACTTCATCCCGGATCAGGGGGTGGAGAATGGCTTCCAGTTTTTCCTTCGCTTCGGGGGATGAAAAAATTAGATGGCGCAGGCGGGACCGGTCCAGTTCGCCATCAGGCAGCAGAAATTCCGCGCCAAACCCATATGCAATGGCAGCCAGAGCAGGCTCGCCCGCTGCCGTGAGCTGCCGGGCGATTTGGTCGGTGTCCACAATGGAAATTCCCTGTTCGGCAAACAGCTCCGCCACGGCGCTTTTGCCGCAGCCGATACCGCCGGTCAGTCCGATGACCAGCTTAGAGCGCAACGCCGAGATAGGCCTGCGTGATGGCCTGCCCCCAGAACAATGCAATCAGGCCGCCTCCAGCGAGGTAGGGCCCAAAAGGGATGGGGATCTGGCGGCCATGGCCGGCGAACAGGATGAGCGTGATGCCTACCGCCGCCCCTACCAGGGAGGACAACAGAATGGTGAGTGGCAGCACCTGCCAGCCCAGCCAGGCGCCGATGGCGGCCAGCAGCTTGAAATCCCCGAAGCCCATGCCTTCCTTGCCGGTGGTGAGCTTGAACAACCAGTAAACGCACCACAGAATGAGATAACCTGCCACAGCACCAAGCACGGCAGAGGGGAGACTGGTAAAGGTGCCGCCAATATTGACCAGCAGCCCAAGCCACAGCAGCGGCTGGGTAATGCTGTCGGGCAGCAGTTGAGTATCGAAATCGATAAAGGTCAATGCAATCAGTGCCCAGACGAATACCAGCGCAGTCAGCGCTGCGGCGCCAAAACCAAAATGCCAGGCGGCAAAGGCGCTAAGTACGCCTGTTAGCACTTCCACAACGGGATAGCGCGGGCTGATGCGGGTTTTGCACTGGGCGCAGCGGCCGCCGAGCGCCAGGTAGCTCAACACGGGAATATTTTCCAGCGCACGAATCTGATGCCCGCAGGCGGGGCAGGCGGAGCGCGGGACGACCAGGTTGTAGCGCGGGCTGCCTGGCGCTGGAGATACTTGTGCCGGGTCGACGTCGAGCGACGCACACTGCTCGCGCCACTCCTGTTCCATCATCCGGGGCAGTCGATGGATGACGACATTCAGGAAACTGCCCACCATCAGGCCCAGTAGCCCGCATAGAGCAACAAAGGCCACTGGAGTGGTTTGGAGAAGTTGCAGCAGTTCCATCGGGGGCGTTCCGGATTGGGTAGGCAGGTTCCGCCCCCCGAAGGGCGCGAAACCTGTTTTTGACTTAGACCACTTGGCCCAGTTTGAAAATCGGCAGGTACATGGCGATGACCAGGCCGCCAATCAGCGTACCGAGAACGACCATGATTATCGGCTCCATCAGACTGGCAAGGGCCTCAACCGCATCATCCACTTCTGCTTCATAAAAATCGGCCACCTTGCTGAGCATGGAATCAAGCGCGCCGGATTCCTCGCCGATGGATACCATCTGTAGCACCATATTGGGGAACAGGTTGGTGTTTTGCATGGCCACTGTGAGACTGGTGCCAGTGCTGACCTCTCCCTGGACTTTCTTGGTGGCGTTGTAGTAAACGATGTTCCCGGCCGCGCCAGCAACAGAATCCATGGCCTCCACCAGCGGTACGCCAGCTGCAAACATGGTGGCAAGAGTGCGGCTCCAGCGTGCGATGGTGGCTTTTTCGATGACCGGGCCGAATACGGGGACTTTGAGAAACAGCCGGTCCATCACTTCCTGCATCTTGCGCGAGCGTTTCCAGGTGTAAAAAAAGAACCAGAATCCGCCGCCGATACCACCGAAAATCAGGTACCAATAGGCAACGAAAAAGTCGGATACGGCCATCACGAACAAGGTGGGAGCTGGCAAGTCGGCGCCGAAGCTGGTGAAAAGTTCCTTGAATGCAGGCACCACGAAAATCATGATTACCGCAGTAATCACAAATGCCACCACGATGATTGATATCGGATAAAACAGGGCAGCCTTGATCTTGCCCTTGATGGCCTGGATTTTTTCCTTGTAGGTGGCAAGACGATCAAGAATGGTGTCGAGAATACCTGCCTGCTCGCCGGCATTGATCAGGTTGCAGTATAGCGCGTCAAAATACAGCGGATATTTCTTGAATGCCTGGCTCATGCTGCTGCCGGTGGAAATGTCGGACTTGATGTCGAGCAACAGTTTTTGCACCGCAGGATTGCTGTGACCTTTGCCCACGATGTCAAATGACTGCAATAGTGGCACACCGGCTTTCATCATGGTGGAAAGCTGGCGGGTAAAAAGCGTGATGTCCTTGTCGGTAATCTTGCCGCCACGCGTGCGCTGTTTTTTGACCCGCAGGACACTCATGCCCTGGCGGCGTAGTATGGCGTTGACGATGGTTTCGCTTGCCGCCACCATGTCGCCCTTGACTGTCTTGCCCTTCTTGTCCTTGGCTTCCCAGCTGAAGTTGTATTCTTTTACGGCTATTTTTTTTGCGACTGCCATGGGTTGATCCTCATTCGTTGGTCACGGCTTCAATTTCTTCCAGCGAGGTCAGTCCAGCTTTGACCTCCGCAGTCCGGCCTGGCGCAAATCCTGTACACCCTCGCGGCGCGCCTGATCGGCAATGTCGTGGGCGGTGCCGTTCTTCATGATGAGCCGGCTCATCTCGTCAGTTATCGGCATGACCTGATAAATGCCGACCCGGCCCTTGTAGCCGGAACCCTTGCATCTTTCACAGCCAACATGACCGTAGGGTTGCCAGCTGCCATCCAGATCACCCTCGGCAAAGCCGGCGCGCAGCAAGGCTTCCCGGGGAATATCGATGGGTTTTTTGCAGCTGCACAAGCGGCGTGCCAAACGCTGGGCGGTGATCATGATCACCGACGAGGCGATATTGAAAGGCGCAACACCCATGTTCATCAGCCGCGTCAGGGTGGCGGGTGCATCGTTGGTATGCAGGGTGGATAGTACCATGTGGCCGGTTTGCGCCGCCTTGATGGCGATGTCGGCCGTTTCGAGGTCGCGGATCTCGCCCACCATGATGACATCCGGGTCCTGGCGCAGAAAGGACTTGAGCGCGGCGGCAAAAGTCAGCCCCGCCTTGTCGTTGACGTTCACCTGGTTGACGCCAGGCAGGTTGATTTCGGCCGGGTCCTCTGCTGTTGAGATGTTGACGCCCGGTTTGTTGAGGATGTTGAGGCAGGTATACAGCGAAACCGTTTTGCCGCTACCTGTCGGACCGGTGACCAGTACCATGCCATATGGCCGTTCGACTGCATTGAGCAGAGCTTCTTTCTGGTCTGGGTCATAGCCAAGCGCATCAATCCCCAGGGTGGCGCTGGAAGGGTCGAGAATACGCATTACGATCTTCTCGCCATACAGCGTGGGCAGGCTGCTGACGCGGAAGTCGATGGCGCGGTTCTTGGATAGTACCAGCTTCATCCGCCCGTCCTGAGGGACGCGCTTTTCGGCGATATCCAGTTTGGAAATCACCTTGATGCGAGAAGAAATCTTGTCCTTGATGGCGAGAGGGGGTTGAGCCACCTCGAACAGTATGCCGTCAGTGCGATAGCGAATGCGGTAAAACTTCTCATAGGGCTCGAAGTGAATATCGGATGCGCCACCATTGATTGCATCCATGAGAATTTTCTGGAGGTATTTGACTACCGGAGCATCGTCGATTTCCGCGCTGGCGTTTTCGTCCTGTTTTGCCAGCGTCTCGTCATCGGTGAATTCGAGATCGCCGATATCCTCGACATCCAGGCTTTTCATCGAGGTGTCACTGGATTCGACTATTTTTTCGATCAGCTTGCCAAGTTTGTTGTCTTCAACCACCACCTGTTCGACAGTGTGGTTGGTTTGAAAGCGGACATCATTGAGCGTTTGAAGATTAGTGGGGTCGGATGTGGCGATAAAGAGGTGGGAGCCGCGCTGGTACAGGGCAATAATTCGCCGGCTTTGCACAATAGAGGCGTCAAGCACGCCTTTGGGCAGATGCTCGGCATCAACCATACTCAGGTCGAGCAACGGGAAGCCAAAATTTTTCGAAGCAAATTCGGCTACTTGTAGTGCGTTTAACTTGTTGCTTTGAATCAGCTGGCTTACAAAACTGGTTTTGGCTGCTGCGGCTTGTGTCTGGATTGCGTCGGCATCGGCGTCAAGCAGCAGGCCCTCTTGAACCAGGGCGCGAGCCAGACCGCTTAATCCAGTTGGAACCGTCGCTGCGACCATCTTAAGTTTTCTGCCTAGTATGTAGAATGATTTTCAAATGATGCCCCCTGCATGTTTTTTTGTAAAGGCGGGAGGCGCTATTGCTCAGCCATGGCGGCAGGGGGGAAGATTCTGACCCCTTTTACCGAACGGTCCTGAGTTTGCATTATTTCCAGGGGAACGCCAGCAATTTTCAGGCTAATGCCGGCCTCGGGAATGTCTTCCAGATGTTCGAGGATCAGGCCATTCAGGGTTTTGGGTCCGTCGAGTGGAAATTGCAGGCCGAGTTTGCGATTCAGATTGCGCAACAGGCTGCTTCCGTCCACCAGCCAGCTTCCGTCCTCCTGGCGGCGATAGGTGCCGCCCTGCGCTGGGGCATGGGTGGTGAATTCGCCAACGATTTCTTCCAGTATGTCTTCGAGGCTGACCAGCCCAAGCAGTTCGCCATATTCGTCCACTACCATGCCGATGCGGCGCTGATTTTCCTGGAAATGCTGTAATTGGGAAAACAGCGCAGTGCTGGCGGGGATGAAATAGGGCTCGCGCATAATGTCGCGCAGCGCGTCGGCGTCAAGTTCTCCGCTCTGGGTCTGGTGCAGCACCTTGCGTGCATGGACCAGGCCGATAATATTGTCCAGTTGTCCCTGGTAAACCGGGATGCGGGTGTGGTGGCTGGTGGAAAGCTGGCGGCGAATTTCTTCCGCGGGCGCGTCGATATCGATGGCTTCGATCTGGTTGCGTGGTGTCATGACGTCATCCACGGTGATGTTTTCCAGCTCGAACAGGTTGATCAGGATACTCTGGTGCTTTTGCGGGATGTAGTGCCCGGCCTCTAGCACCAGTGTGCGCAACTCTTCCAGGCTCAAGCTGCTGGCTGTTGCCGATCCCGGCTTCAGGCGCAGTGCCCACAATAGCGCCTGGACGAACAGGTTGACAAACCAGATGACGGGATAAAACAGTTTCAGCAGGGGCGCCAGGATGAAACTCAGAGGCAGGGCGATCCGTTCCGGGTAGGCGGCGCCCATGACCTTGGGGGTGATTTCGCTGAATACCAGGATGGCGAAAGTGACTGCCAGGGTGCTGATGGACAGGGCGAGCTCTCCCTCGCCGACCAGGCGGACGGTGATGATGGTGACCAGGGTTGCCGATGCGGCGTTGATGAGATTGTTGCCCAGCAGGATCACACCGAGCAGCTTGTCGGTCCGGGCCAGCAGTTGAGTGGTGAGCTTGGCGCCGCGGTGGCCGGACTGGGCAAGATGTTTCAGCCGGTAACGGTTAAGCGCCATCATGCTGGTTTCGGAGATGGAGAAAAACCCCGAGAGAATCAACAGAATGATGAGTACGCCTAGCAGTACGCTGATGGGAGTGTCGTCCAAGCGACGGAATCCTTATGCGAGGGATAACCGGCGGTGTTGAGCGGTTTTGACCATTATTTCAACGGCCAAGAACGATTTCAAGCACGAATTTGCTGCCGATATAGGCCAGTAACAGCGCCATGAATCCGCTCAGCGTCAAGCGTATGGCCGTGCGTCCGCGCCAGCCATAGCGCAGGCGCCCACCCAGCAGAGCGGCAAAGATGCCCCAGGAAATCAGTGCAAATACGGTTTTGTGGCTGAGTTGCAGTGCCTTGCCAAATAGTTCCTCCGAAAACAGCATGCCGCTCATCAGGGTCAGGGTGAGCAGGGTGAAACCTGCCCACAGGATGCGGAATAGCAGGTGTTCCATGGTAAGTAACGGGGGGAGCCTCTGTAGCAGGGTTGAAAGCGGTCTGGAGTGGAGATGCCGTTCGAATGCCGCCATCAGAAGCGCATGCATGGCTGCGATGGTAAACAGTCTGTAGGCAAGGGTGGCAATGAACAAATGAATCTTGAAAAGGGTTTGCTCGGCATGCAGCAGGGTATGTGTGGCGGGAAGGAGCAAGGGGGCGGCTATGCTGAGCGCGGCGAATGGGAGGACAAACCCCTGCAGGCATCCCAGATTGTTGCGCAGGCTGCCCAGCCAGTACACCAGTACCGTAAGCCAGGCGATGGCGGAGATGGCGTGCCCAACACCAAGCTTGATTCCGTCTGGTTGGATGATAAATTGCAGCAACAGCCATGCATGGAGCAGCAGCGGCAGCAGAATGGCTGGTTTTTCCCACGCATGGGGCGTTGTGGTGGTGTTTTTCCCAAGCCAGAGCGCGCGCCAGAAATAGGCTCCGAGTCCGGCATAGAGGAGTGCGGTCAGGAAAAGAGGTGATAAATCCGGCATGGTTTAGGATAAAATTCAGATTGTCCGATTCTACACCATTAAAAAGGGTGTAGGGGTGAGGCGGGAGGGGGGAGGCGCAAAACCGGGTCCGGTGCGTGTCTTTGCTTTTTCGCCTCACCCCTCACCCCTAACGCCTCACCTCAGTTAGGGACACACATGTTCGATAACCTTTCACAACGCCTTTCCGGCGTCATCAAAAATCTGCGTGGTCAGGCGCGCCTGACTGAAGCCAATATCCAGGATGCCTTGCGTGAAGTGCGCATGGCTTTGCTGGAAGCCGACGTGGCACTGCCGGTGGTCAAGGATTTCATTTCCCAGGTCAGGGAGCGCGCGCTCGGCCAGGAGGTGCTGTCCAGCCTGACGCCGGGGCAGGCGGTGGTGCAGGTCGTTTACGAAGAACTGACTCGCCTCATGGGTGAACACAATGCCACGCTCGATCTGGCCGCGCGCCCACCTGCGGTGATTTTGCTGGCGGGTCTGCAGGGTGCGGGCAAAACCACTACTGCCGGCAAGTTGGCGAAGTTTTTGCGTGAACAGATGAAAAAGAAAGTGCTGCTGACCAGTTGCGACGTTTATCGTCCAGCCGCGATCGAACAGCTAAAAACATTGGCGCAGCAACTTGATACGGACTTCTTCCCGTCTCAGATCGGGCAGCAGCCAGAACAGATTGCCTTGTCTGCCGTGGATTTTGCACGCAAGCATTTTCATGATGTCGTGATCGTCGATACCGCCGGCCGCCTGGCGATAGATGAAGTCATGATGGATGAGATCAAGCGTCTGCACTCGGCGCTTGATCCGGTCGAGACACTTTTTGTGGTCGATGCGATGCAGGGCCAGGACGCGGTGAACACTGCCCGCGCCTTCAGCGATGCGCTACCGCTTACGGGTGTGATTTTGACCAAGCTGGATGGCGATGCGCGCGGTGGTGCGGCGCTGTCGGTGCGGCATGTCACCGGCAAGCCAATCAAGTTTGTCGGCGTGGGTGAGAAATCGGCTGGACTGGAAGCATTCTATCCGGACCGTATGGCTTCCCGCGTGCTGGGCATGGGTGACGTGTTGTCGCTGATCGAGGATGCGCAGCGTGGCGTGGATCAGGAAGAAGCGCAAAAGCTGGCAAAGAAGCTCAAGTCCGGCAAGAGTTTTGATCTCGAAGACTTCAAGCAACAGATGCAGCAAATGAAAAAAATGGGCGGCATGGCTGCCTTGATGGACAAGCTGCCCGGCCAGATGGGGCAGATGGCCGGTGACGCCCAGGTCAACGACAAGATGGTCAACCGCCTCGAAGGCATCATCAATTCCATGACCCCGCAGGAGCGCCGCAAGCCGGAGCTTATCAAGGCTGCGCGCAAACGGCGCATTGCAGCGGGGGCAGGGGTTCAGGTGCAGGATGTGAACCGTCTGCTGAGCCAGTTCGAGCAAACCCAGAAAATGATGAAAATGTTTTCCAAGGGGGGCGGCATGGCGAAAATGATGCGCGGCATGAAAGGCATGCTGCCCGGAATGCGATAACGCTCTTGCAATACTGCACTGGAATGTCGTAAAATCGCGCTCTTTTTCAAGAATTTAAGTAGGCTGAAACTATGGTAATCATTCGACTCGCCCGCGGTGGCGCCAAAAAGCGTCCGTTCTATAACCTGGTGGTGGCTGATTCTCGCGAGCGTCGCGACGGTCGCTTCATCGAGCGCGTGGGTTTCTTTAACCCGCTTGCACCTGAAGGTCAGGAAGCGATGCGCATCAATTCCGAGCGCGTGGCTTATTGGCAAAGCAAGGGTGCCCAGTTGAGCGACGCAGTGGCAAAACTGGTCAAGCGCGCAGGTGCTGTAGCAGCCTAAGCAACAGGTGTCGCAGCAGCCTGACCAACTGGTTGTCATGGGGCACATCGGTGTCCCGTTCGGCGTACGTGGCTGGGTTAAAATTTACGCGCATACCGAATCCAGTGACGGCCTGCTCGACTACCCCTCATGGTGGATGGGCAAGAATGGCCAGTGGTGTGAGGTCAGGGTGCTGGATTCCGAGGTGCACAGCAAATCGCTAGTGGTGCACCTGGCGGGTTGCGATGACCGGGAAGCGGCAGCCGCATTGCGCGGCAGTGAAATTGCGGTACCTCGCAGCGCGCTGCCCGAGCCGGCGGTGAACGAATATTACTGGTCTGACCTGATCGGGCTGAGCGTGCTCAATGCCGAGAAGCAGGTGCTGGGTAAAGTCAGCGAACTGCTGGAAACCGGCGCCAATGATGTGCTGGTAGTACAGGGCGAACGGGAAATATTGATTCCCTTCGTTCCTCAGGTGATACAGGAAGTGGATCTGGCTGCCGGCACGATCCGGGTGGATTGGGGCCTGGATTGGTGATCCCCTACCAGTTCGACGTTGTTACCCTGTTTCCACAGATGTTCGAAGCCGTTACCGAGAGCGGCATCACGCGGCGGGCGCAAGAGCAATCAAGCTACCAGTTGCGGCTGTGGAATCCACGTGATTTCACCAGCAATAATTATCGCACGGTGGATGACCGGCCCTATGGCGGCGGCCCCGGCATGGTGATGCTGGCAGAGCCGCTGGAAAAGGCTATCGTGGCAGCGCGGCAGGCGCAAAGCGCGGCGGGTGCGGAGAAACCCCGCGTGGTTTATCTCTCTCCGCAGGGAAGATTGCTTGATCATGCCGGGGTGATGGGCCTGGTAGCCACAGGCGGTCTGATTTTACTCGCCGGGCGTTACGAGAGGGTGGATGAACGCCTCTTACAGCATCAGGTGGATGAAGAGATTTCCATCGGTGACTATGTGCTTTCTGGGGGGGAACTCCCGGCCATGGTGCTGATGGATTGCATTATCCGGCAATTGCCGGGGGGGCTGGGCGATGCGGAATCGGCCGAGCAGGATTCGTTTGTGAATGGCTTGCTGGATTTTCCGCACTATACCCGGCCCGAGGTTTATCAGGGCGAGCGTGTCCCGGAGGTGTTGATGTCCGGGAACCACGCCCTGATACAGAAGTGGCGGCTGAAACAGGCGCTTGGACGCACCTGGCAACGCCGCCCAGATTTGCTGGCAAAACGCCAGCTGACCAAAGAGGAGTCTCGGCTGCTGACTGAGTATCAGCAGGAACAAGACGCCGTAAAATAAAAGGAAGCAAACATGAATCTGATCGAACAACTGGAACAGGAAGAAATCGCCCGTCTGGGTAAAACCATTCCTGCTTTTGCGCCTGGCGACACCGTCGTGGTGCAGGTCAAAGTGAAGGAAGGGACTCGTGAGCGTTTGCAGGCTTACGAAGGCGTGGTGATTGGCAAACGTAACCGTGGCCTGAATTCCTCCTTCATCGTGCGCAAGATTTCCTCGGGCGAAGGTGTGGAGCGTACTTTCCAGACCCATTCCCCGCTGGTGGCAAGCATCGAAGTGAAGCGTCGCGGTGACGTGCGCCGCGCCAAGCTGTACTACCTGCGCGACCGCTCCGGCAAGTCTGCACGTATCAAGGAAAAACTGCCTAACCGCAAGTAAGCGGCAGCAGAGTAATTTCCCCGCTGGTTTTTCTGCTGCCCGGCTCGCTCCGGGTTGCAGGGAGACCACACAAGTTTCCCCGATGCATTTAGAATGGCGCGATGCGCTATTGGTTTTATCCCCTCTTTTTTTTCGTTCCAGGCACTTCATTATTCACGCAGATTTCAGCACTAAAATCTGAGGCTGTTGCTCGCCCGATGCAAAGAGAAGTGACGCCATATGCATGGCTGTGGGAGCGGTTTTCTTGAAAGCCTACCAGGCTCGAATCGCCTTGCCTTTCGGCATTCTGGGCATCGTCACCGAGGACGAGTATCTGACAGAAATCGATTTTCTGCCCGACGAGACACTTATTCTCCCCGCGCAAACACCCCTGGCACGGAAGGTCTGCGCCCAGTTGCAGGCCTATGTTGCCGACCCTGATTTCCGCTTCGAACTTCCGCTTCAACCGCATGGCACGCCCTATCAAAACAGGGTGTGGCAGGCGCTGCTGGAAATTCCCTCCGGCAAGGCCGAAAGTTATGGCGCACTGGCAAAACATCTCGGCTCCGCGCCGCGCGCAGTCGGTCAGGCCTGCGGCGCCAATCCCATCCCTGTGATTATCCCCTGCCACCGCGTGCTGGCCAAAGCGGGCCTGGGCGGCTTCATGAATCACGCAGACGGCAGCCCGCTGCGGATCAAACGCTGGTTGCTGGAGCACGAGCATGTCCTTAGACCTGCTGGATGAGTTTTGTGACGCGCTGTGGCTCGAAGAGGGGCTGGCGCGCAATACGCTGGAGAGTTACCGCCGCGATCTCAGCCAGTTTGCCGCCTGGCTTGAACGAGAGCGCCACCGCGAGTTGCTCGCGGCGGGCCAGGCGGATATGCTCGCCTATCTTTCGCACCGCTTCGCTGCGCACGTCAAGGCGACGACGAGTGGCCGTCTGCTTTCCAGCCTGCGTCGTTTTTATCGCTACCAATTGCGTCAGGGTAAAATCATGATTGGTCCTACGCTGCAGATTGAAATGCCCAAGTTGCCCCGTGCTTTGCCAAAATCACTGAGCGAAGCAGACGTGGAAGCCCTGCTGAATGCACCCAATGTTGATCAGTCGTTGGGACTGCGCGACCGTGCCATGTTGGAGACCCTTTATGCTACCGGGTTGCGCGTGTCGGAATTGGTGTCATTGCCGCTACAGGGACTCAGCCTGGAAATGGGGGTGGTACGGGTGATGGGGAAGGGTTCCAAGGAACGCCTGGTGCCGCTGGGCGCCGAAGCGGTAGACTGGTTGCAGCGATATCTGCTGGAAGCGCGCCCTGACCTGCTGGCGGGCAAGCCGGATACGGCTGTATTCGTGACCCAGCGAGGTGGCGCCATGACACGACAGGCATTCTGGTATCTCATCAAACGCTACGCGGCTCAGGCGGGTTTGGCGGCAGCCCTCTCGCCCCATACTTTGCGCCATGCTTTTGCTACCCACCTGCTCAACCACGGCGCAGATTTGAGAGTGGTGCAGATGCTACTGGGGCACTCGGATATTTCCACAACCCAGATTTACACTCATGTGGCGCGGGAGCGGCTGAAGCGCCTGCATGCAATACACCATCCCCGCGGGTAATGCCTGGCAACAGGGCATGAAGGCCTCCGGTTTGGCGGTTTTTCGGCCTTTCTAAACAGATTTCGTGGTGTGGGCTAGTTCAGGACTTTCTCAGATGTAAGACTTCATCGACTTGCGTCTGCCAGGTTTTTTCTTCTGGATCACCACGCCCTTGACGGCTTCCGGACCGGATATCTGTTCGGTGGGGTAGAGGTCGTTAAGCGCACTCAGATACCATTTTTCGTCGCGGATCAGCAACTGGCGAAAAGTGTATTCGTCCTTGTGGAAGGCGACCACGAATGAGCCATCGGTCGCCAGTCCCTCCGGTTCGACGACAATGATGTCGCCATCCTCGAATTCGGGCAGCATGCTATCGCCCAGCACCATCAGGGCGTAGGGTTCGCCGCTTGAACAGGCGCTGGCCGCCTCATCTTCAAGCGCGTTATGGATTGGGATGGTTTTTCTGGTCTGCATATTCCGGGAATCCTGGATCAATGGCGCGATGCTAAACTGTCGCAAAATTTTATCGCCATATAATGGTGGCCATTTCAGTGTATTGCAAGCCTTGCCATGTTGATTGACACCCATTGCCATCTTGATGCCGCCGAGTTCAACCCGGATCGTGATCGGGTGGTTGCCGCTGCGCGCGCGGCAGGCGTCGGGATCCAGATTGTGCCCGCTGTTGAAAAGGATAATTTCGCAGCGGCGCTGGATTGCTGCAGGCGCTATCCAGGGTGCTATCCGGCGCTGGGTATTCATCCCATGTATGTCGATCATGCGCAGTCAGGCGACCTCGATGTATTACGCGCCACTGTGGCAAATGAACGGCCGGTGGCGATCGGTGAAATCGGTCTTGATTTCTTTGTCCCTGATTATGATCAGGAAATGCAGGAATTCTATTTTGTCGAGCAACTGAAGATCGCACGGGATGCCGAGTTGCCCGTGTTGCTGCATATCCGCCGTGCTCAGGACCAAGTGCTCAAGCATCTGCGCAGGGTGCGAGTCTGCGGCGGTATTGCCCACGCCTTCAACGGTAGCCGGCAGCAGGCGGGGGAATTCATCAAGCTGGGCTTCAGGCTGGGTTTTGGCGGCGCAATGACTTATCCGCGCGCCACCCGTCTGCGGAAACTGGCTGCGACCTTGCCGCTGGAAGCCATCGTGCTGGAAACCGATGCGCCGGATATGGCGCCGGCCTGGATTGGCAAGGGGCGCAACAGCTCCGAAACCTTGCCGCAAATCGCGCGGACTCTGGCGGAGCTGCGCGGTGTCCCGTTTGAAGAGGTGGTCCGGGCAACTGGCGCCAATGCTCGTGCCGTGGTGAAGGGGCTGACATGAGCGTGGTCAGGAAGATGGCGCTGCTCTCGATTGTGGCGGCGATTGTGACTTTGGGGCTCAAGTTTGGTGCGTGGTTCCTTACCGGCTCGGTGAGCCTGTTTTCCGATGCGGTCGAGTCCGTGGTCAACCTTGCTGCAGGGCTGATGCTTTTCTGGATGCTGACTATCGCGGCGCGCCCGGCGGATGCCGGACATGCCTATGGTCACGACAAGGCAGAATATTTCTCCAGCGGCGTCGAGGGCGCGCTGATTCTGGTGGCGGCGGTTTCGATCATCTATGCCGCTGTGGAGCGTTTTATTCACCCGGAGCCGCTGACCCACCTTGGCCCGGGGTTGCTGGTTTCCGGGCTGGCCGCGCTGGTGAATTTTGTGGCGGCGCGCATGTTGCTCGAAGTGGCGCGGGAAAAGGACAGCATAGCCCTGGAGGCGGACGCCCGGCATCTGCTCACCGATGTCTGGACCTCTGCCGGTGTGCTGGGCGGATTGGTGGTGGTGATGATCGCACCACCTGCGTGGCAGGTGCTTGATCCCATCATGGCAGTGGTGGTGGGTGCCAATATCGTGATGACCGGGGTGAAATTGCTGCGCCGCTCTCTGGATGGCCTGATGGATGCCGCCTTGCCGGAGCAGGAAACGCGCTTTATCGAAGCCTCGATCCGCGCCATGTTGCCATCCGGGGCGTCTTTCCACGACCTGCGCAGCCGCAAGGCCGGGCCGCGGCGCTTTATCGAACTCCATTTGCTGGTGCCCGGTGAGATCAGCGTGCGGGCATTCCACGACTTGTGCGACCGCATTGAAGAAGAAATTGCGCGTGAACTGGCGCAAGCTTCGGTCATTATTCATGTTGAACCCACTGAAACCCATTCCGGAGATAATTAATGAACGGCCTGTTGCCTCAATTCGAGCGTACCCACATCCTGCTGGGAGATGCCGGCCTGGCCAAGCTTGCCCAGAAGCATGTTTTTGTCGCGGGGCTGGGCGGCGTCGGCTCCTACTGTGCCGAAGCGCTGGCGCGTGCCGGTGTGGGGCACCTGACGCTGCTTGATCATGATGTGGTGGCCACCAGCAATATCAACCGCCAGCTGCTGGCGCTGCTTTCTACCGTCGGCCAGCCCAAGGCCGAATTGATGCGGGCGCGCATCATGGATATTAATCCCGAATGCCGGCTGGAAATACTGCGCACTTTCCTGAATAGCGAGAATGTCAACGAACTAGTGCCGGATTGCGATTATGTCGTGGATGCGATCGACTCCCTCGCATGCAAGGTGGCGCTGGTGGGCGAGAGCGTGAAGCGCGGGCTGCGTGTGGCGTCGAGTATGGGTGCGGGCAACCGGCTCGATCCGGGAAGGGTCAGGATTGACGATATCAGCAAAACAGAAATGTGCCCGCTGGCAAAGCAGATGCGCAAGCGGCTCAGCCGCCACTACGACTTGCGCAAGGGGGTACTGACGGTGTTCTCGGACGAGCAGCCGCGCGCGCCTCTGCCACCGCAACCGGTCGATGGGCCCGGGCGCGCGCGGGCAGTGAACGGCACCATCAGCTACATGCCGCCATTGTTCGGGATGATGCTGGCGGGTGTGGTGCTCAAGGCGCTGCTTGAATCATGAGTGCAACCCGGGAGATTTCGGCTATCGTTCTGGCCGGCGGGCGCGGGCGACGCATGGGCGAGGTGGACAAGGGCCTGCAGTTGCTGCAGGGCAAGCCGCTGGTGAGTTGGGTGGCGGACCGCATTGCGCCACAGGTAAGCGAGGTGCTGATCAGCGCCAACCGCAATCTGGAGCGTTATCGCGAGATGGGATATGCCGTTCTGCCGGACGAAATGCCTGATTATCCGGGGCCGCTGGCCGGGTTGCACCGGGCAATGTCCGAGGTGCACCATCCGCTGTGGTTGAGCGTCCCCTGTGATACGCCGTTTCTTCCCGAGGATCTCGTGCAGCGTTTGCATGCTGCGTTGCTGGCTGACAAGGCTGATCTGGCGGTGGCCGTGGTTGAGGGGCAGATGCAGCCGGCAATTTGTCTCGGTTATACGCATTTGCAAGCTGGGCTGGGGAGTTTTCTTGCCCGTGGCGGGCGCAGGGTGAGCGAGTGGCAGTCGGGCCTGCTTCGGACGGCAGCACTGTTTCATGACCTGCAATCGTTCCGCAATATCAATGCCCAGGCCGATCTGATTGAGGCAGAAACAGTAATGTCTGGTAGTAAATGACTAATATTCCTGAAAAGGATGGAATTGTCCGGTAAAAATTCGGTACAATTACGGCTTTGATTTTTTGGTCTCGTTGAACAGGGATGCGGATATGAGCAAGAAAGAAGTGGATCGCAGTAAACGGCGGTTTCTGATCGCCGACACCACCGCAGTCGGTGGCGTCGCGGCGGTGGGTGCTGCCGTGCCTTTCGTCATGAGCATGTTGCCAAGTGAACGCGCCAAGGCGGCGGGTGCCCCGGTAGAGGTCGATATCGGCAAGATCGAGCCGGGCATGATGCTGAACGTCGAGTGGCAGGGCAAGCCGGTGTGGGTGGTCAACCGCACCAAGGCCATGCTGGATGCACTCAGCAAGAATGACGCCAAGCTGGTTGATCCCAAGGCGGAAGCGCCTCAGCAGCCGGAATATTGCCAGAACGCCACGCGTTCCATTAAACCCGAGATTCTGGTGGCAGTCGGTATTTGTACCCATCTCGGCTGCTCCCCGACTTACCGTCCGGAAATGGGTCCGGCTGACCTGGGACCGGACTGGGCTGGCGGTTTCTTCTGCCCCTGCCACGGCTCGCGTTTCGACATGGCGGCACGCGTGTTCGCCGGGGCTCCCGCACCTACCAACCTGGTGATTCCGAAGCACAAGTATTTGAGTGACAGCCGTCTTTTGATCGGCGACGACAGCAAGGGAGCCTAAATAAATGAACAGTCTGACTAAAATGGTGGGCTGGATTGACGAGCGTTTCCCTCTGACGTCCAACTGGAAAGCGCACCTTTCCGAGTATTACGCACCGAAAAACTTCAACTTCTGGTATTTCTTCGGCTCTCTGGCAATGCTGGTGCTGGTACTGCAGATCGTGACCGGTATTTTCCTCACCATGCATTACAAGCCTGATGTCAATATGGCTTTTGCTTCGGTGGAATACATCATGCGTGACGTATCCTGGGGCTGGTTGATTCGCTACATGCACTCTACCGGCGCATCGGCGTTCTTTGTCGTGGTGTATCTCCACATGATGCGCGGCCTGATGTACGGTTCCTATCGCAAGCCGCGCGAGCTGATCTGGATCTTCGGCATGCTGATCTACCTGGCGCTGATGGCCGAAGCCTTCATGGGCTACCTGCTGCCTTGGGGCCAGATGTCATTCTGGGGCGCCCAGGTGATTATCAACCTGTTCACGGCCATTCCATTTGTCGGTCCGGACCTTTCTGTATGGATTCGTGGTGACTATGTAATTGGTGATGCGACGCTGAACCGCTTCTTCGCATTCCACGTCATTGCCGTACCGCTGGTACTGGTGGGCCTGGTCGCGGCGCACATCATTGCGCTGCACGAAGTCGGCTCCAACAACCCGGATGGCATCGAGATCAAGAAAAACAAGGATCCCGTAACCCACATCCCGCTGGATGGCATTCCTTTCCACCCGTACTACTCGGTCAAGGATATCGTCGGTGTGGTGGTGTTCCTGATGGTGTTCTCGGCAATTGTATTCTTTGCGCCGGACATGGGCGGTAATTTCCTGGAATACAACAATTTTGTTCCGGCTGACCCGTTCAAGACCCCGGAGCATATTGCACCGGTCTGGTACTTCACGCCCTTCTACGCCATCCTGCGCGCTGTGCCGCCGCTGTTCGGCTCCCAGTTCCCCGGTGTGGTTGCCATGGGCGTGGCGGTAATGATCCTGTTCTTCCTGCCTTGGCTGGACAGGGGCAATGTCAAATCCATCCGCTATCGCGGCACGGTTTACAAGGTTGCGCTGGCCCTGTTCGTCTTCAGTTTTATTGGCCTGGGCGTGCTCGGCGTGCTGCCATCCACCCCGCTCTACACCATCTTTTCCCAGATTCTGAGCCTGGTGTACTTCGCCTTCTTCTTCCCGATGCCTTGGTATACCAAGATTGACAAGACCAAGCCCGTTCCTGAACGGGTGACGGGTTAATGAGTACGCATAGAATGGGGTTCGTTAACATGAATACGATCAAGAAACTATTGCTGCTGGTGCTGGCAGCACCCGCGGTGGCCATGGCAAGCAGTGGCGTTCACCTCGACAAGGCGCCTTATGATTTGAACGATAAGGCATCGTTGCAGCGTGGGGCGAAGACTTTCGTCAACTACTGCCTCAACTGCCACAGTGCTTCCTACATGCGCTATAACCGCCTGAAGGATATCGGTCTGACCGATGACCAGATCAAGGAAAACCTGCTCTTTGCAGCTGAGAAAGTAGGGGAGCCCATGGATGTGGCGATGAGCAAGAAAGACGCAAAAGTGTTTTTTGGCGCCACACCGCCGGATTTGACTGTGATTGCCCGCTCGCGCGGCGCCGACTGGCTCTATACCTATCTGCGCGGTTTCTACCGTGACGATACCCGCCCAACCGGCTGGAATAACACGGTATTCGACAAGGTCGGCATGCCTCACGTGCTGTATGGCATGCAGGGCGAGCAGGTAATGCATGTGGAAAAACAGGGTGAGCATGAAACCAGTCATCTGGTGATGGCCAAGGCCGGCACCATGACTACGCCGGAATATGATGCGGCCACGGCTGACCTGGTCAACTACCTGGTATATATGGGTGAGCCCGCACAGCAGACGCGCATGCGTCTGGGTGTAATCGTGCTTCTGTTCCTCGGTATATTCTTTGTTGTCGCCTACTACCTGAAAAAGGAATTCTGGAAAGATATTCACTAATCATTCCAGAGCAGCATGAAAATTTGTGCGCCGGTGTGCCTGAAAAGCGCTACCGGCGCCATGTCTTTTAAAGCCATAAACTATTAATTCTCCAGAGGTAGCATAAACCTATGATGACCCTCTACTCAGGAACCACCTGCCCCTTCAGTCAGCGCTGCCGCATTGTGCTGTTCGAGAAGGGCATGGATTTCCAGATAATTGACGTTGACCTGCAAAACATGCCAGAAGATCTGGCAGTCATGAACCCCTACAATCAGGTGCCGGTTCTGGTTGAGCGCGATCTGATCCTGCATGAATCGAATATCATTAACGAATATATTGATGAACGCTTTCCGCACCCGCAACTGATGCCCGCCGACCCGGTGATGCGCGCCCGTGCCCGTCTGTTTCTGTACCGCTTTGAGCAGGAACTGTTTGCTCACTTGGGTGCTGTCGTGAACGGCACGCCAAAAGTTGCAGAAAAGGCGCGTGCCACGATTCGTGACAACCTGACCCAGCTGGCGCCGATTTTTGCCAAACAGAAATATATGCTGGGCGAAGAATTCTCCATGCTGGACGTGGCGATTGCTCCGTTGCTGTGGCGCCTCGAGTTTTATGGCATCGAGTTGCCAAAACAAGCGGCTCCAATACTGAAGTACGCTGAAAGGATTTTCTCGCGCCCAGCGTACATTGAAGCAATGACTCCATCTGAAAAGGCCATGCGCAAGTAATTCATGGCTGAACAGGACATCTCGACCAAGCCCTACCTCATCCGCGCCATTTACGAATGGTGTTCGGATAGTGGCTTGACGCCCTATCTGGCTGTTGTCGTGGACGAAAACTGTCGCGTACCGATGGAATTCGTCAAGGAAGGCGAGATCGTGCTCAACATCAGCGCCAGTGCCACACCCAATCTCCTCATCGACAACGAATGGGTGGGTTTCTCCGGGCGTTTCGGAGGCGTGGCACGGGAAATTTCCGTCCCAATCAGTGCCGTTATCGGCATATATTCCAAGGAAAACGGCCAGGGACTCTTTTTTGGCCGCGATGAGGCGCCACCGGATAGCCCCCAAGCCGAGCCCGGGACAGAGCCTCAACCAGAAGCCCCGACCCCAAAGCGTGGCAAGCCTTCATTGAAGGTGGTGAAATAATAAAAACGGATCATTGGGTTTGCTCGGCAAGCCAAGCTCACTTATAATCCACCCCCATTGCCGGATTAGCTCAGTTGGCAGAGCAGCGCACTTGTAATGCGAAGGTCGTCAGTTCGATTCCGACATCCGGCACCAAACAAAAAGGGTTAAGCATTTCTGCTTAACCCTTTTTACATTTGCGGAGCGGTTAACTCAGGTCAGCGGGCGCTTAACTTAGCCAGCGCTTCATCGGCGCTCTGTTCATAACGGGCGCGTTCTTTCATGGCCGCTTTCTCCAGCGCCTGGTTGATTTCCGGATACTTCAGCGCGAGGATGCGCGCGGCCAGCATGGCGGCGTTCTTGCTGCCGTCCACGGCCACGGTGGCGACCGGAACCCCGGGTGGCATCTGTACCGTCGAGAGCAGTGCATCCAGGCCGGATACGACGCCGCCGGAGAGCGGCAGGCCAATGACTGGAAGGCGCGTGTGGCCGGCGATGACGCCTGCCAGGTGGGCGGCCATGCCGGCGCAGCCGATCAGAACCTGCACGCCCTCGCGATGTGCGCGCTCGATGTAGGCGGTGACCTTGTCCGGGGTGCGGTGGGCCGAGGCCACCACGATCTCGCTGGCGATGCCGAGTTCGCTCAGGGTGTCGCGCACCTTGACCACGGTGGGCAGGTCGTTGGGGCTGCCGGTCAGGATGCCGACCAGGATGGGCTGCTTTGCCGCAGCCTTGGGGGATGCCAGGGATTTTCCTGGCGCGCTGGTTTTGGCTATTGCTGATTTCGCAGCCGCTTTTGCGGGCGCTGCTTTAGTGGCGGGCGCCTTTACGGTAGCCGCTTTTGCGGCGGTTTTCTTGATTGCCATGGTTGTGATCTCCCTTGCTTATTTGGTCAGCCGGTCCAGTGCCTCGCGGTATTTCTCACCGGTTCTGGCAGCGACTTCGGCAGGCAGCGCAGGCGCCGGGGGTTTCTTGTTCCAGCCGATGGATTCGAGCCAGTCGCGGACGTACTGCTTGTCGAAACTGGGAGGGTTGGAGCCGGGCTGGTATTGATCTGCCGGCCAGAAGCGCGAGGAATCAGGGGTCAGGGCTTCATCGATGATATACAGCGTGCCGGCCTCATCCAGGCCGAATTCGAATTTGGTGTCGGCGATGATGATTCCCTTGGTGGCCGCGTACTCGGCCGCTTCCCGGTACAGCGAGATGGCGACATCCTGAACTTTTGCCGCGAGAGCCTTGCCGAGCAGCTCCTCTGCCTTGTCGAAACTGATGTTTTCATCATGGGCGCCAATTTCGGCCTTGGTGGACGGGGTGAAAAGCGGCTGAGGCAGTTTGTCCGCTTCGCGCAATCCGGCTGGCAGGGGAATGCTGCACACGCTCTGGCTCTTCTGGTATTCCTTCCAGCCTGAGCCCACCAGGTAGCCGCGTACGATGGCCTCAATGGGTAAGGGCTTGAGTCTTTTTACTACCAGGGCACGCCCGGCAACCTGATTTTTTTCATCCTCCGCGACCACGGATTCCGCAGACACGCCCGTGAGCTGGTTGGGGACAATGTGTTTGAGTTTTTCGAACCAGAAGTTGGAAACGGATGTCAGAACCTCTCCCTTGCCGGGAATGGGCGTGGGCAGTACGACGTCGAAGGCGGACAGGCGGTCGGTGGTGACGATCAGGAGTTTCTCGCCATCCACTTCGTAGATGTCGCGCACCTTGCCGCGATTGAGCAGCTTGAGGCTCTTGATGTCGGTCTGGAACAGGGCATCGCTCATGGAAAATCCTAAAAAAATGTAAAAATCGCAAGCCCGGATTTTACCCCGGAATGGCGGAGCCTGAAACGCAACTTGTCATCCCCTGTTATCTTCTCAGATATGCTTGCCGCAAAATCTCGGGGAAGCGTTCGATCGCGTAGCGCAGCATGGTGCGTGGCATGGCTCGGCCATGCTGATCCAGAAAAGCTTCCAGCCGTTTCTGATCGCGCTTGCCCGCTTCTCTCAGCATCCAGCCGCAGGCCTTGTGCATCAGGTCTTCACGGTCGTTGAGCAGGTGTTCGGCAAGCCGCAGAGTGTCGTCCAAATCACCGTTGCGGATGAAGTGCAGGGTCGCCACCATGGCAATGCGCCGTTCCCACAATCCGGGCGAGCGCGCCAGTTGATACAGCGGCGCACGCTCCTGACCGGCCAGATAGGCGCCAACCACGTGCGGCGCGGAAATATCAACCAGATCCCAGTTGTTGATCCACTGAGTGTTGGCGAGATAGGCCTGGTAGGCGCGCTGACGCTCATGGATGTCGCCCTCGGCAAAATAACGCATCAGAAAAAGCAGCGCCAGCAGACGCTCTTCGTGAAAGCGGGAGTGGAGCAGGTCGATGGCGGTTTGAAGTTCAACCTGCGGGAAATCCTTGGCTACGGCGCGGACCGCCGGCACCTTGATGCCGAGAAACACATCCCCCTCGCCGTACTGGCCCGGCCCGGTCTTGAAAATCCCCTGCATGACACGAGCGGTTTCCGGGCTGGCGAGGCTGCGCAGCCGGGACTGGATTTCGGGCAGAAGTGTGGAGTGCTTCATGCGATGAGCTTCAACAACCCATACCGCTACATCACGCTACTGCAATCTTGAGAATGACCTTGCGAATCTCATCTGTGCTGACCAGCGGCGCGTGCGCATCTTGTGGAAAAAAGAGGCAGAAAGCGCCGGGCGGCGTGGCAATCCAGCTAGCCGGAGCGTCGCGGAAGAACTGGATATCCCTTTCGCTGCTGTAGCCGGAAACCGGGTCATGGCAGTCGCATAGCGGCTTCCAGCCCATTTCATCCGTGCCTTCCAGCACCAGCTGGATATCGATGTATTTGCGGTGGCACTCCAGTTTTGCCTTCTCGCGACTGCGGCCGGCAGAGCTTTCCACAATCGCGAAGAGATCTTCACCCTGGATGGGATAGCGCCCCGGTTCCAGCGCTTTCAGATCGGTATTGCGCAGGAACTCGAAGGCAAGCGGAAACAGGGCATGCAGGGTGACGTAGCGGTCAGCATTGGCGAGGGTGTCGAATATCATGGTGTTGTGCGCCTATTTTGTCAGTGCCATGAAGAGCTCCGGCAGGCGTTCCGGCAGGCGCTGGATGTTGTCCACCACGGTGTACTGTTTGCCAAAAATATCGCTGACGTATTCGTCCGCCTTGGGGTCAAGGTTGATGCAGTAGGCGTAAATACCCTTGGTATCCAGTTCCTTCACGGCTTGCCGTGCGTCTTCGATGAGCACGCGCTCGTCCTTGGTGTCCACGTCGGCGGGCTGGCCGTCGGTAAGGATGAGCATGAGTTTTTTCTCGGCCTTCTGGTTTTCCAGGTAGTGCGCGGCGTGGCGCATGGCCGCGCCCATGCGGGTGGAGTACTGCGCGGTCATCTCCGCCAGGCGTGCCTTTACATCGTCATCCCACTTTTCGCTGTAGCCCTTGACGTGCAGGTAGCGCACGTCGTGGCGGGTGTTGGAGTGGAAGCCGCCGATCGCGAAGGGGTCGCCCAGTTTGTCGATTGCCCAGGCCAGCAGTGAGACCGCTTCCTGACTGAGTTCGAGAATGGTTTGCCCGGTGCCTTCCACTTTTTCGTTGAGAGATTCGGACAGATCGAGCAGCAGCATTACGGCGATGTCGCGACCGCTGGTCTTGTGGCTCATGTTGATGCGCGGGTCGGGGCTGGCCCCGCTCTTGAAGTCGATCAGGGAGCGCAGGGCGATGTCCAGATCCAGTTCACTGCCTTCTTCCTGGTAGCGGATACGTACTTTTTCCTGCGGTTTGAGCAGGTCCAGCATGCGTTTCAGGCGCTTGGCCAGGGCGGCGTTCTTGGCCAGCAGCTTGTCGATATCGGCCGCATTGCCCTTGGGATGCAACGCTTCGTACACGCTTACCCAGTCTGGACGGAAGGTCTGGCTGAGATAGTCCCACTCGGGATAGTGGCGTGGCGGCAAGCCCTTGATCTCTTCGCTTTCATCAACCTTGCGCTGCTGGTCGAAAGCTTCTTCTTCGTCGCCTTCCTCGATGAATTTCCACATCTGGCGATTGTCGTCGCGATAGCTGACTTCGGTGTCCTTGAAGTGAATCTTGGGCAACTGGTCGCTCTGTCGCCGCGCCTTGGCGCCAAAAGAAACGGCCAGGTCGGCCATATCCTGGGTGCTGGAATTTCCAGCTTGCATCAGGGCATGAAAGCGCTGGGCAAAGTCGATAATCAGCGGGTCCTGGTATGGATGCTTGGGGTCGAGGATGGCGCGCGACAGCATGGCCAGGCGATGGCGTATCGCGGATTCCTTCTCCGGGTCGCAGGCGTCTTCCGCCGGAATGGGGTGCAGCCCCATGAAAATGCGGTGCAGCCCCGGGTATTCCTGCATGGCGAGGTACTCTACGCGGGAGTCCTCGAGAAACTCGATCGACATGCGCTGGAAGGGGCTGAAATTGTCGGCAAAAATGGCGGTCGTCCAGCGCTTGTGGCCAATGATATGGGCCAGGGTGGCGCGGTAGCGGTCAATCCCGGCAATGCCGTTCAGGTCATCATGCACATCCGGCAGGCGGATGCCCAGCTTGTCGTAGTAGGGGATGGGCTTGCGCAGTTCGTCGAAACCCAGGGAGTAGGGAATCAGGTAGTCGTGGTGCTCCCACAGCCCGCGCAGATAGAGGTCCAGCTTGCGCTCGTGGTCCACCAGCAGGGTGCCATGGCGCTCGCGCTGCATGACGGCTTTGCTGTCCGCCGATTGCAGGCTGAAGTAATCGATCTGGCGCTCAGGATGGTCGCCGTAATTGCGTATGCCATATTCGACCCAGTTTTTCAGCCCCTGCAGGGGAATCTGGCTAAGCAGGTAGGGCAGCTGGGCGTAAAGCTCGGGCAAGCCGGGGCTGGGGAAGGTGGTGTGGATGCCGTGAATCGACCCGGTGGTGCGATTCATGAAATTCAGCGCCAGGTCCATGTAATCCTGCATCTGTTCCTGCGAATGCAGCCTCCGCGCTGCCGCCGCCAGTGTTTGCAGGAACGGCACAATCGCCTTGCCACTGGGCGACTTGTACATCTTGCGGATGAATTCCATGACGGCAGGCAAGGCAGGTTCGCCCAGTTTTTTTGCAACCGAGGGCCATTCTTCGAGAAAAATCAGCACCGGCTCAACGCCGCGCCCCATCCTGCACAGGAAGCCGGCCGCCTCCAGATAGGCGGTGATGCCATCCCCGGATAACATGGAGAGGGCTTCCGCCATGCAATCGTCGAAGACATCCTTGACCTGGGGGAAGCCGCAGTTGAGCTGCTCGCGGTAGCCCTTCATCAGGGGGTGTTCGTACTCGGTATTTACTTCAGCCATTTTCAATCCTGAAACATCCATTGATTAACCACGGGGAGCACGGGGTACACGGGGAAATAGAGTTAGGCCCCGTGCTCCCCGTGAGCCCCGTGGTTAATTCGTTTTTAATCAGGCAAAGGTTGCGTCGATGGCATGATCCAGCGTGTCGCGGATATCCGCATCGTCGGTGATCGGCCGCACCAGGGCCATGCGGCAGGCATCGCGCGGCTCCACGCCGCCCTTGATGAGGGTGGCGGCGTAAACCAGCAGGCGGGTTGAAATGCCTTCATCCAGGCCGTGGCCCTTGAGGTGGCGGGCGTTGGCGCCGATCTTCACCAGTTTTGCCGCAGTTTCCTCGTTAATGCCGGTTTCCCTGGCCACGATGCTGGTTTCCAGCTTGGCGTCGGGGTAATCGAAATCGAAGGCGGTGAAACGCTGCTTGGTGGATTGCTTGAGATCCTTCATTAGGCTCTGGTAGCCGGGGTTGTAGGAAATCACCAGCTGGAAGTCGGGGTGCGCATCAAGCAGCTCGCCCTTCTTGTCCAGCGGCAGGGTGCGGCGATGGTCGGTCAGCGGGTGGATTACCACGGTGGTGTCCTGGCGCGCTTCGACGATTTCGTCCAGATAACAGATGGCGCCGATGCGTGCTGCCGTGGTCAGCGGGCCGTCCAGCCAGCGCGTGCCGTTGGCGTCGAGCAGGTAGCGGCCCACCAGGTCGGAGGCCGTCATGTCTTCATTGCAGGCCACGGTAATCAGCGGTTTGCCGAGTTTCCATGCCATGTATTCGACGAAGCGGGACTTGCCGCAGCCGGTCGGGCCTTTGACCATTACCGGCAGGCGTGCGTTATAGGCGGCTTCATAGAGTGCGACTTCATTGGTTTGCTGCTGATAGAACGGCTCTTGGTGGATCTTGTATTGGTCTTTGGCAGTCATTGCAATATCCGATCAAATAAGTCAGGTTACAGAGCCAAAAAAACCCCGCCGGGGCGGGGATTTTTTGTCAGGCGTTGCTTACTTGTGCACGCCCAGCTTTTCACGCCAGCCTGGGAAGATCTTGTCTGCATCGCCAGGGAAGGACTCGAATGCGCGGGCGAATTCCTTGTGCTCTTTCGCGAATTCTATCGGATCGGCACCGGCTTTCCAGCACTCGTAGGACTGACGCAGGGAGATCGCGCCTGCCGCTGGGCTGTCGATGTGGCCATAGGAGCCGCCGCCGGAGGTATTGATCACGTTGCCGTGGCCCAGGTTCTCGAAGAAGCCCGGCAGGCGCAGCGCGTTCATGCCGCCGGAGATGATCGGGGTGGTGGGCTTCATGCCGTGCCATTCCTGATGATAGAAAGGACCATCAGCAGAATCGCGCTCGATCATGTAGGCGATGTTTCGGTCGTCACGGCCACCTTCCATCTTGCCGTAGCCCATGGTGCCGACGTGGATGCCGGAAGCACCTTGCAGACGGGACATCTTGGCCAGCACGAAGGCAGTGTAACCACGCTTGGCGCTTGGGGAAGTCACTGCGCCGTGACCGGCACGGTGATAGTGCAGGTACTGCTGCGGGTATTGACGGCGAGCGGTGGTGATCATGCCGGGGCCGCCGACATAACCGTCTACCAGGAAAGCCACCTTGTTTGCATCCGGGCCAAAGGTTTCCAGAATGTAATCAGCACGAGCCAGCATTTCGTAGTGGTCGTCAGCGGTGATGTTGGCGGAGAACAGCTTGGCCTGGCCGGTTTCGTCCATGGCGCGCTTCATTGCATCGTAGACCAGCGGGATGACTTTCTTGGTTGGGCAGAAAGTCTGATTGCCTTGCGGCTCGTCGTTCTTGATGAAATCGCCACCCAGCCAGAACTGATATGCGGCCTTGGCGAACGGCTCGGGACGCAGACCCAGCTTGGGCTTGATGGTGGTGCCGGCGATGTAACCGCCATTGACGCGGGGGCGGCCCAGAATGTCCCACATATCGGTGATGTCTTTGGATGGGCCGTCGAACAGGCGCAGCATGGACCAAGGCACGTAGAAATCCTGCATTTGCAGGTTTTTCACGTCGCCCATGCCCTGGTTGTTACCAATTGCCAGGGTCAGGAACGATACGATCATGGCGCGACCGTCGGTCACGTTGCGGTCGAACAGGTCGTTCGGGTAGGCCACCTTCATGATGCCTTTGGCTTCATCGATGAAGTACACCAGCGCGTCCACACCCTTGGTGAAGTCATCGGTGGTGGAAACTTCAACGTTGGTACCAGTCGATGATTCGGCTGCAATGTGCGCGGCCACTTCCAGATAACCATAACCAGCAGCTGGTTCCATGGTGTAAGCGACGAGGATATGACCGTCACCCTTGATCAGGTCTTCTTCTTTCAGGCTAAGGTCGGCGTAACGTGCGGATTGATCCATTGCTTTCTCCTGTGGTTATAAATGTATTCCCGGGGGAATGGTTCTGATGCGATGGAAAGAACTATACGCATCAATTTGTATAAGAAACATTAAATTGTTATGATCATTACCATAAGCTAAAGCTTATGCATTTAAAGACTGGAGCTTCATGTTACACCTGACCCTGCGCCAATTGAAAGTATTCGAATTCGTGGCCAAAAACCGAAGTTTCTCGCGTGCTGCGGAGGCTCTTCATTTAAGCCAGCCAGCCGTGTCGATGCAGGTCAGACAGCTGGAGGAAAGTGTCGGGCTGCCTTTGTTCGAGCAAATGGGGAAAAAGATCTTTCTCACCGAGGCCGGTCAGGAAATGTTTCATTGCAGCCGGGTGATTGCCGGGCAGCTGGAGGAAATGGAAGGGGTGCTGGGGCGCATGAAGGGGCTGGATCAGGGGCGCCTGAAAATCACCGTGGTGAGTACCGCCAATTATTTCGCGCCGCAATTGCTGGCAAGTTTCTGCCAGCGCCATAGCGGAGTGACGGTCAGCCTGGATGTCACCAACCGCGAAGTGCTGTTGCAGCAACTGGCCAACAACGAGACGGATATGGCGATCATGGGCCAGCCGCCGGATGGCCAGGACCTCGGCACCGAATCCTTCATGGAAAATCCGCTGGTGGTGATTGCTTCGCCCGGCCACGCACTGGCGGGTAAAAAAGGCATACCGGTAAAACAGTTGGCGGGGGAAACATTTCTCGTGCGCGAAGCCGGTTCAGGTACGCGCAGCGCGATGGAGCGCATTTTTCAAGAGCATGGCATCGCCCTCAATGCAGGCATGGTGATGAGCACCAACGAAGCCATCAAGCAGGCGGTGCAGGCGGGGATGGGGCTGGGAATCGTCTCTCTGCATACCGTGGCACTGGAGCTGGAGACCGGGAGGCTGGCCATACTCGATGTGGAGTCGTTTCCCATTCTGCGCCACTGGTTTGTGGTGCATCGCCAGAACAAGCGTCTTTCTCCGGTGGCGGCGGGATTCAAGGCCTTCCTGTTGCAGGAAGCGGCAGCGCTGATGGCCAGGAATCAGGCTTCGCCGCTGTCTTCCATGCCCAGCTCCTGAATCTTGCGGGTCAGGGTGTTGCGCCCGAGACCCAGCAACTGCGCTGCTTCTATTTTTCGCCCGCCGGTATGTTTGAGCGCCTGCGCAATCAGCACGCGTTCGAACTGATGAGTGAGCGCTTCCATGATGCCTTTATCACCACGATCAAAGGCGGTATTCGCTGCGCTATCCAGTGCGCTGGTCCAGTCGGCGGAAGCGGGCGCCTGGCTTTCTTCGCGTAGTTCCGGCGGCAAGTCGGGTACTTCCACGTTCTGGCCCGGCGCCATGACGGTGATCCAGTGACAGACGTTTTCCAGTTGCCGGACATTGCCGCTCCATGGCAGCGTGGCCAGATATCTGAGCGCCGCCTCGGAAAGTTTTTTTGCCTCGACGCCAAGCTCCTGGGCGCTCTTTTGCAGGAAGAATTTAGCCAGCAGCGGAATATCTTCGCGCCTTTCGCGCAGGGGCGGGAGGCGCAGGCGGATGACATTCAGACGGTGGAACAGGTCTTCGCGAAACAGGCCCTGTTTGACGCGCTGTTCCATGTCCTGATGGGTCGCGGCAATCACGCGCACGTTGACCTTGATTGGGGAATGGCCGCCAACGCGATAGAACTGGCCGTCGGAGAGCACGCGCAGGAGGCGGGTTTGCAGCTCGGCGGGCATGTCACCGATTTCATCCAGAAACAGGGTGCCGCCATCCGCCTGCTCGAAACGTCCGCGACGCATTGCCTGGGCTCCGGTGAAGGCGCCGCGCTCATGGCCGAATAGTTCGGATTCCAGCAAATCACGGGGTATGGCTGCGGTGTTGATAGCGATGAAGGGTTTGTCGGCGCGCGGGCTGTGGCGGTGCAGGGCGCGCGCCACCAGTTCCTTGCCGGAGCCCGATTCGCCGTTGATGAGTACCGTGACATGGGATTGCGACAGGCGGCCAATGGCGCGGAAAACCTCCTGCATTGCCGGGGCCTGACCCAGAATCTCCGGCGCGGTTTCGAGCGTCTCCTGTTCCCCGCTTTGCCGCATGCTTTCGTCAATGGCGCGGCGAATCAGATCGACGGCATGGTCAATATCGAAGGGCTTGGGCAGGTATTCGAAGGCGCCTCCCTGGAAGGCGGAAACAGCACTTTCCAGGTCGGAATGGGCCGTCATGATGATAACGGGAAGCGCCGGGTAGCGCTGCTTGAGGTGCTGCAGCAGTTCCAGGCCGGATTCGCCGGGCATGCGAATGTCGCTCACCACTACCTGGGGTGTGGCGGTTTCCAGGGCAGAAAGCGCTTCCTGGGCGGAGGAAAAACTCTTGAATTCGATGCCGGCCCGCGTCAGCGTTTTTTCGAACACCCAGCGGATGGAGCGGTCGTCGTCAATGATCCAGATGGGCTTCATGGTGTTTTCGTCATTTCAGGAATGGGTTGTGGTCTCGGTCACCGGCAGCAGTATTGTAAAGCAGGTACGCCCGGGTTTGCTGTCGCATTCGATGGAGCCATGGTGTTGGGCCACAAACGATTGGGCCAGCGTCAGCCCCAGGCCGCTGCCGCCATCGCGGCCTGATACCAGGGGATAGAAGATTTTTTCGCGGATACTTTCCGGCACGCCCGGACCGTTGTCGATAATCTGGATCAGTAGAGCAAGCCGGTAGCGCTTTTTTGCTAGCGTGACCTGGCGGGCAATGCGCGTACGCAGTGTGATTTCTCCCCGGCCCTGCATGGCTTGAGCGGCATTGCGGCTGATATTGAGCGCAACCTGAATCAGCTGTTCCTGGTCGGCGTAAATATCCGGCAGGCTGGTGTCGTAATCACGCCGGATGGTGATTCCTTGAGAATGCTCGGCCAGCAACAGGCTGCGAACCCGTTCCAGCACTTCATGGATGTTCACCATGCGATATTGAGGCGGGCGGTGCGGTGTGAGCAGGCGGTCCATCAGCGAGCGCAAGCGGTCCGCTTCCTTGATGATGACCTGGGTATATTCCTTCAGTTCCGGCTTGGGGAGCTCCAGTTCCAGCAACTGCGCCGCTCCGCGCAGCCCCCCCAACGGGTTCTTGATTTCATGGGCCAGGTTGCGCACCAGTTCCTGGTTGGCCTGCTGTTGCAGCAGCATCCGCTCTTCCCTGGCGATTTTCAGCTGCTTGTCGATCTGATGGAATTCCAGAATAAGGCGAACGGTGCCGGCTTCCACGGGTGTGAACGTGCAGCTGACGGAAAGGAGAGCGTGGCTGGGGGTGCTTAAAGTGAGTTCATGCTCGGTAAAGCTGGTATTGCCGGGGAGGATTTGCTCGACAGCGGAAACAAGCGGGCTATCAGCGCCGAAAACCTGCTTCAAATTGTGGCCGCAAATATGGTTCAGGCTAACTTCGAACAGATTCTCAGCTGATGGGTTGGCATAAAGGATCAGTCCTCCCCCATCCAGCAAGAGAACTGCCGTGGACAGGTGTTCAAGGCCGAGAAATGGCGGGGGAATCACTTCAGGCTGGATAGCTCTTTTTTGAGCGCGGAGACATTTTTCTCGTGGAGATCGATCTCTTCCTTTGATTGCTTTTTGGCGGCATCAGCCAGCAGCTTTTCTTCGGTAGCCAGTTCTTCCTCCAGAATTTTGCGCCGGGTATCATCGCGTTTTTTCTGGGTGTCGCTGTCCACCTTGGGAAAACTGGCCGGCGTAGGGGCGCTGGTCTTGGCGCGCGGTCCCGGCACAGTAGTCAGAGGCTCAAGATTGAGTTTTGTGGCGCCCTTTATCGGCACGTTCGAATAAGTCACGCGTCCCTGGGCGTCAACATGCTTGTAAATCTCGGCATGTGAGGCGGACACAAAAAGAAGTGTCAGCAGGGCCACAGCGCCATGAACAAGTGGTATTTTACGTTTAAAAAACAGCATATTAACTGGAGCTCGTTGGATTTTCGGCCAGTTTAGGGGATGCTGGTCGAATTTGCAATGCACATGCATGGCGGTCAAGACGGCTCAACAATCTCGAAGTCATGCGTTATTTCGGCGCTTTTTCCAAGCATGATGGAGGCTGAGCAGTATTTCTCGGCAGAAAGTTTTACTGCGCGCTCAACCAGCTCTGCTTTCAGGTTTAATCCGCTGACGATGAAGTGGATGTGAATCCTGGTAAATATCTTGGGGTCGGTTGTGGCGCGTTCGGCATCGATTTCGGCAATGCAATCGGTGACCTGCTGGCGGCTTTTTTTCAGGATGTGAACCACATCGAAAGAAGTGCAGCCACCCGTCCCAAGTAGCAGTAGTTCCATGGGGCGCGGCCCGATATTGCGCCCTCCCATGTCAGGCGGGCCATCCATCACGATTGCGTGACCGCTTTCGCTTTCGCCGATGAAGCTGGCTTCTCCAGCCCATTTGATGCGTGCCTTCATGTGTGTCCTTTCAGTGCGGAATTTCTGGATGGCTTAGATTGAATAAACAGCATGTTATCAGATTGGGATGCCCGAATCTGAATGCTCATGTTAAGAATAAGGATTTTTGTTTGACATGCGTGTGTGATCTGCCTTAAAATGCGCCCCTTTCTCTATTCGAACAACTGGATTTCTGCATGAAAACTTTTTCTGCAAAACCGCACGAAGTCAAGCGTGACTGGTTCCTGGTTGACGCCACGGATAAAGTTTTGGGGCGTCTGGCTAGTGAAATTGCATCGCGTTTGCGCGGTAAACACAAGGCTGAATACACGCCGCACGTGGACACGGGCGATTATATCGTGGTCGTGAACGTTGAAAAACTGCGGGTAACGGGTGCCAAGGCCGAAGACAAGCTCTACCATCGGCACACTGGATACCCTGGCGGTCTTTACACCACCAACTTTACTAAAATGCAGCAGCGTTTCCCCGGCCGAGTGCTCGAGAAAGCCGTCAAGGGCATGCTGCCAAAAGGCCCGCTGGGTTACGCCATGCTGAAGAAACTCAAGTGCTACAGTGGTCCTGAGCATCAGCATATCGCGCAACAACCTAAGGCATTGGAAATCTAAGGAATCGCCATGATCGGTAATTACAACTATGGTACCGGCCGCCGCAAGAGCTCGGTCGCACGCGTGTTCTTGAAGTCCGGTTCGGGCAACATTGTCGTCAACGGCAAGCCAGTGGACGTTTTCTTTTCCCGTAAAACTGGCCGCATGGTCGTTCGCCAGCCGCTGGAATTGACCAATAACCTCACTTCTTTTGACATTATGGTCAACGTGGCAGGTGGCGGCGAGTCTGGCCAAGCTGGCGCGATACGTCATGGTATTACGCGTGCCCTGATCGACTACGACACTGATCTGAAGAGCGCACTCTCCAAGGCTGGTCTGGTGACTCGCGATGCTCGTGAAGTTGAGCGTAAAAAAGTCGGTTTGCGCAAAGCGCGCCGTCGCAAGCAATTCTCCAAGCGTTAATCGCGTTTGTGTGCCTAAAAAGCCGCCTTCGGGCGGCTTTTTTATTGCCTTTTGGGTTGCCTAAGCGGGGGCACCCTTTTATGATTAATCCCTTTCCGTGAGTGGGGTTTGCAATGATCAAGGTGGGTATTGTAGGAGGTACCGGATATACCGGTGTGGAGTTGTTGCGTTTGCTGGCGCAACACCCCGAGGCGAAACTTGAAGCCATTACCTCGCGCAAGGAAGCCGGGATGGCGGTGAGCGACATGTTCCCCAACCTGCGTGGGCGCGTAAACCTGAAATTTCAAGATCCGGCCGAAGCGCCCCTGCATCAGTGCGATGTGGTGTTTTTCGCCACGCCCAACGGCGTTGCCATGCAGCAGGCCAAGACCCTTGTGGATGCCGGGGTGAAGGTAATCGACCTGGCAGCGGATTTCCGCATCAAGGATATTTCCGTGTGGGAAAGGTGGTATGGCATGCAACATGCCTGCCCGGATCTGGTTGAGGAAGCCGTGTATGCCTTGCCGGAAATCAATCGGGGAGAAATTCCTGGTGCTCGTGTGATTGCCAATCCAGGCTGCTATCCAACGGCTGTCCAGCTTGGCTTTCTGCCACTGATTGAAGCAGGGGTTATCGAGCTTGATGGCTTGGTCGCAGATTGCAAATCGGGTGTTTCAGGCGCCGGGCGCAAGGCGGAGGTTCATGCTCTATATAGCGAGGCATCGGATAACTTCAAGGCCTATGGCGTCGCAGGCCATCGCCATTTGCCGGAGATTGTTCAGGGTCTGTCGCTCCGGGCCGGTTCTCCGGTCGGTCTGACATTTGTGCCTCACTTGACCCCTTTGATTCGGGGTATCCATGCCACGCTTTACGCCCGGCTGAACAAGGATGTGGATATTCAGGCGCTATATGAAGAGCGCTATGCCAATGAATATTTTGCCGATGTGATGCCTGCCGGAAGCCACCCAGAGACCCGTTCGGTGCGATCAGCCAATTTCTGCCGCATCGCGGTACACCGGCCGCAAGGCGGCGATACGGTCGTGATCCTGTCTGTCATTGACAACCTGGTCAAAGGCGCGGCAGGGCAGGCGGTACAAAACATGAATATTCTATTTGGGTTGCCAGAGTCGACCGGGTTGCAGCAGATTCCCATCTTGCCATGAGTTTTCTACGCGCCAGGAGACGTAAGTACCATATGGCCTTGCGCCGGGTGGCAGTGCGTTCTCACTTGGCGTGGTACTGGCGTGGCGCGTTTGTGATTATTGCTCTGGGAGTTGTCGTGGCGCTGGTCTGGCGGCTTTATGTTGCCGACGGGGATCTGGCCGGCTCAGAACGTGAGGCCTCCGGGGAAGGTGTTGAGCAGTTGAAGGTCAGGATCAGGCAGCTTGAAACTGAGAACGCGCTGCTTCGGTCAGCTCGGGTTAAATATGACCGGCATACCCAGATTGACACGGAAGCGCAGAAAAGCCTGGAGCGTGATCTTGGTGCTCTGCAGGAAGAGAATGCCACGCTCAGGGAAGAACTGGCTTTCATTCGCGGAATGAGTTCGACCGATCGTTCCGGCGCGCTGAACATCCAGCGTTTTACGGTGAAAAATGCGCGCTCCGGCTATTACCACTTTCAACTGCTAGTGGTTCAGGCGGGGCAAAAAGAGCGCGTTTTTCGCGGCCGTCTTCAGCTTGTGGTGAAGGCTCAGGATGGTGGCGGGAAGCATGTGCTGGTTTTCCCGGGCAATACGGTGGAGGATGATAAATTCAAGATCAATCTGAAGTCCTATCAGAGTATCGAGGGGGATTTTCAGCTTGCTCCGGGCTTGGTGGTCACGAGTGTTGAGGCGCGTATTTTCAGCGAAGGGTCATCCCAGCTAAAACTAAGCAAGTTGGTAAGTTTGTCTTGAAATGACTAGGGGCGTTTATGTTTGGTAAAAAGAGCACGAAACCACAAAGCCGGATTGATAGCCTGATTGCTCACGGTACCAGGATTGAGGGCGATATTTCATTTTCCGGCGGTTTGCGTGTTGATGGTGAAGTGATTGGTAACGTCCGGGCTGAGGCCGGGCAGGCTAGCACGCTGGTACTTTCAGAGCAGGCGCGGGTCGAGGGGGTAATCGAGGTTTCTCACCTGGTGGTCAATGGCACGATTGCAGGGCCGGTGCATGTTTCCGAGTATGTCGAACTTCAGTCAAAATCCAGAGTCTCAGGGGATGTTTACTACAAAACATTAGAGATGCATGTGGGTGCCGTTGTCGAGGGCAAACTGGTGCACCAGGAAAAATTGGCGTTGCCATCGCCGAAAGCTGTTGCCGGCTCAATAGTAGTTGACTAAATCGCTATAGCTTAGCAGAATACGATATTTAAGATAATTTCTTAGGAGCGCAACCATGAACGCAGTCACTGAAATGCCGAGTCCATTGAATTTTACCGATAATGCTGCGGCCAAGGTCAAGAGCCTGATCGAGGAAGAGGGCAGTGCAGACCTGAAGCTGCGCGTTTTTGTCTCTGGTGGTGGCTGTTCCGGATTTCAGTATGGCTTCACATTTGATGAGGTCACCAATGAAGATGATACCGTAGTTGAAAAAAATGGCGTGACACTGTTGATCGACCCGATGAGCTTCCAGTATCTGGCAGGCGCCGAGATCGACTACAGTGAGGGCCTTAACGGGGCGCAGTTCGTGATCAAGAATCCCAATGCAACCACGACCTGCGGTTGTGGCTCCTCTTTTTCATCCTGAGCCATCGTTTTTCTGACACAAGCAAAGGGGCTTCGGCCCCTTTGCTTATTTTATGCCGGGTAGATTGCCCCCAGGATTCGTGGCCCTTTTGCGCCTGTTACTGCCGGCAGATTTCCCGGTAGTCCGTGCTGCGTCTGATATGCCAGCCAGGCAAATGCTGCGGCTTCAACCCAGTCCGCATCAATGCCCAGAGTGTCGGTGAGTGATAATTTCAGATTCGGAAATAATTCTGATAGCCGTTTTCTGAGGGCGCTGTTGTGAGCGCCACCGCCACACAGAAAAATTTCATTTGCACCAGGACAGTATCGACTGATGGAATCAGCAATTGCACATGCAGTTACTTCCAACAAGGTTGCCTGGATGTCTTCGGGGTCATGCCGGGGGGGGAGCAGGGGCTTCAGCCATTCGAGGTGAAACATGTCTCGTCCGGTGCTCTTGGGGGGGGGGGCAGCGAAAAAGGGGTGAGCAAGCATGGTCTGCTTCAGCCCGGGAAGGACCTTGCCGCTGGCAGACCAGGCGCCATCTCGATCAAAAGGTGTACCCAGATTTATCTGGATCCAGGCATCGAGCAGCAGATTGCCGGGGCCACAGTCGAAACCGGTGATGGTGCCCGTTGATGGGAGCCAGGTCAGGTTGCTGATGCCGCCAATGTTAACGATCACCCGGTTGAGATCCGGTGTGCGAAATGCTGCGGCATGGAAGGCCGGGACAAGCGGAGCGCCCTGACCGCCGGCGGCAATGTCACGGTTGCGAAAATCTGCGATAACGGTAATGCCAGTAAGCTCAGCCAGCAGTGAAGCATTGCCGATTTGAATGGTAACACCCAGTTCCGGGCGGTGACGGATGGTCTGGCCGTGGCAGCCAATGGCGCTAATGGCGCCAGAAGACAGTTTGGCCTGACTCAAAAGATCGGAAACCGCGGCTGCGTAACAGCTTGCCAGAATGTTCCCTGCCTGGGCAGCTCGCAGTAACTCGTTTTCCCCTGTGAGGTTAAGGGCCAGAAGCGCATTTTTCAACGACGGCTCAAACGAATGAAAAACGGCTTCCACAAAGTGAAAGCCGGAGGAGTCAAACTGGATAAGCGCGGCGTCGACACCATCCAGGCTGGTGCCGGACATCAGTCCGATATAAAGCCTGGTTGAGTCCACGCTGTTCAGGTGCTTGGGTTTTAGTCGAGCGCGGCCAGATTGGTGCCGTGCAGCAACTCCAGGCGCGCAGTCAGGGGCTGAGTGTAGCGATCAAACTCTCCCTTCTGGCTGGCTGCGATGGGGAAAGCAACTGGCACTTCGGTCGATAGGGGGTTGCGTTGTAAGCCCGCGACCTTGAATTCATAGTGCAGGTGAGGGCCGGTTGCGAGTCCGGTCATGCCAACGTAACCAATTACATCGCCCTGACTTACGCGTTGCCCCTTGCGCAATCCTTTCGCAAAACCGGAAAGATGACCGTAAACCGTTTCGTGGTTGCCTTGGTGTTTGATGACAACGAGGTTGCCATAACCATTCTGCCGGCCGGCAAAAGCCACTGATCCATCCGCAGTGGATTTGACACGGGTGCCGGTGGGCGCGGCGTAATCAACGCCTTTGTGCGCACGCCACTCCTTCAGGACGGGGTGGTACCGGGCTTTGGAAAAGCCCGAGGAGATACGCGAGAATTCAAGCGGGGACCGCAGAAAGGCCTTGCGCAGATTTTTGCCTTCTGGAGTGTAGTACCCTCCACGGCCATCCTGACTCCGGAAATAAACAGTGCGGTAAGTTTTACCGTTATTGACGAATTCTGCAGCCAGAATTTGACCTGATTTGACTAGCTCACCTTTGTTGTAAAAGGCTTCATAGGCAACAGTGAATTTGTCACCCCGCTGCAAATCGCGGTGGAAGTCGATATCGGTCGAAAAAATATCTGCTATTTGAATGGCAACAGCGTCCGGCATATTCGCATCGTCAGTGGCAGCGAACAGGGAACTGGTAATCAGGCCGGATTTCATTTCAACCTTGCGTTCCAGTGGCAGTGCCTGTTCGCTTGACTTGAAATGATCGCCCTGTTTTTCCACCAGCAATATATTATCGCCACCAAAGTGGTAGCGTAGCGATAATAATTCACCATCTTGATTCGTCAGGGCTTGAATGGTCTTGCCCGGTTTTAACTGGCGTAGTGCTTGTGCGTGTTGAGCCTCTCTCAGAAAAGATTGCGCATCTGCACTGTTTACATCCAGACGATTCAGAAGGGCCCCGGCCGTGTCACCGCGCTGGATGCGTTCTTCTCGCCAGGAAGACTCATTTTTTCCTGCTTCAGACTGCATTGCCGGCAGAGCCAGTGCTTCAATCACCGTGCGTGTGGTTATGTGTTGCTGCACTTCAGTATCCGGCGCGATACCAAAGGCGGCTACAACGCCGAACAACGGCAGGGCGGAGACCCCAACAAGCCAGCGAAGGCGGATTTTTCGTTCGGACTGAAAAAGCTTTTGCGATAGAATGCGGTCTTTATTATTCAACATGTTGCCTGTGTGGTTTTTTTAAGTCAGCGCGAAGCTTAACAAAAAACACAAGTGGCGAGAAGTTAAAATTTCCCGGATTGGTGAAACGTAATGAGTCAAATCAAAGAGTCGCTTCAGATTATCAAAAGAGGATGCGAGGAACTCTTGCTGGAGCAGGAGCTGATTGAAAAGTTGTCGACAGGCCGGCCACTAAGAGTCAAGGCGGGTTTTGATCCGACAGCTCCGGATCTGCATCTTGGGCACACGGTATTGCTAAATAAGATGCGGCAGTTCCAGGAAATGGGCCACGAAGCGATGTTCCTGATCGGCGATTTTACCGGAATGATTGGCGATCCAACCGGCAAGAATGTAACACGCAAGCCCTTGACGCGCGACGAGGTGATCGAGAACGCTCGAACCTACGAGCAGCAGATTTTCAAGATTCTCGACCCGGAAAAGACGCTGGTGATGTTCAACTCCAGCTGGATGGGTGAAATGAGCGCGGCTGATTTGATCGGTTTGGCGGCAAAACATACAGTTGCCCGCATGCTGGAACGGGATGATTTTCATAAGCGTTATACGTCTGGCCAGCCCATTGCAGTCCATGAATTCCTTTATCCTCTGATTCAGGGTTATGACTCGGTGGCCATGAAAGCGGACGTCGAGCTTGGCGGAACTGACCAGAAGTTTAACCTGCTGGTCGGGAGGGAACTGCAGAAGCATTATGGACAGCCTCCGCAAGTAGTGTTGACCATGCCTATCCTGGAAGGGCTGGATGGCGTAAACAAGATGTCGAAGTCGCTCGGCAACTATATAGGCATCCATGAGCCGCCCAATGAGATGTTCGGCAAGCTGATGTCGGTTTCGGATGACTTGATGTGGCGTTATATAGAGCTTCTGTCGTTTGAGCCATTGAATGTCGTAGCTCAGTGGAAGAAAGAGACGGCTGAAGGACGGAATCCACGCGACATCAAGGTAATGTTTGCGCAAGAGATTATTGCCCGATTCCATGACAGAGTGGCGGCTGACCGGGCGCTGGCTGATTTTGATGCGCGTTTCCGGGAGGGGGCGATGCCTGATGATATGCCAGAGATCAATTTGCCAGCCGAAGGTGATGGCCTGTCTGTAGTTCAGGCACTCAAGCAGGCTAACTTGACTGCCAGCACCTCTGAGGCGATCCGCATGATTCAGCAGGGAGGCGTCAAGGCTGATGGCGAGAAGGTGAGCGACAAAGCGCTTGTTCTGTCCAAAGGAGCGGCGGTCGTACTGCAGGTTGGCAAGCGTAAATTTGCACGTGTAAGTATTGTTTGACTTGCCGATGGCGCGTAAGTGATTGTCTTGTAAAGCGCCACGATTTTATCGTGATAAATGTGCCACAAAGGCATTGACCATCAGTTTTGCCTCTGTATAATGCGCACCTTCGTTGCAGAACAGGGCAGCGAAGCAAATCGGCAGGAAAATAAGATTTGACGCGGTGTTCAGGCTCTGTATAATGCGCACCTTCGTTGCAGAACAGCGCGGCGAAACAGGTCGAAGAGTTGTAAAAACGATTTGACAGGGTGTTCTGGATCTGTATAATGCGCACCTCTCGCTACGGCGGGGAAGAGAAGTAAACGTTCTTTAACAAGATACAGCCAATAAGTGTGGGCGCTTGTCGGATGGGTAAACTGA
>Ga0172380_10001331_pt1 | contig 42622 bp, 33 predicted proteins | sample Leawe162metaG_FD_119747 | JGI IMG/M metagenome (GOLD analysis project Ga0172380, IMG submission 119747) | Leachate microbial communities from a municipal landfill in Southern Ontario, Canada - Leachate well 162 metaG | ecosystem: Engineered > Solid waste > Landfill > Unclassified | place...
ACCGGCCTGGCACCGACCTGGCACCGGCCTGGCACCGACCTGGCACCGGCCTGGCACCGACCTGGCACCGGCCTGGCACCGGCCTGGCACCGGCCAGACACCGACCTGGCACCGGTCTGGCACCGGCCTGGCACCGACCTGGCACCGGTCTGGCACCGGTCTGGCACCAAATCCAATGCCATCACCGTGTCTCCGTGACCCGGTGTTGAGAATTTTCAGGCGCGTGGGGTCTCGTCATGTCCCAGCATGGTCCACCTTGAAGGCTTCGTCCAGGCCCGCGAACAGGCCGCCGCCCAGGCGTGCCAGCGGATCCAGCACTTCGGGCCGGGGCCGGCCGCGCTCGTCCAGCGCGTCCTCGCGCACGTGGGCGGCGAGGATCCGCCCGATCAGCAGGTCCACCGGGCCGTTGCCCAGCTCCAGCCAGCGCTCCACGCGACATTCCAGCTGGGTGTGCGTGCCCGCCACCCGGGGCGCCGCCACCCGCACGGACGGCAGGGTGTGCAGCCCCAGCGCCGTCAGTTCGCTCTCGCCGTAGGGCAGCTCGGCCGCACTCTCGAACACCTCCCGGGCCTGGGCCCGGCCGGGCAGGTTCACCACGAACTCCGGCCGCTCGCGCAGATTGCGCACCGTGTCCTTGGGCCCGCCGTCCCGCCGGGCGAAGCTCACCAGCAGCAGGGGCGGATCCGCGCAGATGCAGTTGAAAAAGGAAAAAGGCGCCAGGTTGGCGCCGCCGTCCGGGTTCAGGCTGCTGATCCAGGCCACGGGCCGGGGAATCACCAGCGCGGTCAGCAGGTGATAGGCCGCCTGCGGACTGCGCGCCTCCAACCCGAGGTTCAGGTAGCGGGGCTCACTCATCCAGCACGCCGCCGTAGGTGAAGCCGACCCGGGAGAGAGCCTCCGCCAGGGTCGCCGCGTCGGGCAGCGCGTCCCCGCTCAAGCGCACCCGGCCGCGCTCCAGCTCCACCTCCGCTGCCAGCCCCGGGGCCAGCGATTCGAGGGTCTTTTTCACCTGTGCCGTGCAGTGGCCGCAGTTCATGCCGCCCACGACGATGCTCCGTTCCGCCATCGGGGTCTCTCCTATTCGCCCTGCGCCCGGCCACGGACCAGGCAGGCCTGTTCGGCCGCGCGCACCCGCTCGATCTGTGAGCCGGAGCAATCCAGGCTGACGCCCAGGTCCTGGATCAGACCGTCCGCCAGCCGGTAGACCAGGCCGTGCACCTGGACGGGCCAGTCGCGCTCCCAGGCCTCGCGCAGGATCTTGGTCTTGGCCAGGCGCTCCACCTGTTCAATGATGTTGAGTTCGCAGAGCGTGTCCCGCAGCTGCCGGCCGGCCAGCCCCGCCAGACCCGCCGCGTGCCGCGTGCGCATTTCGCGGATGCTCCAGATCCAGTAGTCCACCAGGCCGTGGGCGCTGTCCTCCAGGGCCGCGCGCACGCCGCCGCAGTCGTAGTGGCCGCAGACGATCACGTGCTCCACGCGCAGCACCTCCACGGCGAACTGCAGCATGGACATGCAGTTCAGATCGCCGGGCTGCACCAGGTTGGCCACGTTGCGATGCACGAAGACCTCGCCCGGATCCAGCCCGATGATCTGGTTGGCGGGCACGCGCGAATCCGAGCAGCCGATCCAGAGCCAGCGCGGATTCTGCTGATCCACCAAACGCGTAAAGAAGTCGGGATCCGCCGCGCGCATGCCGGCGGCCCAGGCGCGGTTGTTGTGGAACAGCGGCGTCAGGCTGGCGTGGCAGGTGTCCATCAGCGGTCCTTTCGCCAGAAGCGCAAGAAGAAGAACAGGGCCTCCAGCCCGCCCACCCCAAGCAGGATCAGGCAGACCGTCAGGAAGGCGTAGGGGCTGTCGGCCCCGGGAATGCCGTTGACGTTGATGCCCAGCAGGCTGGTCAACAGACTGAGGGGCAGGAAGATCGCCGCCACCAGCGAGAGCAGGAACATGGTGGAGTTGATCTTGTCGGACAGGTGCGAACTCAGTTCGTCGTGGGTGACGGCGGCCCGGTCGCGCAGGGTGTCCAAATCCTCCACGATGCGGATCAGGCGGTCCGAGGCCTCGTGCAGGTGGGCGCGCTCCACGGGACCCAGCAGGGTGTCCGGCTCCAGCGAGAGGGCCGTGACCACCTCGCGCATGGGGGCCAGGTGGCGCCGGATCTCGATGCAGGCCCGCCGGTGCTGGCCCACGCGCCGGCGCAGGCCGGCCTTGGGATTGCGCAGCACCTCCTCCTCCAGCAGGTCGCCGTCCTCCCCCAGCTCGTCCATGACGGGACCCAGCCGATCCAGGATGGTGCGCACCGCGGCCGCCAGCCAGGCGCCGGGATCCACCGGACCCACGCCCTCCAGCAGGGAGCGCTGCAGATCCTGGACCGCGAACATCGGCCGGCCCAGCACGGAGATCACCCGCCCGGGTTCCAGCCAGACCCGCAGCGCCACCATGTCCTCGGGCTCCGCGCCCGGATTGAGGTTCACACCGCGCAACACCACCAGCAAGCCGCTGCCCAGGCTCAGCCAGCGCGGCCGGGTCTCCGGGGTCAGCAGGGCCTCCTGGATCAGCGGCTCCAGGCCGGATGCCGCCAGACAGGCCCGAGAATCGGGCTGCTCGCGGAGCAGGTGGCTCCAGCTGTAGCCTTCGCCCGGATCCGCCCGGCCCGGCTCGTTCAGGGGCCGCGGCACGCCCTTGCCGGCCCGGACCTCCAGCCGGAAACTGGCCTCCGCCAGCGGCCGCAGGGAGGCCGCGCTCATGCGTCCTCCTCGTCCGCGTCCGGCTCCGCCGCCACTGGCTCCGGGGCGGCTTCTTTGTGCTGGGCCGCCGAATCCGGCAGCAGAAGGTCCTCCAGGAACCAGGCGGAGAGTTCGGCCCGGCCGCCCACATCCGCCTTGCGGTACAATTCCCGAGCCTGCTGACGCACGGTCCGCTCGCTGGTCTTCCGGATGTCCGCCACTTCCTTGTGGCTGAGACCCTTGAGCAACAGAATGCCCACGTCGCGCTCCGCCGGGGTCAACCCCCAGCGCTGGAATTGGCGGTCGATGGCCGATCCCAGCCCGGCCAGCAGCGCCTGGGCCTCCTGGCGCCAGCGGGCCACGTCGCTGTGGGCGTCCAGCAGATCCGCCTCCAGCCGGCGGCGGCGCTTGCGCTCCTGCCGCATGTCCCAGACGATGACCAGCACGCCCGCCATGATCAGCGTGGCCATGCTGGTTTCCACCAGGATGTGCAGCAGGCTCTCGCCGCCCTGCAGATCCAGCAGGGGATCCCCCACCAGGAAGACCGTGCAGAGGGTGAAGTAGCCCGCGATCAGCAGGCGATGCTCGAAGAGTCGATGAGAAAAGGCCATGGCGATCTTCCCTACTGTCATGAGGAAAGTAGGGAAGTCGCACGGATGACGCATTGCGCCGGGGCCGCCCCGGCCCTAGGTTGGGGCGAGCTCGAACCGGATTCACGATTGCCTGTCCAGACAGGGGAGTTGGATGGATTTGCTGCATGCCATCGGCTGGCTGGGACAGGGGGCGTACTTCGTGCGCTCCCTGTTGCAGTGGCTGATGTCCGAAAAGCTGCGCCGCAGCACCATCCCCGCGGGCTTCTGGCTGCTCAGCGTCCTGGGCGCCCTGGCCCTGCTCAGCTACGCGGCCCTGCGCCACGACGCCGTGATCATCCTGGGTCAGGCGGTCAATCTGGCCATCTACCTGCGCAACCTGCACCTGGAATCCCGCCCCCAGGCGGCATTGTCCACTTCCAGCCTGCGGCTGGCCCTGGGCGGCCTCGCGCTCAGTTTCCTGCTGCTCTGCCTGCTCAGCCTGAAGCTGGACCATTCCCCCTGGATGTTGGTGGGCTGGGCCGGGCAGCTGATCTTCCTGACCCGCTTCCCTCTGCAATGGTGGCGGGCCGAGCGCTCGGGCAAGGTGGACCTGCCGGCCACATTCTGGTGGATCAGCCTGCTGGGCTCCACTCTGTTGTTGCTGTACGCGACCTGGCGCCACGACTGGGTCATCGTCAGCGGGCAGGCCGTGGGCTTGCTGGCCTACGGGCGCAACCTGGTCCTCCTCCACCGGAGCCACGTCGAAGTCGTCGAGACCGGTTCGGCCCGGCTGTGATGAGCCGCCGGCGGGATTGGCTCTGGGCCCTCCTGTTGTTGACGGCCCTCCAGGCTGTCTCCCTCCACAAGAGCTTCTGGGGCGCCCACGGCGAGGCCCGGCGCGCCGAGGTGGCCCGCGAGGTGCTCGAGGACGGCCACTGGTTGGTGCCCACCCTGCTGGGCGAACCCTTCCTGACCAAGCCGCCGCTGCTCTATTGGGCCGGCGCCGGCTCCATGGCCCTGTTCGGGGTCTCCGAGTGGGCCGTGCGTTTACCGGCGCTGCTGGCCGCCCTGCTGGCCTGGCTGGCCATGCTCTCCCTGGCCCGCTCCTACGCGGAGGACCTGGCGGAAGTGGGGTCGCCGCCGGACCACACGCCGGAAGAGGCGGCCCTGGCCCTGCTGGGCCTGCCCCTCTTCCTGGCCATGAGCCTGAATGCCGAGACCGAACCCCTGCTGCTGGCCTGCGGTCTCTGGGCCGTGGCCGGCGTGCTGCGCCTGCCGCCCCGAGGGCAGCCCCGCTCCTGGCCCGGTCTGCTGCTGCCCATCGTCGCGCTGAGTCTGGGCTTTCTGGTGAAGGGGCCGCTGGGCTGGATCTTTCCGCTGCTGGGCCTCGTGGCTTTCGAGAGCGGGCTGCCCGTCCAGCGGCGCCGGCTGGGGGCGGCGGACTGGCTCTGGCTGCTGCTGGGCCAGCTGCCCCTGGTGCTGCCCTGGTTCCTGCTGGTGCTGGCCCGGCACCCGGACGCCCTGCAAATCTGGCTGGGGGAGAGCGTCGCCCGCGTGACCGACGCCGGGTTCCAGGTCCACCGGGAGCCCTGGTGGTACTATCTGCCGCAGCTGGCGGTCTTCCTGCCCGCCCTGCTCTGGCTGGACCCGCGCGTCTGGCGGGAGCGAACCCGGCGCATCCCCCTGCTCTGGCTGGGCGCCGGCGTGCTCTTCCTCAGCCTGGCGGCCAGCAAGCGCGGGCACTATCTGCTCTCCCTGGCCCCGGCGGCGGCCCTGCTGGTTCTCGCGGCGGGTCCGCCCGGCCGCTGGAGCCGTTGGCGCGACCGGCTGCTGGGTGTCCTGACGGTCCTGCTCGCCTTGCTTTTTCCCGCAGCTCTTCTCTTGTTGACGGCCCGGGGTTGGCTGACCTTCTCTCCGGCCCTGCTGGCGGGTTGGGTTCTGGCCCTGGCGGCGCTGGCCCTCTGGTGGCGGCCGCCCGTACGCGGCAGCCTGGCCCGCTGGGGCCTGGTGCTGTTGACGGTCCTGCTGGGCGGGGCCTTCAGCCTGCTGCCGGCGCTGGACGCCTACCGCAGCCCCAAGGCCTTCTACCTGGAGGCCGCGGCGCTGGCCACGGACGGACGGCCGCTGGTCAACTGGCGCAACGACCGCTACTCGGCCTCCTTCCACTTGCGGCGGCCGGTCCGGCCGGCCCGCACGGTGGAGGATCTGGCCCGACTCTTGCCCCGGGGTGGTTGGCTGCTGAGCCAGGAGCAGGATTTGAAAGATCTGCCCGTGCCGATGGATATCGTGTTGCGCCGGATGCAGCGGGACCCCTTCCAGGCCGATCATCAACGAAGATGGGTGCTGGCGCGCGTGGGGCCTCCGGCCAGTGCGAGCCCGGACCGACCATAGCCAAACACGGGGTGCCATGTCCACGCCCGATTTCAGTCTGATCATCCCTCTTTACAATGAGGAAGAGTCCGTCGCCGCCTTGGCGGCCGAGGTGGAGTCCGCCCTGGCCGGGCTGGACTGGGAGTGCCTCTGGGTAGACGACGGTTCCCGGGACGGCACGGCGGGCTGCGTGCGGAGGCTGGCGACCGCCCAGCCCCGCCACCGGCTGCTGCGGCTGGCGCGCAACTGCGGCCAGAGCGCGGCGCTGCTGGCTGGGCTGGACGAGGCCCGCGGCCGCCTGCTGGGCACCCTGGACGGCGACGGCCAGAACGACCCGGCCGACCTGCCGCGGATGATCGCCTTGCAGCGCGCCGGCGGCGCCGATTTGGTGAACGGACGGCGGGCCGTCCGCCGGGACAGCTGGCTGCGCAGGGTGTCCTCGCGGGTCGCCAACAGCTGGCGCAATGCCCTGACCGGCGAGAGCGTGGCCGACGTGGGCTGCGCCATCCGCGTGTTCCGCCGGGAGTGCGCGCGGCACCTGCCGCCTTTCAAGGGCATGCACCGCTTCCTGCCCACCCTGATCCGGCTGGATGGCTGGAGCCTGGTGGAGCTGGAGGTGGCGCACCGCCCGCGCCAACGCGGCGTGTCCAAGTACGGCGTGGGCAACCGCCTCTGGGTGGGCATTCTGGACACCTTCGGGGTGATGTGGCTGAAGCGGCGCCACGCGCATTATCAATTGGCAACGGAGGACGCACCGGATGGCCCGAACTCCTGAGGCCCGCATTCGCTGGTGGCTGGTGCTGCTCTACGTGGCCAGCCTGGCGGCCATCGCCTGGTGGTTCCTGCAGGGCTGGGATTTCTACCGGCTGGACGCGGCCGCGCGGCCGCGGCATCCCGACTACGCCCGGCTGACCTCGGGCGGCGCGCTGGGCCATCCGCTGGGCGTCGCGGGTTCGCTGTTGATCGTCCTGCTGCTGCTCTACATCCCGCGCAAGCGCTGGAAGGCGCTCGCGCGCTGGGGCTCCCTGCGCACCTGGCTGGACGTCCACATCTGGATGGGGCTCAGCGGACCCCTGCTCATCTTGCTGCACTCCGCTTTCAAAGTGGGCGGGCTGGTCTCCTTCTCCTTCTGGTCCATGACCGCCGTGGCCGTCTCGGGCGTCCTGGGACGCTACCTCTACCTGCAGATTCCCCGCGACGAGAGCGGCGAGGAGCTGGACAGCCGGGGCATCCAGTCGCGCCAGGACAACTTGCTGGCCGAAGCCGGGCTGGAGTGGGAACGACTGCCGCTGGCCATCCGCGCGCGGCTGGCCGGTCCGGCGGGTGGACTGGCCTCCTGGCTGCGCGACGACCTGGGCTGGTGGGCGCGGCGGAGCGCCTGGCGGCGCGAGCTGCAGGCCGCGGGAGTGGGCGACCCGACCATGGCCTTGCAGGCCCTGCGGCGGCTGGAAGTGCTGCAGCGCCGGCGCGGCGCCCTGGACGCGGCCAAGCGTCTGCTCCACTACTGGCACGTCTTCCACCGGCCCTTCGCCTTCATCATGGTCCTGTTCATGCTGATCCACATCGTGGTCGCCCTGCTCTTCACCTCCAGCCACGGGCTGCCCACATGAGCGGCGAAGCCCTGCTCTACCTGGCCAGCGGCGCGCTTTGCGCCCTGGTCGTCTGGCTCTACCTGCGGCGGGAGGCCCGCCAGAGCGGCGAGATGCAGCACCGGCTCGAGGAGGCGCGGGCCCGGGGTCTGACCGAGCCCGCCAGCCTGCATCCGCGCATCGACCCCGGGCGCTGCATCGGCAGCGGCGCCTGCGTCCGGGCCTGCCCGGAAAAGCACGTGCTGGGCCTGGTCAACAACCGCGCCGTGCTGATCAACGCCAGCGCCTGCATCGGTCACGGCGCCTGCGAGGCCGCCTGCCCGGTGGAGGCCATCGACCTGGTCTTCGGGACGGCCCGCCGCGGCGTGGACCTGCCCCGCGTGCGCGAGACCTTCGAGACCAACGTACCCGGCATTTCCATCGCCGGCGAGCTGGGTGGCATGGGGCTGATCCGCAACGCCGTGACCCAGGGCCGGCAGGCGGTGGAGGCCCTGGCGGCCTCACTGTCCGCCGAGAAGCCGGGCGCCGAGACGTGCGGGGAGCCGCGCGTGGACCTGCTGGTGGTGGGGGCCGGCCCGGCGGGCATCTCCGCCGCCCTGGCCGCCCAGCGCGCCGGGCTGTCCGTGCGCGTGCTGGAGCAGGACTCCCCGGGCGGCACGATCCTCAACTATCCGCGCCGCAAGCTGGTGATGACCCAGCCCATGTGCCTGCCCGGCGAGTCCCCCTGGCTGACCCGGGAAGTGAGCAAGGAGGAGCTGCTGGAGCGCTTCCAGACCGTGCTGGAGGCCCGCCGGCCGGAGATCCGCTGCCAGGAGCAGGTGCTGGAGGTGCGGCCGGAGTCCGGCGGTTTCCGCGTCCTGGGCCGGCGCTCCGACGGGGCCCGGACGGAGCACGCCGCCCGGCGCGTGCTGCTGGCCATCGGCCGGCGCGGCACGCCGCGGCGCATGGGCGTGCCGGGGGAGGAGCTGCCCCACGTCCACTACCAGTTGCGGGATCCGGACGCCTTCGGCGGCGAGTCCTGCGTGGTGGTGGGCGGCGGCGACTCGGCTATCGAGGCGGCCCTGCGGCTGGCCGGCGCGGGCGCGGCCGGCGTGGCGCTGGTACACCGCAGCGAGAGTTTCTCCCGGGCTCGGCCCGCCAACCAGGAGGCGCTGCGCGCGGCCCAGGCCCAGGGCACGGTCCGCCTGCACCTCAATTCCCGCCCGCTGCGCGTCCTCGCCGATGGCCTGGAGATCGAGGAGAACGGCGCGCCCCAGCTGCTGCCCGCGGGACTCGTGCTGGTGCAGATCGGCGGCGAGCTGCCCACCGGCCTCCTGCAGCAGGCGGGCATCATCATCGACACCCACTTCGGCCAGCACGTGAAACGGGGAGACGCCGCATGATCCGGGCGACACTGCACGGGTTGCTGTTCTGTCTGCTGCTGGTGCTGCCGGTCCGGGCCCAGCTCTCCCCGGGCAAGCTGGCCAAGCCCCACCAGCAGCTGGAGGGGCTTACCAAGTGCACGCAGTGTCACGAACTGGGCAAGCCTGTGGACGGAGCCCGCTGCCTGGCGTGTCACGGCGCGCTCAACACGCGCATCCAGGCTGGCAAAGGCTTCCACGCCGGCAAGCGCGTGAAGGCCTCGAACTGCGTGGTTTGCCACAGCGACCACCACGGCCGGGACTTCCAGCTGATCTTCTGGGAGAAGGGCGACAAGGCCTTCAGCCACGTGGAAACCGGCTGGGAGCTGGAGGGCCGGCACTCCGAGACCAAGTGCCGGGACTGCCACCGCCCGGCGCTGATGGCCCCGGAGACGGCCAAGCGCAAGGATTTGAACCCGGCGCGCAGCTACCTCGGGTTGTCCGGCGACTGCCGCGCCTGCCATCGCGACGAGCACCAGGGCCAGCTGGGCACCAACTGCGCCTCCTGCCACGACGCCCGCGACTGGAACCAGCCGCGCTTCGACCACAACAAGGCCCGCTTCGCCCTGACCGGGGCGCACGAGCGCGTGGCCTGCGCCGCGTGTCACAAGACCGACCTGCCCCGCGCCAAGGCGAGCGGCACCGTGGTGGAGAAACCCGCCGCCGGGCCGGCCGTGCGCTACAAGCCGCTGGCCTACACGCGCTGCACGGACTGCCACCGGGATCCCCACGAGGGCCAGCTGGGCACGGATTGCGCCAGCTGCCACAACACGGCCTCCTTCGTCTCGGACGGCAAGGCCTTCGACCACTCCCGCACGCGCTATCCCCTCACCGGCGCCCACCAGGACCTGACCTGCGCCCAGTGCCACAAGGGCCCGGAGCCGGGGCGCCGCAAGCCGCGCTTCCAGGATTGCGCGCCCTGCCACGAGGATCCGCACGCCGGGCAGTTCAGCAGGACCGAACCCCGCCGGGCCTGCTCGTCCTGCCACGACACCCGGCGTTTCAAGCCCTCCGGCTTCGGGCTGACCCAGCACCAGGAGAGCAAGGCCCCGCTCCAGGGCGCCCACCAGGCCGTGGCCTGCGGGGACTGCCACAAAGCGGCCCAACCCGCCGAGCCCCTGCGCTTCCGCATGGCCGGTCTGGGCTTCAGCGGCCAGGCCTGCGCGGAGTGCCACGCCGACGTCCACGGCGGCCAGGCCAAGCCCTGGCTGGGCGACGCGGGCTGCCTGGCCTGTCACGACCTGCAGGACTGGCCCGTGCAGGGCTTCGACCACGGCCGCACCGAGTTCGCCCTGCAGGGGCGGCACGCGCAGGCGGGCTGCGCCGCCTGCCACAAGGCCGACACTCCCCCCGTGGTTCCGCTCAAGGGCCTCGAGCGCCAGTGCGCGGGTTGTCACGAGGATCCGCACCGCGGCCAGTTCCAGGCGGCTCCCGGTTCACGCGTGGATTGTGCGCTCTGCCACACGCCGGCCGGCTGGAAGGAGAGCATCTTCTCCCACGACAAGACGCGCTTCCCCCTGGACGGCCGCCACAAGAACGTGGCCTGCGCGGCCTGTCACCTACGCGAGCAGGACGGCCAGGGGAGCTTCGTCCGCTACAAACCTTTGGGCATCCGCTGCGAGGATTGCCACGGTACCGCCACGGAGGATTGAGATGCGCGCCCTGTCCCTCATCCTGCTGCTGTTCTGCTCGCTGGCGGCGGGCGCCGTCAAGCAGGGGCCGCACGGTCCCATCGAACTGGATTGCGCGCGCTGTCACTCCACCAGCGGCTGGGCCCTCCGCACGGACGCGGCCTTCGACCACGACGTGGACACGGCCTATCCGCTGGAAGGCATGCACCGGCTGGTGGCCTGCGGCACCTGCCACCTGGACAATCGCTTCACCGATACGGGTAGCGCCTGCCTGGACTGCCACCAGGACCCGCACCAGGGCGGACTGGGAATGGACTGCCTGGACTGCCACAGCCCGGAGCGCTGGCTGGACCGCTCGCGCCTGCAGGCCCGCCACGAGCGCACCCTCTTCCCGCTGACCGGGGCCCACCGCCGGGTGGACTGCGCCGCGTGTCACAACGGATCCGGAAGCTCCCAGTTCGCCTCGGCCCCGCTGGAGTGCGCGGCCTGTCACCAGGGCGATTTCCTCTCCGCCACCCAGCCCGACCACGTGGCCGGCGGGCTCAGCGGAGCCTGCTCCACCTGTCACGGCACCACCCGCTGGTCCAGCGCCGAGGGCTTCCGGCACGACGCCTTCCCCCTGGCCGGCGCCCACGCCACCCAGTCCTGTTCGGCCTGCCATCAGGGCGGCCGCTTCGCCGGCACTCCCTCCGGGTGCGTGGACTGCCACCTGCCCGCCTGGGAGAGTTCGGCCAACCCGGACCACGCGGCGGCGGACTTCGGCCAAGACTGCGCCGCCTGTCACGGCGCAGCCGGCTGGCAACCCAGTTCCTTCAACCACGCCGTGGCCACGGGGTACGCGCTGAACGGCCTGCACGCCGCCGTCTCCTGCGCCGCTTGCCACCAGCAGAACCAATACGCGGGCACCGACGCACTCTGCTCGTCCTGTCACCTGACGGACTTCCAGGCTGCGCTTGACCCGCCGCACCAGGAGCAGGGCTATCCCACCGACTGCGCCCTCTGCCACGCCGAGACTGGCTGGAACGAGGCCGCCTTCGACCACCAGACCACCGACTTCCCCCTGCAGGGCGCCCACCGCACCACCCTCTGCTCGGATTGCCACGTGGGCGGCCAGGTGGCCTTCACGCCCACGGACTGCTGGAGCTGCCACGAGCCGGCGTATCAGGCCACCACGGATCCGGCCCACCTGGCCGGCGCCTTCCCCCAGGACTGCCGCAGTTGTCACGATGAGAGCGCCTGGAACCCCTCCACGCTGGACCACCAGGCCACGCTGTTCCCCCTGCGGGGCGCCCACGTCGCCGTCTCCTGCGCGGCCTGTCACACCAACGGACAGTACGCGGACAACCCGACGGACTGCTGGAGCTGCCACCAGCCCGACTACGCGGAGAGCACGGATCCGGCCCACGCCACCGGACTCTTTCCCCAGGACTGCGTGCTCTGCCACGACGAGTCCGCCTGGGACCCGGCGATCCTGAACCACGATCTGACGGACTTCCCGCTGGACGGCGCGCACACGGCGGTCTCCTGCGCCGACTGTCACGTGGGCGGCCAGTTCACGGAGCTGCCCGGCGCCTGCTGGAACTGCCACGAGCCGGACTACCGCGAGTCCACGGAGCCCGACCACGAGACCAACCTGTTCTCCCAATCGTGCACCGACTGTCACACCACCACGGCCTGGAGCCCCTCCACCTTCGACCACACGCTGACCGAGTTTCCGCTCACCGGCGCCCACGTCGCCGTCAGCTGCGTGGACTGCCACGAGGGCGGCCAGTACACGGACTTGCCCGGGGCCTGCTGGAACTGTCATGAACCCGACTACCGCGCGACCACGGAGCCCGACCACGAGGCCAACCTGTTCTCCCAGTCCTGCACCGAATGTCACACGACCACGGCCTGGAGCCCCTCCACCTTCGACCATACGCTGACCGAGTTCCCCCTCACCGGCGCCCACGTCGCCGTCAGCTGCGTGGCCTGCCACGTGGGCGGCCAGTACACGGACTTGCCCGGAGCCTGTTGGAACTGCCACGAGCCCGAGTATCGCGCGACCACCGATCCGGATCACGAGACCAACCAGTTCTCCCAGTCCTGCACCGAGTGTCACACGACCGCGGCCTGGAGCCCCTCCACCTTCGACCACGCGCTGACGGACTTCCCGCTCACCGGGGCCCACGTGGTGGTCAGCTGCGCCTCCTGTCACGTGAACGGCCAGTACGCTGGCACGCCGGCGGACTGCTGGAGCTGCCATGAACCGGAGTTCCAGTCCGTCACGGATCCCAACCACGTCGCCGGCCAGTACCCGCACGACTGCACCCTGTGTCACAGCACGGCCGAGTGGGACGGAGCCACCTTCAACCACAGCAGCACGAACTTCCCGCTCACTGGGGCCCACACCACTGTCAGCTGCGCCCAGTGCCACGTGAACGGCCAGTACGAGAACACCCCCACGGACTGCTACTTCTGCCACCAGACCGACTACCAGAACGCCGCCAGTCCCGAGCACGAGACCCACGGCTATCCCACGGACTGCGCCTCCTGTCACACGACGGCGGCGGGCTGGAATTCCAGTTTCAACCACGCGGGCTACTTCCCCATCTACACGGGCGACCACCGGGACGAGTGGGAGACCTGCGCCAGCTGCCACCTGGGCAACGATCTGAACGACTTCAGCTGCACGCATTGCCACGAGCACTCCCAATCCGAGATGGACGGGGAACACGATTTAGATGATGTCCCTGATTACGTTTGGGAGAGCCACGCCTGTCTGAACTGCCATCCCGACGGCAGCGAGTTGCGCCACGGCCTGCAACCGCGCCATGGACTGGATCTGCGAATGAAGGAGCCCCTGCGATGAGACAGTCCGCCCGCCCCGGCTGGTGCCGCCTGCTCCTGGTGTTGATCCTGGCCGCGGGCCTGCGTGCCGCGCCCGTCCAGGTGCCGGTCAGCGCGCTGGCCAGCGACGTGGTCTATCTCGGGGCCGGGGCCTCGGAGGGCCTGAGCGTGGGCCTGAAGGGCGAGCTGCGCGCCCTGGACGGCCGGCGCGCCGAGCTGGAGGTGCTCTTCGTCAGTTCGGGCAAGGCCTCCTGCCGGGTCTCCCCCGCGGGGGCCGACGTGCGCGTGGGCGATCCCGTCTGGTTCGAGCTGACCCCCGCCGTCGTCCCGGACAGCCTGACCGTCCGCGCGCCGGCCGCGGGCGAGTTGCCGTCGGCAGAATTGCCGCCGGCCGCCGTGGCGGCCCTGGAGCGCTCCGCCGCGCTGCACGGTCCGTGGATCAAGGGCTGGTGGCGCCTGGACGGCACGCGCACCCAATTGGACGCGGAGTCCTCCACCCGCGGCCGCCAGGCCCTGGGTCTGCGAATGGGACTGGCCCAGCAAAAGGACCTGGTCCTCTCGCTGCAGCTGCGCAACCGCAGCGAGTGGAGCCCGCAGGCGGATCAGGAAGGCTGGGTGGATCAATTCTCGCTGGCGGGAACTGTGCTGCGCGGAGGCGTGGCCTGGGAGGCCGGCCGGATGGCCGACGGACGGGGCGCCCTGCCCGGGCCGGTGGACGGCCTGGCGCTGGAGAGTGCGGGACGCCGCGACCTGAGCTGGGGCCTGTCCGCGGGCAGCCGGCCGGCGGCCGTGGATCAGGTGGGCGAGCGGGCCGGCGGCGCGGGCGGACGCCTGCGCTGGCAACCCCGGCAGGGTCCGTTGAGCAGCGACCTGAAGGCCCGCTGGGAGCAGAGCGGCGCGGGCGTCGCCACCGCCGGCGCCTCCTGGAGCAACCAGCTGCGCTTTCTGCAGAAGGGCCGCCTGGAGCACTGGCTGCGCGCGGAATTCAGCGAGCAGAACCAGTGGGACCGCGCCGTCAGCCAGTTCTCCTCCACGCGCCTGCGCTGGCAGGAGGCCGCCTGGCAGGTCGAGGGCCGCCATCAACTCAACACCATGCCGGTGGTGATCCCGGAGGATCTGCTGGCCGGCCCCCGCGTGGAGGACCGCCAGAGCCAGCTGCTGGAGCTGGCCGTGTCCCGGCAGTGGGGCGCCACCTGGCTGCAGCTGCGGACCCAGGGCCGCGGCGAGCGGCTGGACGGCGACCTGGAGCGCCTGCTGGAGGTCAATGGCTCCCTCGCGCCCCGCGCCGGCCTGCTCAAGCGGGTGGGAGCCAGCTTGCTGGCCTATCTGGGGCCACTCAGCACGGGGCAGGATCTGGAGCTGCGCCTGTCCGGGGCCCCGGCGTCCTGGCCGGAGCTGGAGCTGGCGCTGCGCGGTTGGCGACTGGACCAGTCGGAGCGCCAGGTGACGGGCTGGAACGGCAGTCTATACGCCCGCGGCCGCTTGTGGCGGACGCTGCGCTGGGAGGGCGGCGGACTGCTGCAGCGCGAGGAGGGCCTTTGGCTGCGCGAGTTGCGCGTCGGGCTGCGGGGCGATTTGAACCTGAAATTCAGCCGCATGGACGGATGACATGAAGTTCGCCGGACTGCTGCTCACCCTGCTGGCGGGCGCGGCCTGGGGCCTCGAGAGTCCCCACGGCCCGCTGACGCTGGAGTGCTCGCTCTGCCACTCCACGGAGGCCTGGACCCTGCGCTCCGAGCCGGACTTCCAGCACGACCTGAACACGGCCTGGCCGCTGGAGGGCGGACACGCCCAGGTGGCCTGTCTCACTTGTCACACGGACCTGCACTTCCAGGGCACGGGCACGTCCTGCACCAGCTGCCACCTGGACGTGCATCAGGGCAGCCTGGGCGAGGGCTGCCGGGAGTGCCACAGCCCGGAGCGCTGGCTGGATTCCGCTCTGCTGCGCCGGCGACACGACCGCAGCCAGTTCCCGTTGACGGGGGCCCACGGCCAGCTGGCCTGCGACCGCTGCCACTCGGGCAGCGGCGCGGCGCAGTTCGCCGCCACGCCCACGGAGTGCTCGGACTGCCACTTCGGCACCTGGCAGTCCACGCTCAACCCGCCCCACCAGGCCAGCCAGCTGGGCACCGACTGCCGCTCCTGCCATCACACCTCCCGCTGGAACGACGCCGCGGGCTTTCAGCATGAGAGCTTCCCGCTGACCGGCGCCCACGTGGGCACGCCCTGCACGGCCTGCCACGTGGGTGGGACCTTCCAGGGCCTCCCCTCCGACTGCTATTCCTGCCACCAGACGGAGTACCTGGAGGGGCCGGACCACGTGGAGGGCGAATACCCCACCACCTGCGCCACCTGCCACAGCACCACGGCCTGGCGGCCCTCCAGCCTGAACCACGACGCGACGGACTTCCCCCTGACCGGCGCCCACCGCAGCGTGGCCTGCGCGCAGTGTCACATGGCCCAGCCCTACAGCAGCGCGCCCTCGGATTGCTGGAGCTGCCATCAGGCGGATTTCCAGGCCGCCCTCAATCCGGACCACCAGGCTGGCCAATACCCCCAGACCTGCGCCGTCTGCCACAGCACCACGGCCTGGCAGCCCGCCAGTTTCGACCACGGGCTGACGGACTTCCCGCTCAGCGGCGCCCACGTCGGCGTCAGCTGCGCCGCCTGCCACAGCAACGGGCAGTACACGGGCACCCCCAGCGACTGCCAGTCCTGCCATCTGGACGACTACCAGGCCACCAGCAACCCCAATCACACGGCGGCGGATTTCCCGCTGGCCTGCGCCAGCTGCCACAGCACCGCAAGTTGGACCGGCGCCACTTTCAACCACGACCAGAGCTTCTTCCCCATTTACTCCGGCGAGCATCGCGGCGAATGGTCCAGCTGCACGGACTGCCACTCCAATTCGGCGAGTTACGCGGAGTTCAGCTGCCTGGGCTGTCACGAGCATTCGCGCAGCGAGATGGACGGCGAGCATGACGAGGTGGGCGGGTACAGCTGGGAGAGCCAGGCCTGTCTGCAGTGTCATCCCAATGGACAAGCCAACGACCGGCTGCCGCGGCGCCAGCGGACCATCGGGATGGATCCCCGGCCCCGGCATCCGCTGCGCTGATCCAAAAACGAAAAGACCTGCCCGAGGGCAGGTCTTCGTCTCACGTGACTCATACCGCGTACGGGATTCGAACCCGTGTTACCGGCGTGAGAGGCCAGCGTCCTAACCACTAGACGAACGCGGCAGAAGGCCCCAAGTGTACCAAAGGACAGGAAGGAGCGCAAGAGTCGTCCCGCGGATTGCCTCTGCGCCCCGCCGCCGCTCCCCGGTCCGGGCTACTTGAGCCGCTTGAATTCCTGCGTGCCGCTGGCTTCGTCGTTGGCCCACGTGCTGTTGAGGATGTCGCCGTCCAGACCCGTGGTGGCGATGCGGACGTTGTAGCCGCTGGATGGCACGTGATAGGTCCAGCTGAGGACCGTGCCGTCCCACTTCTGGGCCGTCACCGGGAAGTTCTCCCCGTCCGCGTCCACCACGGATTGCACCTGCAACTGGTCCGCCTTCAACACCACGGTGGTCAGCGAGAGGGTCTCCAAGTCCTGCCAGACACCCACATAGGGCGCCATGGCGGCCTTGTCGGCCGCACTCAGGCTGCCCTTCCCCGGCATGCACCCCATCACCAGCAGCAACCCGACCAGCGCCACCAAGGCGCCGATCGTCCGTCCACTTTGCTTCTTCATGTGCCTCCCATATAAAGAAAAGCCGGGGCGGTGACCCGCCCCGGCCGCCATTCCTACCAGCCGAAGCCTTGGTACGGCTGGTCATCCAACAACATCTCCGGTTTGCCCGAGCCCAGGATGGAGAGGCGCATGTCCTGCGTCAGACCCACCTGCTCGTCGAACAGGCGCTGCTGCGCCGCGCTCATGCCGCCACCCTGCCCCAGCATCTGCAGGAGCTGGATGATGTCCGCAAAGGAGAGATCGGGATGGATCTCCCGGATCTTGACGTCTTCCTTCTTCAAGTCGGCCTTGAGACGGGCGAGTTCGATGCCGTCCCGCAGGCCGCCCTGACCGTCCACCAGACCCAGCTTCTGCGCCGCGGGGCCGGACCAGATTCGGCCCTCGGCGATGCCATGCACGTCGTCCCACGACTTGCTGCGGCAATCGGCCACCTTCTGGACGAAGTCCTTGTAGAAGTCCTTGATCATCGCATGTAGCTCCAGGGACTGGGTCTCGGTGAGCTCGCGGCCGAAGATCGGCAGGGGCGGCATGCGCAGTTGGGCGGAACCCGCTTTGAAATCCAGCGGCGCCGCGACCATGGTGCCGCCGAAACTCTCCTTCTTGCCGGCCCAGACGCCGTCCTGGCGCAGCTTGGCGTTGTTCATCAGGCCCTTGTCGAAGAACAGGCCCGCCGCCACGCCGATGGACCCGGTGATGGTCGTGGGCGAGGAGAGGATGGTGTCCGCCGACATGGACAGGTAGTAGCCGCCCGAGGCCGCCACGAAGCCCTGGACCACGATCAGGGGCTTCTTCTTCTTGAGGCGTTCCATCTCCCGCCAGACCAGATCCGAGGCGTAGCCGCTGCCGCCAGGGCTGTCGATGTGGAAGACCACGGCCTTGACGTTGTCGTCCTCGCGCACCGCCTTGAACTGCTGGATCAGAGTCTCGTCGCCGATGGCCAAGGGGCCCAGGCTGCGGCCGGAATAGATCGGGCCGGAGGCGTAGATCACGGCGATCTCGGGCTTGACGCCCCAGCGGCGGTGGATCGGCCGCTCCGTGAAGGAGGCCAGCGAGACCACCCGGTCGCCCTTGAGCTTCTCCAGGTCCTTCATGTCGAAGCCCAGCGAAATGGTGAGACCGACGGCCTTCTTGTCCTCGTCGTCGTCGCTGGGTTCGCGCCGGCAAACCCAGTCCTCCACTTGATCGTCGTAGAGCAGCGTGTCCACCAGCTTCATTTCCATCAGCTGGTCGCGGGTCACGAACCAGTGGGAGAGCAGCTCGTCCAACTGGGCCTGGCTGAGGCCGTAGCCGTCGCGGATGCCCTCCGTGACGTGGTTGTAGATGTCGGTCAGGCAGGCGCCCACGTTCTGGCGCACTTCCGGGGACATGGCGTTCTGATCCAGATCCTCGCCCGCGCCCTTGTAGGCCCCGACGTTGAAGCGCACGAAATCGAGCCCGGCCTCCTCGAAGGCGTCGGCCATGTAGAGGCGCTCGCGGCCCATGTTGTCGATCTGCGCCTCGCCGATGGGCAGCATGGCGCGCCGGTCGGCTACGGAGGCCAGGTAAAGGGTCCCCAGGCTGTGGCCGTGGCAGTAGACGGCCACTTCGCCGCCGGTCTTGGCCTTGTACTCGATGATCCGCTCGCGGATCTCGCGCAGCAGGGCCATGTCCGCCTGGAAGTCCGGCCGGATGTTGAGGAAGAGACCCTTGAGGCGCGGATTCTTCTCCGCCGCGTCCATCTGGGTCAGGAACTTGTGCAGCTGGAACTTCTGGCCCATCATCAGCCAGGGATACTCGCCGGCCATGCCCGCCAGTTCGATCCGCGCGAAGAGTTGCTTCTTGTGCCTCAGCGCCAGACCCTTGTTGAAGGTGCGGTCGCTGAACAGCACGGAGTAGCGCGTGCCGGGACCCGGCTCGGCGTCGGACTCCGCGTCAGGCAGGATGGCGCCCAGGCTCAGGTGGCGCAGGTTCAGCCCGGCCTGGAAGACGATGTCGTCCGTGTCCAGATGCTTGCGCGCACTCAGGCGCAGGTAGTCGACGGGTTCCACTTCCACGCCGGCCCAATACTCGGCCGAGCGCTCGATGTAGGCCTCGTCGTCGAAGCGCCAAGCGCCGTCCACGGAAAAGGTCACGCGATCCGTGAAGGGACGCAGGGCCAGGCCCGCTTCCAGCAAGGTCCGCGGCTGCTGATAGGTTTGGCCCAGGGCCCAGGTCACCGTCGAACCGACGCTGACGTAGCGATGGGGCTGGTTCAGGCTGGAGAGGACGAGTTGATCCGGCGTCTTGCCGGCGTCGACGTTGCCCACGCTCCAGCCATAGGCCAGACCCGTGTAGCTGCCCCGCGCCCCGAAGCCCAGTCCCAGCCGGTACTGGTTGACAAACAGGCCCGCCGGGCTCTCCTCGTGGATCATGCCGAAGCCCAGCCCGCCCAGGTTGGCGAACACGCCCAGTTCATCCGTCTGGGGATGATCCTCAGCCTCGCCTGAGAAAATGAACTCCAGTTGGGTCGTGCCTTGCTCGTAGCCCAGCAGGGCGGGGTTCCAGAACGCGGCGGCCGGACCCCGGCCCGCGGCCACGGATCCCACGTGCCAGGCTTCCACATCCTGCCGGATGCCCAGCGGCGCCAGATCGGCGGCGTACAACAACGAGACTGCGGACAGGGTGAGCCCCAGCCCGAGCATGGATCGCTTCATGATTCCTCCTGTTTGGGGAAGCGGAAGCGGCACTGACTGCCACCCGCCGGGCGCGTTTCCCTGTGACCCAGCTTTCGCCGCATGCCCCGTTCGGGAGCCGTGGCCCGCTGCTCTGAATGTTGAGATTGGGCGCAGGGAATGCAATCCGCACCCCGGCCCCGCGCGAGAATCCACTATGGACCGTCAGAAAAGAAGAACGCCCGGTGGTAAGCCGGGCGCGGAAAGTCGATGAAGCTGAAAAAGACAATTACATCAGCATGAAAGCTGCCACCAGAATCAGCAGGAACAAGGGCGACGAGAAATACAGGTCAACCTGTTTGCGGATTCCAGACACTTGCTTGATCGCACGCTGCTTCATACTGCGTCCCCCATCTGTTTCGAAGCCCGCCCCACCGTTTGAATCACCTCGACCCCCATCGGGCAATCCCCAAGCGGGCTCCAAGCGGCCTCATCGCAATTCCGATTTTGCTGAGCAATGCTAAAGCAAAGCCCATGCCAAGCAGTTGGGGGGAGCGAAGTTCAAGCAGACCAAGGACTCCCGGACTCCTCTTCCCCAATCAGGCCAAGGGGATTGTCCAGGAACCGCACAAGTTGAACACAATCGGGCGGGGAGCCGGCTCCGGTTCCCAAGCGGCTGCGGTGGATTGAACCACCCCTCATTGGGGCATATCCACCGAAGCAGGGGCCGCGACCCGCACCGCTAGCCAAGGCTTCACGCCGGGCGCGCGGCTTCCGGCTCTCCAGCGGCCGGCGGATGGTGCCGCCGCCAGCCGAAGCGGACCAGGAGCAGCAGCAGCAGCGTGATCAGCGAGATCCAGCGCCCGATCACCCAGCCCTGGGGCCGGTACTCCAGCACCAGGCGATGATCCCCCGCCGCCGGCAGGGCCACGGCGCGCAACAGGTGGTTGGCCCGCAGGACGGGCACGGGTTGGCCGTCCAGGGTGGCGACCCAGCCCTTGGGGAGCCAGATCTCCGAGAGCAGGGCCAGCGTCGGGCCGGCGCAGGTGATGGAGTATTCCACCCGGTCGGGCTCGTAGCTCAGCACGCGCCCCTGGCCACTGCCCAACGCGGCCGGCAGGGCCGGAGCCGGGTCCAGCACGGCCAGCGCGCGCGGATCCAGCCCGTTCATCACCCGCTCGAATTGCTGGTCGCCCGCCACGGCCTCCCAGCCGGCGGGGAAGGACAGCCGGGGCAGCGCGCCGGGGTTGTGGAACAGGAAGCCGTCTTCGAAACGGCCGACGGCCTGCAGCCAGGGCAACTGCGAGCGGCTGATCACCCATTGCACGTTGAGCAGGTCCAGCCAGGCCGGATGCAGGCTGCTGCCCGAGCCGTCGGGCAGATTCACCCGGCCCTCCGTCAGCACCTGTTGGATGCCCGCAGGCTTGGCCCCGTGGTAGCCCTCGATGCTGTGCAGCTCGTGCCAGGCCGGCTCGTTCTGTCCGTAGACGCCGTCCGGCCAGATCCGGAAGGTCTCCTTCTCCGGCAGGGCCGCCAGTTCGGCCAGCGCGCCCCGGGGCCGGAACAGCTGCTCGGGATTGCCGCGCGGTTCGAAGACCAGGGTTTGGCGATCCACCCAGACCAGGTCCGCCGCGGTCAAGAGGCCCAGCCAGACCGCCAGCCCGGCGGTGGGCAGCTTGCGCTGGGCGTGCAGCCAGAGCGCCCCGCCGGCCAGGGCCACGAACAGCAGCGTGCGCGCCGCGTCGCCCCGGGCCTGGGCCGCGCGGGCCGCGCGCAGTCCGCCGTGCACCATGTCCACGTAGTCCTGGCGCGGTTCCTGACCCTGCTGGATCAGGTAGTTCTGGATCAGCGCCGTGTCGCGCGGGTTGCTGTAGGAGGTCCCGGGCGGCAGGCCCTTGGTCGGGTCCGGCCGGGCGCCCCAGAACAACCCGGCCAGCACCAGCGCGCCTAGAGACACGCCCAGCAAGCCGCGGCGGAGCTTGGCGCCCGCGGCGTCGGCGCCCAGTTTCAGCAGGCGGTCCAGGCCCACGCCCGCGCTGAAAATCAACCCCAGTTGGGTCAGGGCCAGCGCCCACATGTGGGCCCGCAGCTTGGCGTAACCGGGCAAACCCTTCACCAGCAGCTCGAAGAGCGGCGTGTGCCGGCCCAGGCCCAGGATCAGCAGCAATAGGGAGGGCAGCAGCCAGGGCCAGATGCGCCGCCGGTCCTCGGCCTTCCAGAATGCCACGGCCAGCAGGGGCAGCCAGAAGGCTCCGGCATAGAGCGGAAAGGCCGTGTATTCCAGCGCGCCCCAGTAATTGGCTCCGCCGAAGCCCTTGGCGCCCGGCACCCACCAGCTGAACAGGTCTGAGGGCGGGAAGGAATAGGCTTCGGCGTAGCTGCCGCCGGCCACGGCGGACAGGGAGCCCGAGCGCATGCTCATCTCCGAGTACTCCAGCACGGGCAGATAGAGGAAGGCGACCAGCGCCAGGGCCACTCCCACCCAGGCCAGAGCCCGCAGCCCGGCGCCCAGCCAGGGACGGCCGGGTTCGCCGCGCATCTGCCAGAGCCGCACCAGCGTGTAGACCCCGGCGAAGAGCAGGAAGTACCAGCTCATCTGGATGTGCTTCACGCTGAGCAGCATGGCCAGACCCAGGGCCGCCACGGGCAGGGCGCGCAGACGCTTGTCCGTCAGCAGGCCCTCCAGCAGGTAGAGGTTGAGCGGCATCCAGCACACGGTCCAGAGCTTGATGGTGTGGCCGGCGCCCATCAGCCCTACCAGCGTGGTGCCGAAGGTCAGGCTGAGGGCGGCGAAGCCCGCGGCCAGCCAGGACAGTTCGCGCCGGCGCAAGTAGAGGAAACTGCCGCAGCCCAGCAGCAGCAGGTGGAAGACGTGCAGGACCACCGGATCCTTGAAGATGGGCAGCAGGCTGCCCAGGCCCCAGGAGCTGACCACCGACACCAGATAGGACGGCGTGACCATCAGGCTGGCGTAGCAGGGCATGCCGCCGAACAGGTAGGGGATCCACTGGACCACGTGGCCGTGCTCGAACATCTGCGCATGGCCGAAACGCGCGAAGGGCAGGCTCTTCACCGTGTCCGAGGGCAGCAGGGTCTGGCCGCTCAGGAAGGGATGGAGCAGAACCAGCAACAGGGCCAGCACGAGGCCGCCCAGCCAGAGCATCTGGTGTTTGGTTTTCATTCCCGCCTCAAGATTTGACGGCCCGGCGGGCCCGCCAGAGTTTGCCCAGCTGTCCGCTGCGCCGCTCGTAGGTTGCCAGGAACAGCCCGCCCGCCAGGGCGAAGCCCAGATTCACCCAGGGATTCCAGCCCTGCAGCCAGCCCTGCTCCAGCCCGGCCAGCGCCGCCAGACTGAGCAGCAGCGAAGGCGCGATCCAGCCCAGCACGAGCTTGGCGCCCAGGCCCAGGCGGCGGGCGTTGCCCAGCAGGATTCCCAGGGAGAACAGCCAGAAGGCGCCCAGCGCCGTCAGCGCGCCGGCCAGCGCCCGTTCCAGGCCCGCCACCGGTGGACCGTGGGCCAGCACGCGCTCCAGCCAGGGCTGCCAGACCGCCAGGGGGCGCAGATCCAGCCCCAGCAGCAGGCCCAGGCAGACCAGCGCCAGCAGTCCCACGTGGACGGCCCGCCCCTCACTCATCAACAAGCTGACCAGAATATAGGAGAGGAAGATCGGGCACATGCCCAGCACGGCCAGCTGCAGCACGGGCATGCCCGGCGTGAAGCGCGGCAGCAGCAGGGCGAAGAGCCAGGGCAGCTGGAGCAGGGTCAGGCCCAGCAGGAGGGGCGTGCCCACCGCCACCAGGCCGGACTGGCGCGCCACATCCGTCAGCAGGCCCGGGCGCCGAGCCGGGTCCCCCTGGCGGGCCGAGTAATCCGGGATCAGCAGGGTCAGCAGCACGGCGGGCAGCAGCAGCAGGCCGTCGCGGATCAGCACGCCCTGCTCGAAAATGCCCAGCGCCTGGGGCTCCAGCACGCGGCTCAGCACCAGCCGATCCCCGACGATGAGCAGCATGAGCAGGAGCGAGGCCAGCGCCAGCGGCGGACCCGAGCGCCCCAGCCGGCCCAGGGCGCGGGCGTCGAAATGCGGCCGGCTCACCGCCCCGTGGCGCGCGGCCCAGACCAGGCTGCCCGTAAGGGAGAGCGCGACGCCCGTGTGCAGGGCGTAAACCTGGGCGCTGGCTGGCATCGTGAAGAGCAGGATCAGCACCAGCCCGGCCCGCAGCAGTCCTTGCAACACCTGCAAGAGGGCCAGTTCTTTGATGCGCCGGCTGCCGGTGAGCGAACTCAGGCTGACCTTGAAGGCCATGTGCGCCAGGCCCGCCAGCACGGCCAGCCAGTAGAGGCGGGAGTCGCGGATGGATTCGCCCGCCACGGCCTGGTAGCCGGCGGCGACCAGCAGCACGGCAAGGCCGGTGAGCAGGCCGGCGGCCCAGCTGGCGGCCAGCAGGGATCGGCGCTGCTCGGGGGCCTGGCCCTCGGCCAGCGGCAGCTCGCGCACCAGCCCGTCGGCGAAACCCAGGGTCAGGAAGGGCGCCACGGCGAGCATCAGGTTGGGCAGCGAGAGTTGCCCCAGACCCTCCGGGCCGATGACGCGGGCCACCACCCAGCCCACCGCAATGCCCAGCACGCGCACGCCCAGCCGCGCGCCGGCCAGGCCGCCCGCCTCGCGGACCAGGTTGCGCGCCGGCGCCGCCGTAGGCGGGCTCATCGGGTCACCCACGCCACCCGGGCCCGGCGCAGGACGCTTCGCAGCGGCCCGGGCAGCCGGCTGAAGGCCGCCAGACGGCGCGCGACGCCCGCGGACAGGCCGTGGGAGCGGGCCAGCGCCAGTTCGGCGCGCGCCTCGGGGCCGCGTCCGCCCATCAACAAAGCCCGGGCGACTTCCAGGTGATAGTGGGCCAGGCGCTGTTCCGCGGGCTCGGGCAGCAGCGCCGGGGCCGTCAGCAGGCCGGCATCCAGCGGATCCGGCTCGCCGCGCCGCCGGGCGGCCGCGCTCTGGCGGGACAGCTCCGCGAAGCGGGCCTGGGCGCCGCGATACTTGAAGGAGATGGAGTCCGGCTCCATCACCCAGTCGGACAGGGTTTGGGGCAAATTGTCCAGCGGGCCGCGCTCGGAGAGCCGCAGGAACAGGTCCAGGTCCAGGCTGAAGCGGAAGAAGGGCCGGTAGCCGCCCACGGCGCTCAGCGCGTCCCGACGGATCATCACGGAGGAGTGCTGGAACAGGTTGAGGCGCATCAGGCCGCGCCGCAGCCGGGCGGGATCGCGCACCACCTCGGATTCGCCCAGCACCCGGCCCTGCGCGTCCAGGCGCCGCACGCGGCAACCCGTCAACAGCAGCTCGGGATGCGCGCGCAGGTGGTCCAGTTGGAGCGCCAACCGCTCCGGGTGACACAAATCGCCGCAGTCCAGGCGCGCCACGAAGCGGCCCCGGGCCACGACCAGCCCGCTGTTGGCGGCCACCGCCGGTCCCTGGTTCGCCTGCTGCACCAGCTGGAGGCGCGCGTCGCCGCGCTCGCGCACCAGCTGGGCCGTGCCGTCGGTGGAGCCGTCGTCCACCACCACGACCTCGCTGTCCGCGGGCAGGGCCGCGCACAGGCTGTCGAGGGTTCGACCCAGGCTCTGCTCGCCGTTGTAGGCGGCGATCACGACGCTCAGCTCCACCAGTCGGCCTCCGGCGGTGATCCCAAAAAGAGCCGAAGCATCCAGTTGGATGCTTCGACATGAGCTGCAGATCTCGGCGTGAAACTTAACGGATCAGGCTGACCTTTCGCACCTGGGCGCGGCCCGCCGCCTCAAGCCGCAGCAGGTAGAGTCCCGAGGGCAGCGTGCCGGCGTCCAGTTGGAAGTCCCGCCGACCGGGTTCCAGCAGCCCCTCGTGCAGGGTGCGCACCAGCTCGCCGCGCAGGTTGAACAACTGCAGGCGGGCCGCTCCCAGCCCGGGCACGTCCACGCTCACGTGTGTCACGGGATTGAAGGGATTCGGCCAGGGCAGGCCCAGCGACCAGGCCGCCGGCACCTCCTCGTCGGCTTCCACCACCTGCTCGCAGAGCAATTGCGTGGCGCCGATCCAGCCGCAACCGGAGCCGAAGGGGTTCTGGCCGGGCCGGCAGGGCGAGCTCTCCTCCACGCGATAGGGCCACTCCCCGCCGTCGCAGAAGTGCGGATCCGCGAAGCCGTTGCCGCCCTCATTCGTCCAGTAGCCGCTGACGGGCCACTGGTTGGCGGGCGTGTTGCCCCACTGCAGGTTGCAGGCCAGGTAGCCGTGGGCCGAGTAGGCGATGTCGATGGGATAGTTGCCGGCATTCCCCACCAGCAGGTTGCGTGTCACGCTGACCGTGGTGCCGGGCTCCGAGAGCGCGATGGCCGAGCCCACCCAGTGGCAGTGGTTGCCCTTGAAGGTGTTGCCCTCGATCACGGGCGAGCCGTACATGGCCCGCAGCCCGCCGCCCTTGCCGTTGCTGAAGCCGTTCTGGGCGGGCATGGTGTCGTTGTCCTCGATGAGGTTCTCCAGCACGAGGCTGGCCGAGGACTGCAGGTAGATGCCGCCGCCGTAGTGCGCCGTGTTGGCGCGGATCCGGTTCTGCTCGATGCGCGGGCTGGAATCCCAGGCGAAGATCCCGCCGCCCACGCCGGCGGGCCAGGCCGCCCGGTTGTTCTCGATCCAGTTGTGGCGAATCAGCGGGCTGCTGTTGTTGCGGCAGAAGACGCCGCCGCCCACGCCGCCGCGGCTCACGCCGTTCAGGAAGACCGGGGTGCCGGTGCCGCCCTGGATGGTGAAGCCCTCCAGCACGGTGCTGGGGGTCTGTCCACTCTGGAAGGTGACCACGGAGCCCGATGTGGCGGCGAGCACGGTGCTCTGGGGGCCGGCCACGGAGCGCAGTTCCACCGCGTGGGCAGGAAAGATCAGGTTGCCCGGATAAACGCCCGGCGCGACGAGCACCACGTCGTGGGCGGCGGAGGCCTGGAGGGCCGCGCCGATGGTGGCGAAGTCCTGGGGGACTTCCAGCACAACGGCCTGGGCGGCCGCGCTAAGCAAAAGGGTGGCGAACAGCTTCATGCATGCTCCCAAGTGGATGAGTGGAACGGGGGGAACCGGACTCAACCTAGGCCTTCGCCGCCAGCCAATCAACCAGTTTTTCACTGGAGTGAGAATCAATTCGTTTGATGTTTGTATTGACTAACTCTCGCGCAACCGGCTGAAGCCGCCGGACGGTTGACTCCTGGCGCCGGATTACTGGACGTCCAGGATGAAGAAGAGGCAGTAAAGGGACGGCGCGGGGCGGAACTCCCGCCGGATCTGGAAGCCCGCTGCGCGAATGGCCCGGCGCACGACCCGGCGCTCGGTGCCGCGCTTGCCCACTTCCCAATAGTGCTGACCGTCCCAGCGGTGGCGCTTCCAGTGCGGCAGCCCCAGATGCAGGCCGTGACTGCCCAGGTTGGTGAACTGCCCCAGCAGTCCCAGTCCCAGGAAGGGCGCCGGCAGGCTGAGCACCACCCGGCCCCGGCAAACCCGGCGCAGCTCGGCCAGCGTGGGCCCGAACTCCGCCCAGGGCAGATGCTCCAGCACCTCGGCGGCCAGCACGCAATCGAAGCTCTTGTCCGGGCAGGGGATGTGGCTGACGTCGCCCACCAAATCCGGCTGCAGGGCAGGATCCAGATCCAGGGTCTGGACCTGCAGGCCCCACTGGCGCATGATCCACGTCGTATGGCCATTCCCGGGACCCACTTCAAGGACCCGACCAACCTTCCCAACATATGTTGCGCATTCATTAGCCTGATGCCAATGAGTAACGTAGCGGGACACGTCGAGATACTTACGATCGTAAATACTAGGATCTACTTGAATTTCTCGTTTCTGTGTCATTCTCAGTTCTTTTTATTGATTCTTAGTACAAACATAAATCTCTCCGGACGCCGGAGTTAATCCCATCTTTTCAATGTCATCCTTTTCAAATAGCTCATTAACAGTCCAAACCTTCACAATAAATCCGGCCTCCACCAAACGGTCCACATAATCAGACCCATATCTTCTGACGTGGTCTTCCTGACCATAGTGTCTCAGTCGTTCCTTTGGATCCACGATCGCGGGATCTTCAAAGGTCAATCCTGGAAAAATTGGAACCAGTAGAATCGCCCATCCATTCTTTTTCAGAATGCGCTGGAATTCCCTCATCGCCTTTCGATCATCATTCACATGTTCCAACACATGACTACAATATATAACGTCTATCGATTCATCATCCAGTTTTATATCTGTTATATCCATCTTTATGTCTGCTCTTGGATTAAACAGATCGGCTGTTACATAGTTATTTCCTAATTTTTTACGCAACAACGGCTGAAAACATCTTTCTGGTGCAACATGCAAAACACGTTTTGTTCGACCATTAAACAAGTCTGTTTGTTGCTGAAAGAACAACCACATGAAACGATGTCTCTCAAGCGCCCCACAATGCACACATTCCGCATCTTGTCTTTTTGGATAACCAAAACCCCGAAACTTCTTAGACTCACTACCACAAACCGGACAAAGTCTACCCTCACCAATATATGGAATAGACTTCACTTTCCACAACAAATCACGAATGGGTGTCCGTATCCATTTTGGAATCACTGTTAAGATATTCATTGAATTCTCCAATTTGCGAGTTACGTCGCAACCTCAGAAATGACTCATGATCAAGAAATGCCACGCTTCGACATGAGCGACAAGAGGAAAATGGCGATGTTGAATATTCATCGCAAGCTGTTTTTTCTCTTGCTATCTCGAAGTCCGAATTGTAAGATTCGCCCGTTGCACAAACCGAATTTCAGTACGAGGCAAGCCATGAAGCTCCTTTCCGTTCTTTCGTTCCTTCTTCCATCCCTAGTCTACGCCGTGGATGCGCCCAATGTTACGATTTCGGCGACCACTGACGGCGATAGTGTTTATGTCCAGCTTGGATGGGACGCTGTATCTGGAGCAGATCGCTACTTGATTTACAAGAATCAAGCACCCGGTTTTGACCCACTTCTTATCGGAACAACCAGTTCGATGCAATTCTCGCATTCAATGCCGACAAATTGGGATTGGCAATTTCAGCCATTGATAATTGGTTCATTCATTATTACAGCCGATAGTTTGATTATCGGCCAAAACAATTTGATAAATATTCCTCCAGGAACTTTTAGCATGGGTCAAACAGGAGTCGCAACTCCAGAGCACATTGTGACATTGACTAATTCAGTTCTTATAAGTCAATTTGAGATATCAAATAAGCAATATTTGGAGGCCGCGCAGTGGGCGTTGGACAATGGATATGCTACGATTTCGAATGGAAATTTAGTCGCATATGGTCAAGTTCTGGTCAACATGTCCAGTAGTTATTGTGAAATCGCTAACGACAATGGCCAATTGTATTTACGTAGAGCCCCCGGCGCTGACGATTGGGGCTTTGAGGAATGGAACTCTTATGACCCAGCCGTGCATCCCATCAAGGAAGTGAGTTGGTATGGGGCTGCTTGTTATTGTGATTGGATCAGTATAATGGAAGATTTAACCCCTTATTATGAGGGAGCGTGGAGCCAGATCCCTTCATTGAGAAATCCCTATCTGGCAGAAGGATACCGAATGCCGACAGAGGCGGAGTGGGAGTATGCGGCACAAACAGGTGATGAACGATCCTATCCTTGGGGAAACACGACTCCAACGTGCCTGCATGCAAACTTCCGTCCGAATGTTCTCTGTGTGGGTTGGACGAGTCCTGTGGGCACACATCCAGATGGCGCCAATAGTTTTGGCATATCAGACATGGCGGGGAATGTGTGGGAGTGGTGTAACGATGCTTCTGGTCCATATAGTAGCGCTACACAAACCAACCCCGTAGGTCCGTCCAACAATGATAGTCGTGTTCGAAGAGGAGGTAGCCTGGGCTATGGGTCGCTGACCTTGTTGTGCGCGGCCCGTGATGGGAGCGGTCCGTCTCACACGAACAGCAGCATTGGATTCCGGATCTGCAGAACCGTGCATTGACCGAAGGTTCCCTTGAGCGCGCCCAGACGCCCGGCCTTCCCTCACTGGCCGGGCGTTTCCTTTTCTGCGGGCAGTAGATGGTCAGGCATGGATTCGTGCTGAACCGTTTCGGGCGCCGTGTCTGGCACCGTGCCTGACACCACCTCGCGGAATCGTCCAATCCGTTGGACCAGGATGGACAGCAAAGAAGCGCCGAGACAACCTATGGCGATGTAGATCAAGGACTTCCTGAACCGTGTCAGGCACCGTGCCTGGTACCACTTGGGATTCGTGTCTGGCACCGTGCCTGACACCACCTCGCGGATTTGTCCAATCCGTTGGACCAGGATGGACAGCAACTGAAGCGCCGAGACAACCTGTGGCGCTGCAGGTCAAGGACTTGCTGAGCCGTGTCAGGCACCGTGCCTGACACCACTTGATTGGTTGTGTATCCATCAGGGAACGGACTCCCGCCATCCTGTGATCAGCTGCGCCAACTCCCCTCTTCCCTGACAAATCCCGCATGGACCGACGTCTCCATCTCTGCTTGTCCACCCTCGTACACGGGCATCGCCAAGGGATCGGATCCCCACTGGAATTGCCGCATCCCGCCGCGGGCACCGGGCGTAGGAGCGCGCGGAGGTACCCATGTCACGACCCGAACGCTGCGACATCGCCGGTTCGATCCAGCACGTCATCCTGACGGGACATGACCGCTGCAACGTGTTCCACCAAGACGCCGATTGCAGCTCATTTCTTTCCCGACTGCAAGGTCTGATCAGACGGGACCACTGCGCACTGCATGGCTATTGTCTGATGCGGAATCACGTCCATCTGATCCTGACCATTGGCAAGGACAATGCCATGCAGCGGCTGATGCAATCCGCTTGCAGCGGGCACAGCCGGCGCATGAATCGCCAGCTGGCCCGGTCCGGGTCCTTTTGGAATCAGCGCTATTGGTCCGAACCGTTGCTGGATGAGGACAGGATTGCCACCTGCCACTTGTACGTGGATTCCAATCCAGTCCGGGCCGGGATTGTGCAAAGGCCGGCTGACTATCGTTGGTCGAGCTACCTCATCCATGCCCATGGAGAACCGTCCACGCTGATTGTCCCCACTCCCTGGTACCTCGGCTTGGCGGAGACGGCTTCCGGGCGCCAGGCTGTGTACCGCCGACTGATGTCCGTGTACTTGGACAAATGGCGCGTCCGGTGTCAGGCATGATGCCAGAGCATGACGCAAAAGGCCCGGCCGCTTGCGCGACCGGGCCTCGTACGTTGCCGTGTGAGGGCAGGAGTCCTAGTCCTCCTGGGCGGCCTCGGCGCGGGCGCGGGCCTCGGCCTCGGCCTGGGCGGCCTCGCGGGCGGCGTCCTCTTCCTGACGCTGCCGCAGGTAGGGGTCTTCCACGTGGAGTGTGTCGTACTTGCGCAGACCCGTTCCGGCGGGAATCCGGTAGCCCATGATCACGTTCTCCTTCAGGCCGATCAGGCTGTCGGAGCGGGCGTGGATCGCGGCCTCGGCCAGCACGCGCGTGGTCTCCTGGAAGCTCGCGGCGGAGATGAAGGAGTCCGTGTTGAGCGCGGCCTGGGTGATGCCCATCAGCACCGGCTCGAAGATCGCCGGCTGGGCCGGGCGCACTTCGGGATCCTTCACGTCGGAGCCTTCCCGGCGCATCTCGCGCAGGCGGGACAGTTCGTCGGCCAAGCGCTCGCGGGTCACCAGTTCGCCGATATGGAAGAAGCTGTCCTGGACGGCCTCCACGACGACCATGTTGTGCATTTCCTGGTTCAGGCGCTTGAACTTGTTGCCGTCCACCAGGTCGCCTTCCAGATACATCGTGTCGCCCGGATCCGTGATCCGCACCTTCTGCATCATCTGGCGCACGATCACTTCGATGTGCTTGTCGTTGATGCGCACGCCCTGGAAGCGGTAGACCTCCTGGATCTCCTCCACCAGGTGCTTCTGCACCTCCATCGGGCCCAGCACGCGCAGGATGTCCTGGGGCACGCGGTTGCCCTCGCACAGCTTGTCGCCGGCCTCGACGTACTCGCCGTCATGCACTTCGATGTGCTTGCCGATGGGCACTTTGTAGGTCTTGGGATCGCCGTACTCCGACTCCACCGTGACTTCGCGGTAGCCGGCCTTGATTTCGCCGAAGCGCACCGTGCCGCTGATCTCGGTGATCACGGCCGGATCCTTGGGCTTGCGGGCCTCGAAGAGCTCGGCCACGCGGGGCAGACCACCCGTGATGTCGCGGCTCTTGCTCATCTCGCGCGGCTTCTTCACCAGCACGCTGCCGCGGCTGACCACGTCGCCCTCGCGCACTTCCAGGTGGGAGCCCACCGGCGGTACCACGTCGGCCAGCTTGTCGCCCGTGGCGGCGTCCATCAGCAGGATGTGCGGATTGATGCGCCGGTTGCGGCTGTCGATGATCACCATCGACTTCTTCTCGCTGACTTCGTCGATTTCCTCGCGGAAGGTGACTTCGGAGATCAGGTCCTGGAACTTGACCACGCCCGAGGCCGGCGACAGCACGGCCACGTTGTGGGGGTCCCACTCGTAGATCACGTCGCCCACCTTGACCTCGTCGCCCTCGCGCAGGGTCATGGCGGCGCCGTAGGGCACCGTGTACTTGGCCACCGGGCGGCCGGCGTCGGCCAGGATGCTGATTTGCCCGTTGCGGCGGTTGGTCACCATCACGCCGTCGTCGCGCGTGACCGTGTAGAGCCCGGCGAACTGCAACGTGCCGACGGCCGTGGCGCGGATGATCGCCTCCTTGGCCTCCAGCGACGCCGCGCCGCCGATGTGGAAATTGCGCAGGGTCAGCTGGGTGCCCGGCTCGCCGATGGACTGGGCGGCCATGACGCCCACGGCCTCGCCGACGTTCACCAGGCTATTGCTGGTCATGCTGCGGCCGTAGCAGCGCGAGCAGCAGCCGTTGTCCAGCTCGCAGGTGAGCACCGAGCGGATGCGCACCTTGTCCAGCACGTGCTGGGAGATCTTGAAGGCCAGGGCCTCGTCCACCAGGCTGTTCGCGTCGGCGATCAGCTCGTTGGACACCGGGTTGAAGAGGTCCTCCGCCAGCACGCGGCCCAGAATGCGCTCGTGCAGGTGTTCGGTGATCTCCTCGCCCTCGCGGTGGGCCTGGATGTCGATGCCCATGATCGTGCCGCAGTCCAGGGTCCGCACGATCACGTCCTGGGCCACGTCGACCATCTTGCGGGTCAGGTAGCCGGCTTCCGCCGTCTTCAGGGCCGTGTCGGCCAGACCCTTGCGGGCGCCGTGGGTGGAGATGAAGTACTCCAGCACCGACAGGCCTTCCTTGAAGTTGGCCGTGATCGGGTTCTCGATGATCTCGCCCTTGCCGCCGGTGAGGCGCTTCTGGGGCTTGGCCATCAGGCCGCGCATGCCGGCCAGCTGCTTGATCTGGTCGTTGCTGCCGCGGGCGCCGGAGTCGGCCATCATGAAGAGCGGGTTGAAGCCGTTGTCGTCCTGCTTCAGGTGCTCCATCAGCCGCTTGGCCACGCGCATGGTCGCCTGGGTCCAGGTGTCGATCACCTTGTTGTAGCGCTCGCCGTCGCGCATGTACCCCATCTGGAAGCCTTCCTGGATCTCATCGACCTCCTTCTGGGCGCGGGCGATGATCTCGTGCTTCTCCTTGGGGATCAAAATGTTCGAAAGACCGATGGAGGCGCCGGAGCGCGTGGCGTTGGCGAAGCCCAGCTGCTTCAGCTCGTCCAGGAAGCGCGCCGCGCTCTTCAGGCCCACCGAGTGGAAGACGTCGAAGATGACGCGCTCCAGGGCCTTCTTGGTCATCACCTCGTTGCGGAATCCGCGGTCCTTCTTCAGGTCCTTGGGCAGGATCATGTTGAAGAGCACGCGACCCGGCGTGGTCTGCAGCAGCTTGCCCTCGTAGCGGATCTTGATCTCGGAGTGCAGGCTCACGTAACCGTGGGCCAGCGCCGCGCGCATCTCGTCGATGGTGGCGAAGCGCCGCCCCTCGCCGACGGAGCCCGGCCGGTGCTTGGTCATGTAGTAGCAGCCCAGCACCATGTCCTGGGAAGGCACGGTGATCGGCCGGCCGTTGGCGGGGTGCAGGATGTTCTGGTCCGCCATCATCAGGTACTTGGCCTCGAGCTGCGCCTCGTAGGAGAGCGGCACGTGCACGGCCATCTGGTCGCCGTCGAAGTCCGCGTTGAAGGCCGTGCAGACCAGCGGGTGCAGCTGGATGGACTTGCCCTCCACCAGCAGCGGCTGGAAGGCCTGGATGCCCAGCCGGTGCAGGGTCGGCGCGCGGTTGAGCATCACCGGGTGATCCTTGACGATCTCTTCCAGGATCTCCCACACGAAGTCCGGTCCGTCCTCGATGATCTTCTTGGCCTTCTTCACCGTGGGGGCGCGCATGGTGTCCAGCAGCCGGCGGATGATGAAGGGTTTGAACAGCTCGATGGCCATGTACTTGGGCAGGCCGCACTCGTGGAGCTTCAGGTCCGGGCCCACGGTGATCACCGAGCGGCCGGAATAGTCCACGCGCTTGCCCAGCAGGTTCTGGCGGAAGCGCCCCTGCTTGCCCTTCAACACGTCGCTCAGGCTCTTGAGCGGGCGGTTGCCGTCGCTGCGCACGGCCGTGTTCTTGCGGCTGTTGTCGAACAGGCTGTCCAGGGCTTCCTGGAGCATGCGCTTCTCGTTGCGCAGAATGACTTCCGGCGCCTTGATCTCGATCAACCGCTTGAGGCGGTTGTTGCGGATGATCACCCGGCGATAGAGGTCGTTCAAATCGCTGGTGGCGAAGCGGCCGCCTTCCAGCGGCACCAGCGGACGCAGGTCGGGCGGGATCACGGGGATCACGTCCATCACCATCCACTCGGCGCGGTTGATGAATTCGCCGCTCTCCGGATCGCGCTTCTTGAAGGCCTCGATGACCTTGAGGCGCTTCAGGGCTTCCGTCTTGCGCTGGAGGCTGGTCTCCGTGCGCACCTGGGTGCGCAGGTCGTGGGAGATCTGGTCCACGTCCGTGCGGCCCAGCAGGGCCTTGATGGCCTCCGAACCGATGGCCGAGATCATCCGCTCCGGATCGCTCTCCGGCAGGTCGCGGTTGCCGGGATGCAGGGCGTGGAATTTCTCCAGCTCGCTCTCGGGCACCACCTGGCCGATGCGCCAGCCGGACACGCCGGGCTGGACGATGGCGAAGCTCTCGTAGTAGATGACCTTTTCCAGGTCCTTCACCGTCATGCCCAGGAAGTAGCCGATCTTCGAGGGTAGACTGCGGAAGAACCAGATGTGGACGATGGGCACGGCCAGCGTGATGTGGCCCATGCGCTCGCGCCGCACTTCCTTTTTGGTGATCTCCACGCCGCAACGGTCACAGACGATGCCCTTGTAGCGCCGTCCCTTGTACTTCCCGCAATGGCACTCCCAGTCCTTCACCGGGCCGAAGATCTTCTCACAGAAGAGCCCGTCCTTCTCCGGTTTGTAGGAGCGGTAGTTGATGGTCTCCGGCTTGGTCACCTCGCCCCTCGACTCGGCCATGATCATGTCCGGGCTGGAGAGCGTGATGGTCAGGTGCTCCTTGCGGGCGACTTCCTGCTGAATCAAGATGTCCTCCCTTATCCCTAGAAGAAGAACTGGGTCTTGGCAAACTCGGGGATGTTCAATCCCAGGCCCTTCAGCTCATGGATGAGCACGTTGAAGGACTCGGGCACCCCCGGCTGGGGCAGGTTCAGCCCCTTCACGATGGCCTCGTAGGTGGCCGTGCGGCCCTGCACGTCGTCCGACTTCACCGTCAGGATCTCCTGCAGGATGTTGGCCGCACCGTAGGCCTCCAAGGCCCAGACTTCCATCTCGCCGAAGCGCTGGCCGCCGAACTGGGCCTTGCCGCCCAGGGGCTGCTGCGTGATCAGGCTGTAGGGTCCGATGGAACGGGCGTGGATCTTGTCATCCACCAAGTGGTTGAGCTTGATGATGTAGATCATGCCCACGGTGACCGGCTGATCGAAGGGCGCGCCGGTCTTGCCGTCGTAGAGTTGGATCTTGCCGCTGGTGGGCAGCCCGGCCTCGTCCAGCTGGGCGATCACGTCGTCCAGGCCGGCGCCGTCGAAAACCGGCGTGGCGTAGTACTTGCCCAGCTTGTGGCCGGCCCAGCCCAGGGCGGTCTCGAAGACCTGGCCCAGGTTCATGCGGCTGGGCACGCCCAGCGGGTTCAGCACGATGTCCACCGGCGTGCCGTCGGCCAGGAAGGGCATGTCCTCCATGGGCACGACCTTGCCGACCACGCCCTTGTTGCCGTGGCGGCCGGCCATCTTGTCGCCGATCTGGATCTTGCGCTTCTGGGCGATGTAGACCTTGGCGATCTGCACGATGCCCGCCGGCAGCTCGTCCCCGACCTCGATCTTGTGCCGCTTGTTGCGCGCGTCGGTGCCGAGGATCTCCTTCTGGACCTTGTAGTTGTTGATGATGGACTCGACTTCGCTGTTGATCTGCTCGTCGTCGGTCCAGGCACCGGTGTCCAGGTCGTCCAGGTCCAGCTTGAGGATGTGTTTCTCGGTGATGGTGGTGCCGGGCTTCAGGCGCAGCTTGCCCGTGGCCTGGTCGCGGATCTCGCCCGCCACCTGGTTCACCAGCAGGTCCTTCAGGTCGGCCTCCAGGGCGTGGCGCAGGATCTGCAGATCTTCCTTCAGGGCCAGATCCACGTCGTCCAGGAGCTTCTTCTCGTTGCGCTTGGCCTTGGGGTCCTTCTTCTTCCGGCTGAAGAGCTTGGTGTCGATGATCACGCCCTTGCCGCCGGGGCCCACCACCTTGGACGCGTCCTTGACGTCGCCGGCCTTGTCGCCGAAGATCGCCTTGAGCAGCTTGTCCTCGGGGCTGGACTCCATCTCGCCCTTGGGCGTCACCTTGCCGATGATGATCGAGCCGGGTTGCACCTTGGCGCCCACGCGGATGATGCCGTTCTCATCCAGGTCGCGGGTGGCCTCCTCCGAGACGTTGGGAATCTCGTTGGTCAGCTCTTCCTCGCCGCGCTTGGTCTCCCGGACCTCCAGCACCTCCTCGGTGATGTGGATGGACGTGAACACGTCCGTGGCCACCATCTTCTCCGAGAGGATGATCGAGTCCTCGAAGTTGTAGCCGTTCCAGGGCATGAAGGCCACCAGGACGTTGCGTCCCAGCGCCAGGTCGCCCATCTCCGTGGCGCAGCCGTCCGCCAGGATGTCGCCCTTCTTCACCTTGTCGCCCAGGTTCACCAGCGGCTTCTGGTTGACGCAGGTGTCCTGGTTGCTGCGCTCGAACTTGCGCAGACCGTAGACGCGCGTGCGCTGGGCCAGCCGGCTGGGGATGCGCGCCTTGTGCGTGGGCGTGACCTCGATGCGGTCCGAATCCACGTAGGTCACCAGGCCGGCGATGTCCGCCGTGACCACGGCCCGGCTGTCCACTGCGCTCTTGCGCTCCATGCCCGTGCCCACGATGGGGGCCTGGGGCCGCAGCAGCGGCACAGCCTGGCGCTGCATGTTGGAGCCCATCAGCGCGCGGTTGGCGTCGTCGTGCTCCAGGAAGGGGATCAGGCTGGCCGCCACCGAGACGATCTGGTCCGGCGAGACGTCCATGTAGCTGACTTCGCCCGGGCTCACCACGGGATACTCCGCCCGGTAGCGGGCCTTGACCACGCTGTCGGTGAAAGCACCCTTGTCGTCCAGCGGCACGTCGGCCTGGGCGATGGTGTGATGATCCTCGTCGTCCGCGCTCAAGTACTCGATGATCCGCGTGGCCCGGCCTTCCTTGACGCGGCGGTAGGGCGTCTCAACGAAGCCCAGGTCGTTGATCCGCGCGTAGGTGCAGAGGCTGCTGATCAGGCCGATGTTCGGGCCTTCCGGGGTCTCGATGGGACAGAGGCGGCCGTAGTGCGTGAAGTGCACGTCGCGCACCTCAAAGCCGGCGCGTTCGCGCGTCAGGCCGCCGGGGCCCAAGGCCGAGAGGCGGCGTTTGTGGGTCAGTTCCGCCAAGGGGTTGACCTGGTCCATGAACTGGCTCAGCTGGTTGGTGCCGAAGAAGGTGTTCACCACGCTCGACACCGTGCGGACGTTGATCAGGTCCTGGGGCGTCAGGCGCTCCGTGTCGTGCAGGTTCATCCGCTCCTTGATGGTGCGGGCCATGCGCGTCAGGGCCACGCTGAACTGGTTGGCCAGCTGCTCGCCCACCGTGCGCACCCGGCGGTTGCCCAGGTGGTCGATGTCGTCCGTCATCCGCTTGCCTTCCCGCAGCTCCAGCACGTAGGTGATGATGCAGGTCAGGTCTTCGATGGTCAGGATGCAGACGTGGCGCGGGATGTCCAGGTTGAGCTTGGCGTTCATCCGGTAGCGGCCCACGGCGCCCAGGTCGTAGCGGCGCTCGTCGAAGAAGAGCTTCTCCAGCAGGCCCTTGGCCGTGTCCAGGTCCGGCGCCTCGCTGCCGCGCAGTTCGCGGTAGATCTCCATCAGCGCGTCTTCCTGGCTGCGGCAGGAATCCTTGCCCAGCGTGTTGCGCATGATGTCGAAGCCGGTGGAATGCTCTTCGCTGTCGCGCAGCAGCAGGATGGACTTGACGCCGCGGTCCTTGAGCAGCGCCAGGTTCTCCTCGCTCAGGATGGTGCCGCGCTCCACCACGATCTCGCCCGTGGACTCGTCCACCACGTCGTCGATGATCTGACGTTTGACGAAGCGCGAGACGGTCTTGGAGGAGAGGGCCACCTCTTCGGAGTAGCCGAAGAGATTGAAGATCTGGGCGTTGGAGGCATAGCCCATGGCCCGCAGCAGCGTGGTCACGGGGAATTTCTTGCGCCGGTCGATGTAGACGTAGAGCACGTCGTTGATGTCGGTAGTGAACTCCACCCACGAGCCGCGGAAGGGGATGATCCGCGCGGCGTAGAGCGGCGTGCCGTTCTGGTGCTGGGTCACGCCGAAGAACACGCCCGGGCTGCGGTGCAGCTGGCTGACGATGACGCGCTCAGACCCGTTGATGATGAAGGTGCCCGTGTCGGTCATCATGGGCAGGTTGCCCAGGTAGACCTCCTGCTCGATGGTCTCGCCGAAGCCGTCCTCGGTGGCGGTCTTGCGGGACAGGCGCAGCAGGGCTTTCAGCGGGGCGGCGAAGGTGACGCCACGCTCTTTGCACTCCTCCACTGTGTACTTCGGGGGCTCAATGGCATAGTGGCTGAACTCCAGGATGTGCTCCTCCCGATTGTCGATAATCGGGAAAACGTTCAGGAACACGGAATTCAACCCGACGCGCTCCCGTTCCTCGGGACGCACGCCCAGTTGGATGAAGCGCCGGAACGAAGCCAGCTGGATGTCCAGCAGGTCCGGCAGTTCCACCAGCTTGGGGATCCTGGAAAACGTGTGGCGCTGGATGTGATTCTTGGCCTTCAACAGAGACCTCCTCCACCAGGGGCAGCATGTTCAACCCCAGACAGGCAAGCCCGCACGGTGGGCGGGTTGTGTGGGGCGCGGTGTCGGATGCCCGGGATGGGACCGAACAGGGGGAAGGGGCTGCTGAGCTTTGAAATGAAGCGGCTCAACCGGCCTCCTGCCTTTCCTGTTGACTTCCCTGGGCGTACGGGGACCCAATGGTCCGAAAAACAAGGGGAAGCCACACCCCCGGTCGGGGGTGTGGCGGGATGGGCATGAACCGTCGAGATTACTTGATCTCGAGCGTGGCGCCCTCGGCCTCGAGCTTCTCTTTGATCTCGTTGGCCTCGGCCTCGGACACCTTCTCCTTGACCGCCCTGGGCAGGTTGTCGACGAAGTCCTTGGACTCCTTCAGACCCAGGCCGATGATGTCCTTGATGACCTTGATGACGCTGATCTTCTTCTGACCCGCGCTGGTCATGATCACGTCAAACTCGGTCTGGACTTTCTCTTCCACGGGACCGTCGCTGCCGCCGGACATCATGGCCACAGGGGCCGCCGCGGACACGTTGAACTCGGTCTCAATCGCCTTGACGAGCTCGGACAGCTCCAGCACGGTCATTTCCTTGACCTGCTCGATGAAGGCAGCCTTGTCGAACGCCATGGGTATCTCCTTTGTCGCTTTGTCTGTTCCGAAGGCGACCGGGCCTAGGCCTCGGCGCCGCCTTCCGCTTCCTCACCGGCGGCCTCAGGCGAGGCGTCCGGGGCTGTCTCTTCAACCGGGGCGGCCACCGGCGCCGGCTCGGCCGTGGCAGCCGGAGCGCTGACCTGGGTCAGGGCGGCGCCCGGTGTGGCGGTGCCCGCTTCCGTGGTCTTGTCCGCCACCGCGTTCAGGGCGCGGGCGAAGCTGGCGATGATGCTGTTCAGCACACCGGCCAACATGCCCAGGGCTTCCTGACGCGTCGGCATGGAGGCCAGGGTTCCCAGGAACTCGCCACCGTGCACGCTGTCCTCGAACCCGATGGCCTTGACCACCGGCCGCTCCTTGTGGTAGGCGGCAAAGCGCTTGAGCACCTTGGCCACCACGGGAGCCTCACCGTAGGCCAGGGTCAACGAGCACGGACCGTGGAGATCCTTGCCAGCGTTGGCCCAGGGCGTGTCCGCCAGGGACAGACGGATGAGGTTGTTCTTGACGATCTGGATTTCGGCGTCGGCCTTGCGCAGCTCGTTGCGAAGCTCCGTCAAGGTGGTCACGTTCATGTGGGAATAGTCCGCCACATAGACCGCCTTGGCCCTCTTCAGCCGGGAGCCCAGCTCCTGGACAACGGCTTCTTTCTTCGGGGTAGGCATCGGGAACTCCTATTTCACGCGGTCAAGGACTTCGGCCTTGTCCAACTTGATGCCCGGACCCATGGTGCTGGCGACGCTGATGCTCTTGACGTAGTTGCCCTTGGCGCCCGAAGGTTTGAGCTTCAGCACCGTGCGGACGAATTCCTCCACGTTCTCGACCAGCTTTTCAGCTTCGAAGGAGGCTTTCCCCACGCCGACGTGGAGAATACCGTAGCGATCGACCCGGAAATCGATTCGACCGGCCTTCACCTCCCGCACCGCCTGTCCCACATTGGGAGTCACCGTCCCCACCTTCGGATTCGGCATCAGGCCGCGCGGTCCCAGGATCCGGCCAAGCTTGCCCACGACGCCCATGGCATCGGGGGTGGCAATCACACTGTCGAACTCGATCCAACCGGCTTGGATTTTCTCCGCCATGTCGTCGAGTCCGACGAAGTCGGCACCTGCTTCCAGGGCCTCCTTGTGCTTGTCGGGCTTGGCCAAAACAAGGACACGAACGCTCTTGCCAGTTCCGTGTGGAAGGGAAACTGTCCCTCTAACGATCTGGTCCGCATGCCGCGGATCGACGCCGAGGTTCATGGTGACTTCCACCGTCTCGTCAAACTTGGTCGCCGTGGCGCATTCCTTCAACAGCTTGACGCCGTCATTCAGGAGATACAGCTTCAGACGATCAACCTTGGCGAAAGCGGAAGAGTACCTTTTGCTTCTCTTCATGTCTCTGCCTTGGCTTCCTTTGGATTAGTCTTCTACCACGATACCCATGGACAAGGCCGTGCCCGCGATGATGCGCGCACCCATCTCCTCGTCATAGGCGTTGAGGTCTTCTTTCTTGATGCGGGCGATCTCCCGGCACTGCTCCCAGGTGATCTTGCCCACCTTCTCGCGGTTGGGCACGCCGCTGCCCTTGGCGATGCCGGCCACCTTCTTCAGCAGGTTGGAGGCGGGCGGGGTCTTGGTGATGAACGTGAAGGAGCGGTCGGCGTAGACCGTGATCACCACCGGGATGATCATGCCCTTCTGATCCTGCGTCTTGGCGTTGTACTGCTTGCAGAATTCCATGATGTTCACGCCATGCTGACCCAGGGCCGGACCCACGGGCGGAGCCGGCGTGGCGGCTCCGGCGGGGAGCTGCAGCTTGATGTAACCGGTGATCTTCTTCATGCGCGTCGTCCTGTGAATCGGTTGTCTTCGCCTTGCCCGCCCGCTGGCGGCTTCCTCAATTGATGGGTTCCACCTGGGTGAAATTCAGTTCCACCGGGGTGGAGCGTCCGAAAATGGACACCATCACCTTGAGTCGCTTCTTCTCGTCGTTGATTTCCTGCAGCGTGCCCGTGAAATCGTTGAAGGGGCCGTCGATGATCTTCACCGTCTCGCCCAACTTGTAGCGGTGATCCAGAGTCGGTTCGTCGCTGGCGCCCATCCGGCCGATGATGCGCTTCACGTCCGTGTCCGACAGGGGATGCGGCTCGTTGTTGGGGCCCACGAAGTTGAGGACGGACGGGGAGTTGAGCAGGAAGTGGCGGGTTTGCAGGGTCAGGATCATCTCCACGAACATGTAGCCCGGGAAGTTGATGACGTCCTTGACCTTACGCTTGCCGGCACGCATTTCCACCTTCTTTTCGGTGGGAATGTGCACGTCCGTGATCTGGTCGCCCAGTCCCACGCGACGGGCCTCTTCCAGCACGTAGCGCTTGACCTTCTCTTCCTGGCCCGTGAAGACCTGGACCGCATACCAGCGCTTGACGGGGAGATTCTCGTCCACGTTGGCTTGCTGCATCAAATCCGACATGCCGCTCCCCTTGTTACAGAATCCAACCCACGGCGCGGGAAAGGATCAGGTCGAAGAGGTAGACGGTCACAGCGAGCAGCAGCGAAACGAAGATCACCACACTGGTGGAGCTCTTCAGCATGGGCCAACTGGGCCAGTTGACCTTCTTCATCTCGTCTTGCACTTCGCTGAAATAGGTCTTCATGTTGACCATGTGAAGTCCCTGATTCTCCGATCAAAGCAGGCCAGGAGGGATTCGAACCCCCAACCTACGGATTTGGAGTCCGCCGCTCTACCATTAGAGCTACTGGCCTGTGCGGCGAGCCGCTCTACTTGGTTTCCTTGTGCGGCGTGTGCTTGTTGCACCACGGGCAGTACTTGGTGAACTCAACGCGGCCCGTGTGCTTGCGCTTGTTCTTGGTGGTCGTGTAGTTGCGCCGCTTGCACTCCTGGCAAGCCAGGATCACGATGTCGCGCATGGCCCAGCTCCTTCCTTGACCCGGGCTTGGTCCCGGTCCCCGGTCGTAGGGACACGATGGATCGTGTCCCTACCTGTCCGGGTCGATTACTTCTGAATTTCCGTCACCACGCCGGCGCCGATGGTCCGCCCGCCTTCGCGGATGGCGAAGCGCAGGTCCTTCTCCATGGCGATGGGCGCGATC
>Ga0172380_10001332_pt1 | contig 42622 bp, 56 predicted proteins | sample Leawe162metaG_FD_119747 | JGI IMG/M metagenome (GOLD analysis project Ga0172380, IMG submission 119747) | Leachate microbial communities from a municipal landfill in Southern Ontario, Canada - Leachate well 162 metaG | ecosystem: Engineered > Solid waste > Landfill > Unclassified | place...
CACCATCAATTAGCCCGAATGAAGATTTGGCGAATAGATTAAAGATCTTGAGAGCAGCAGTTCTGCAAAGAATTAACTCAACAGTTTCTCTGATTAAAGCCACTGCGAAATATGTTCAGGAGCTTAATACCATTAACGACCAAGACATTGCAGCTTTACAAACTCTTGATAAACAAATTTTGATTTTAAATGGAAGCGTCATCAAAGAACCCAGCATTGCAGGTGGAGAAATTAAAATTCCAGATAACAACCCTGAGGCAGGAGCAAGTAACTAACGAGATTATTTCTCACGCTATCCACATTCTGAACAGCTTTAAAGCTACTGGCTCAAGCACTGACCGGACTTTAATCTTTCAGACTGTGGATCAGTTCTTTGATTTTTGTTCAACAAAAAATAAATTTTATATGAATCAACAGCAAAGGGTATCACATTACGCAAGACAGGGTGGGAAGAGTTGGGCAATGCGGATTCTAAAGACGCATTTCTTAATCCAGAATCGGAAAAGAAAAATGGGTATCCAAGATCTTCCCGAAAAACCGACAAACTGGATTCTGGGTAAAATAAAAAAATTATTCAAATGAAAAACAAAACTTATTATCGCCAACCCACATCGGTTCTTGCTCATAAGGACTATGATAAATGTGTTAGGTATGCAAATTTCATCTCACAATTTTTTGAAGAACACGGCATCGCTAATTGGGAACTTGCTGGAATAAAAACCAGATTTCCGATTGATGAAAAATTCTGCGGCGGGGCTGACAAAATAAATCCCGATCATTACAAAGTCGGTGGTATCGAAACCTTCGACATCTTGCGAGCCAAGCTATCACCAACTCAACTTGCTGGATTCTGCAAAGGTAATGTGATAAAATATATCACGAGGGCTGACCACAAAGACAAGACTGATTGTCTTAAGAAAGCAAAGTGGTATCTGGATAAATTGATTGAGGAGTTAGATGATCAAGCTACCAGTTAAATTTCCAGCCAAAGCCTACGCTTTAAAATCATCCGGCGCAGTGGTCATCATCCACCCGTGCTGTATGTGCGGTGAGAAAAACGCACCATTCGGTAAGGGCTTAAAGATCAGAGGTCTTCATAATAAATCTCTTGGTTATTGGTTCTGCGAAATGAATGGTGAGTGCGAGCAGGAGTTCGATAAGCAATTCCCAGATGCTATTGAGAAGCCGATCGGCAAGAGTGTTCAGTTAAGTTTATTTTAAATACCGATAGTTCAATGGTAGAATGTCAGTCTCCAAAACTGCGGACGATGGGTTCGATTCCCTCTCGGTATGCCAGATTAAACTCTGTTCTTAAACCAGCCAAAAACAAATTTTTCATCCTTCTCTCTTTTTTCGGCGAGAGAAATATAAAATTCTCCTTGAAGGCAATTCAACATCTTCAATAAAACTTCTTCACCATCGAGTTTTCTGAGGGACAGGAATGAGTTTAGGGCAGATAATGTCTTACCACCCACATCGCCATCGACAGTAATATCTGGATAAGCTGTGCCGCAATTATTTAAAACATTAAGGCAACGCTGCAAGAAAATCCCTGAACGATCAACACCCATATTAACTCCAGTGTCAGCCATCTCTTCTGCAATTTTTGGCGCAAGTTTTTCGATAGCATCAAGATTGAGTGAGTCCCAATATTTCTGAGAGTAAATTTTAAACGCCAGATCATAAGGAAGATTTTTCATATCTCCAGCATAGCCGTTGGCTCTTGCTACAGCAACCGTGATTCCGTATTTAGTTTCGCCGCCACTGTCACTACGATCATTTGAGTATCCGCCCTCGACCTCAATTATTTTAGAAATTACTTTATTTTTAATGTTATCCATTGTGAACCTCTCTATGACAATTTGAGCATAATAATTCGCACTTGATTAATTCTTTAGAAATTGTTTCAGTGCTTCTTGTCGCCAGAGCTAACCCCGGCGAAAAATCTTTTTGGCTTTTGTCTTTGTGATGAAAATCATAAACATAATAAGGATATGATTTTTTACATTTTTGGCAAGATCCTCCAAACCATTCTATTATGGATTCCTTGATTATTTTTAAACGCCTCTGTTTGTAATGACTCACGCACCTATTAAATCCTCCCTTCTTGGAAATCGGCTTATTACAGTCAATACAATTTTTTCCGATGCTTCTATTTCTAACTAGAATATTTAAGTCCCTATTCTTTCTTTTACGAATGTAATGAGCATTGCATAAGTTGTGAGACAGAGATTCTAAAAAACAATTATCAACACTACATTTATTTTTTGGAATATGTGCGCTCAGATATTTGTGATTTTCTTTTAAAAGAGCATCATCAATTATTCTCTTTAGAGCAGTGTTCATATTCTTTTTCGTTTAAAGTTTTGTTATCAAGGATTAAGTCGATCGTTTCCTTCCAGTCTTTATTCTGGCGGATCTGGTCGATATTATCGTAATCTTTTTTCGACAATGATTGTGTGGTAAATCTGCCTTCGCAAAAATTATCTACTTTCACAATCTTTGCAGCGGTATTGGCGCAACCATACAAGATTGTCGTTAGTGCTAACAGCCCTAGCAACTGCCTGACGCTGAGAAATATTTCTTTTATCTTTAATGACTTCATTTTGAATTACGATTTGTTGTTCTTGTTGCTTAACCACTTCCTCTGTCGTGCCGTTGTGTTTTGCAAAACGGTAAAACAAAAGCAGCCCAACAATAATCAAGCTACTTACTATCAGGATCAGATACTTTTTCATTTTCTTTTTTTAATTTATGGTCCGCTAAACCAAGTCCAAGAACACCTGCGACAAAAATTGCTAGGCTGTCAAATAGTCTAAGGAAGGCTTCGGAATTTTCAACTCTTAAAAAATGCTCTCCACCACGGACAGCAAGATAAACTAACGCTACGCCGCCGATGATCCCGATCAATCTCTTGGAAGATTTTTCGCCATTCGGTCCCTGAAAGAACTGTGATAATTTGCTATTTGAGAACAATGTGTAATTTTTCAATGATTGCGTTGCCGACAAAATACATAACTGTCGGGATGGTTACTGTTAAAATTGTTTTGATGGCGTTTCTTTTTATGGCTTCACACCCTTCTCTTGCCTGCCTCATATGCGAAAAATCTTTTTTTATCTCATCCGTTTCTCTGGAGATGTTTAAACCCATTTCTAAAAATACAGTTTTCACCGTGTCTGCGACTATATCCTTAGTGGTTTCCGAATGTTTTTTTATACACTCCTCAATTATTTTTGTAGTGTAAGGAATGAGCAAGGCACTTATTTCGTTCTTGAATGTGTCGCTCTTAATGAACTCGCTTAATTGTTCAGACATCGTTATTTAAATTTTTTAAATACATTGAAGCAATTATTATTCAGCGACCATTCAGTGCCTAATAATTTTCTTGCATCATCTAACTTTACTGGAAGAATTTTTATATGTAAATCATCTTTTTTTTCAACATATTTTTCTTCGACAACTTCACCTTTTTTGAAACGAAAATGTTGTCCCTCAGTTATCAAAGAACAATGTCCGTAAGGAGCTTGGAACGCAAGCCCTAACAGACCAGACCAGTTGGTAGGTTTTTTATAAACAAGAAAAGAATCGCCTTCTTTATAATCAGATCCGGTTGGCATCAATGATCGACAAATAACGAGCGCACTAAACGGCAAAATTGCACAGAACAAAATCACGCTAAAAATTACGACCGTGTAATTGTAAAATTGAGTTTCGGCAACTGACCATTCGGCAACAAAATCAATGAGGTTGTAAGTCGCAAAAATCAACACGACAAAATTCAGTGCCTTGGTTTTTTGCTCTTTGTAATTGATTGATTGGTGGAGAACAATACTGAGTAGGAAGCATTGCAGCAGCATATAAACATTCCAGACAAAGAACTGAGTGTTGTCGGAAAAACTGTGGATGAAAAAGACTTGAAGAAAATTTGTCGCTAAAATTATTCCAAGAATTTTACTTAACATAGTGGGATGCCCCGAATAATCTTACGGCAAAATACATCAGCCTTCTTTTCCACGCCGGAACTTTTAGAACTTCCATCGCTTGCAGGAAAAATTTATCGGCTTCCCGTCTGGTTATTGGAGTTGATTCTGAGTAAAGAAAATCGTGAACCATCGCAGCCTTGTTGTAAATCCCGATTGGTGGGAACCAAGGATAAAGAAATTTTGGAGTCGATGCGAAGTCAGTCACAAACCCTTCGGCGATCACGACTTCGACCATCGGCACGCCTTCTTTGTCGGCGTAATAAAACTTGAAAGGTTTTTTTAAAACCCACTTATCGCCAACCGATTCAACAAGAATTTCCTCAGTGAATTTCTGCATAAAATTTTACTGCCAATGTGAATCTCTTGCTGGATCAAAAGCCTCTAGCTCAGCAGAGGTCATAGCGTCAAGAGATCTTTCTAAACTGTTTGATTTTACCCTGATTGCTGTGATGAATTTTTTGCAGGCATCGGCAGCTTTTAAGGTTTGCAATTCTTCTGCGGTCAATTGGTATTGAGCGATAAAGGGAATGGTTTTCATCGCAACAATTTCCTTGTTGTGGATCTCGGAGACGGCTGCCATATAGTTGGTTTGTTGCCATTCTGGGTAAGCGTCAGATATTCTGGTTGCTGCCTCTGATTTTATTAAAGATGTTTTTTCTACCTTTAATTGATCCGATGATTTGCGGTCAGCAGGCTGCACTATATTTCCTGAGTTTACCCAACGCATAATAGCTTTATAATCTTCATTCTGTTTTTCGATGGGAGCATCTTGATCGTTAGGGACAAAGAATTGGTCATTAACTTTATAACCACCATCTACTATTTTAACTGTTGCGATATTCATATAATTATGTTATTTATTTTAATAATATTCCCTTACCTCAATATAGCCACTGCCGCCAGCTCCGCCAACATAACCACTTGTTCCTGCCGATCCGCCAGCACCAGCAGCACCAACAGCATAAGAATAAGTTGATGAAGGACTGTTAATGATAGCATCAACATATCCTCCGGCTCCACCACCAGCCCCACCAAAAGTAGTTGTAGCAGTTCCACCCCCACCACCACCACCTGAGCCGCTATTTGTTTCAGCGGCATAACCAGTTGTTGCATTACTAGAGCCAGCACCTGCACCCGCACCGCCCAAAGGTGAATTTCCTCCTGCTCCACCCATTGCATAAGCTCCGACATTAGCAGTAGAATATGGACACAACCCATAACCACCAGTAACAGCACTCCCAATTGGTCCGCTTCCTAAAGAGGCTGTTCCACCAGCTCCGCCTCTCACTGTGTTATTAACGCCTCCAACGCCACCATTAGCAACTAACAATGTAGTTCCAAAAGTAGTATTACCACCAGTTCCACCAGTTCCACCTCCTGATCCAGATCCAGCTCCACCCCCGCCTGCGCCTACCATAACGACACGAATGTATTTTACATTTGCTGGTTTGGTGTAAGTTCCAGAGCCGGAAGTAAATTTTTGAACTGTTGGAGTAATAGATATTACATCATATCCATTGTAAGAGGAATTTACTCTCAAGGCTTTTCCAACATCCCCGCTTACGAGAGTAGGAAATCCAAAACTCGCCGCATTTAAAATCGAAGCCATATTTGCCACGACAGAAGCGATGTTGCTCGACATACCAGCGACAGTCGTGACATTCGCAGCAATTCCAGCAACGGTTGAAACATTCGCAGCAATCGCCGCTACCGAAGTAACTGAGGCTGCGATACCTGCCACTGTGTTTATATTGGTAGCGTTTCCTGCTACTGAGGTGATATTTGCGGCAATGGCGGCAACGGCAACAACATCGTCATCTATGGCGTAAACACCAGATACGGCAGACGCAATCGTATTAACCCCTGATACAGCAGCAGCGATTCCTGAGACAGTTGAAACAGCAGCAGAAATCCCAGATACAGTTGATACTGCCGCAGCAATTCCGGCAACAGTTGAAACCGCAGCGGCGATGCCAGCAACGGTTGTCACATTAGCAGAGATGCCAGCAACGGTTGTCACATTAGCAGAAATTCCCGACACAGTCGAAACCGCAGCGGCGATGCCAGCAACGGCTGTGACTTCGGTATCAATTCCGGCGACAGTCGTGACTTCGGTATCAATCGCCGCAACCGCTGAAATGTCGGCAGCAATGGCAGCAAGAGTCGATAGGTAAGCGTCAATACTTCCATATGACGCACTTGACATCTCAATTGATTGACCATCAGCAGAAACGACCAACAGCTTATTTGCGACAAAATCATCGACAGAAACATAGCTTGATGAGCTTGTTAAATTTAATTTCAAACATCTATCAATTTGCTCTTGCAACTGCTGGCACATCATAACTGAGCGATCAAGAGCATCTTCAATATCTTCTAAAGAATAATCACCTTGGTTTCTAAGGTTTTCGTTCTGCTTCAACGACACTACTCGCTTGATAATAATTTTTTCATTCGCAGCTAATGCCGATCCAGAGGTAGGATAATTCACGGTTCCGCCAGCTTCATCGCCGATTCCGGTAACTGTAAAATTTGTAGTGATTGCTGTCTCGGTTCCGTCAGATCCACGCTTCGTCAACGACAAAGAATCCTCATCAGGGATTTCAAACGCAAAGTCGAAATCCTTGTTAGAGCCGTTTCCTGATTGGATTGTTTTGCTTACTGTTGTTTCTATGGTCATAAAATTTTTTTATTATTAAAAATAAAACTAATTATCAATTTCTTCAACTGATTTCTTCGGGTATCCTAAAAATCTTAGTGTTCCCCTCAATGGACGATCTGAATCAAAATCATCAACGCCCTCAGCCATATTTTTAGCTTGGTCAACTGGCAAGCCAACGACTCTTCCTGCTCCTTTGGAAATATCTTGAACACCCTCAAGAACATCTTCCATATCTCCACCGGATTTTGCAATCTCTAACATACCATCTTTTACCTCTTGAGCGAATTTCATAAATTTAAAACCACTCTCTTGGAAAGAATCGCCGCCGAAAGCCTCTCTGATTAAATTATTTATCAGATCTCCGAGGATAAAAAATCCGTTCAATGGTCCAGTGGCAACCGCAACCAACTGATCTTCTTCATCAAAGGTAAGTCCGTTTGCAACAAACTGGAATGTAGCTGGCAACAAAATGTGGTAGATGAATAATTTTTTTCCAAATTCTTTTCCAGAAATTTCTCCACGCTTGAACTGTCTTATCGCCCTTACTTCCGCTCTGTAGTAAGCGTTAGGAGCTGTCAAGAACATTGTTAAAGTTCTTCCAAAAGCACCACTTCTTTGCAAAGAAGTGATCTGATCCAAGTCAGTTGATTGCTGAGTTTTTGCAGTAAATTCTTCAAACGCTTGCAGTGCTTGCTCAGGCGTTTTTCCTTGCTTGATTTGGTTTTTATAGTAAGCCCAACCGCCGATTAAAATCGCTCCTTTATCACCGAATTTTACCGGAAGAAGCATTGCGTCAATGAACTTATTTTTTGTCGCAACGGTTTTGAATTGATTTGTTTTTCCAATTTTTGCCAAGTCATATTCCGGCACGCCACGAGCTTTCACAAGTTCGGATTGATTTAAAGTGTCAATAGCTTTTTTAGGATTTTTTGCAAAATCAAGAATGCCAGCGGCAAAATCTGTGGCTGACATTTCTTCCCAATAAGCAAAGGTTGATGTAGCTTGCTTAGCTGTGAGAGCAATCTTTCCACCAAGAACCGATAAAGCAAAACCTCTGTTGAGGTAATTAATCATATCGCCAAGGAAGTTAGATTTTGCTGCGCCATTTTTGGCAAAACTTTCCACATTCTCGTCAATGAGTTTGAGGTATAATTTTCCAGCAACTTTCTCAATATTTTTTCTAACTTCTTTGTCGCCGAATACTTGCTGAATTTGCTGAACCTTTTCTTGCATCGCAATAAAGTGAGCCATCTCTGCAATGTGTCTTTGGTAAACTTCCACATCACTATTTTTACGAAGCTCGCCCAAATTATTTACACGGCTTTTTAAGCTGCCCGGAGCGATTGAAAGTCTGACAAAAGTTTCTTGCATAAATTCGCCGACATTGGCATCGAGGTCTTTATCCACAACTCTTGAGATCGGACTGTAATTTTCAATTGCCGGAAGATCCACGCCATAAACACGAGAATAAACCTTGTTAATTTCTGGGTAAAAATCTTCGTAAAGTTTTAGCTGAGCTTTAGCGAAAGCGATGTCTTTGTGATCCAATCGAGAGGTAATCGCACTAATCATCTCTGGCGTGTAAGCCATACCCTCAGCGGATTCGATTGTGTTTTTTAATGACGGATCTTGCAATTCCATCCAGAATTTTCTTGCCTGAGCCTTTGAATAATCCAAGCGAACCTGCTTGCCTGCCGCATCGGTGAATACGCCAAGGAATTTTTCCTTACTATCTTCTAAAAATTTATTGTGAAGCTCACCTTCTTTTGCGAAGCCGAATGATTCTTTTGCCGCATCAATAAATGCGTCTCTTCTTTTTCTTTGAATACCTTTTTCCTTCTGAACTTCTTTGCTGATATTCAGATCTTCAACGATTGATTTTTTTAAGTTCGCATCGGTTTTACTCGGCGGAAGAATAGCGTCAAGAATATCGCCCCAAGCATAGTTAAGCCAAGCCTGTGCGCCCTTAGATTCTTTGAAGAAGTTTTTAAATGTCGGATCTTTTTGAAGATCAAGATTTTCTCCTTGAGAAATCAACTCGCTGATTCCGGTTTGAATTTTTTCAACCTTTGCTTTTTTGGCGATCACTGCGCTCTGTCTTGAAGTTTTTCCTTCGGTAATTAATTGCTCAATATCATTTTTTAAATTCTGTAAATCAGAAACTTTTGTGTTATCTGAATCGGCAACAGAAGAAAGAATTGTTGATTCGAGAGAGTCCTCGTAAGACGGCAATTGACCAGCCTTCGCAAGCTCTGACGATATTTGATTTCTTGTGTTCAAAATATCTTTTGCATCTTGCACGCTGAGCTTTGATGCGTTACGCAATCTGTCCAAAGTTTTTTGTGTTTCTGCGCCAAATTTTCCAACTGGTTTTCCAGATTGTTTTTTTGTTTTTGTTTTTGATAACGCTGATTTAATGTCTGACTTCAACTGTCTGCGGCTTGCGGCTTCAACAAGATTTGAAATCCTGCTCTGAACTTCTGGTAATTTTTTTATCAAACCATCCGCATCCTGAATATTTTTTATCGTGCGAATGAACTTAGCTTTATCGGTCGGAGCCAAAGCTGATTGGTCAATAACGGTGGTGATAAAATTTTGCGCTTCGGTGACATCTTTTTTAGCCAGAGAGCGACCTTCACGGAAACTTTTGTTGATGTCTCTAATTGCAGTTTGACCTATGTTCTGCAATTTAGATCCTTTCAAAGTTACATTTGCATCTTCTGCCAAACTTAACGCACCAGATTTTACTTCGATATTCGCAGTCTTGTCGCCGAGAGTTAATGTTTCGGTGGATCTTGGGGTTTGTGTAGTCAAAATATTCGCACGCTCTTCATCGAATAAATCTCTGCGATTTACGAGGGTGTTTAATTTTTGCTCATCACGAACTGTCGCTTGATTTTTATTTTGTTTGGTTTCGATCAACTGAGTTACGACATCAATTTGTTTGTCAATTGTGGAAATATTATCATCCAGTTTTTTTAATCTTCCCTCAAGAACCGTGTTGTCGATGTTGCTCTGAATTTCGTTTGTGGTTTCAGTTAAAGCCCCGTCCCTTCTTGATCCTTGGATCTTTGATAAAACTCCGGCAAGATTTTGTTCTCCGGTTGGGACATTGACATTATTATTTTCATCAACCACGCCAGCATCTTTTAAAACTGTTTGCTCTTCTTTTGAGAATGACGCTATTGGAGCCGATGCAAATTCTTGCGCCGGATCTGCTTGTTTTGCGATGTCAGAAATTTTTTCATCAAGAGGCTTGGCTGCTTGAACTTTTTTCTCACGCACTAAATTTACGCCAGTCTCAATACCCTTGCCAACGGTGGCAGTGGTAGTCGCAATCGGAACAATGCTTAATGCAGATTCCTTCATTACATCACCAACTCTTTTTAAAATCTCGCCGCTCGCAGCAGGAGCGATGTCTTGATCGGAAAGATATTTTTTTAATCCCTCACCAACCCACGCTTGAATACCTTCTTGTGCGCCCTCAGTTCCAACTTCAATCGCTTGTGCGGCAACAAGATCTCTAACGAAGCCAGCGATATTATCTTTTCCTTTTGGCAAAACTAATGACTTCGCACCAGTTTTTTCCAGCTTCTGCATCAATTCACTTCTGAATGGAATTATTTTTGAGAAAGCCTTCATCGGCAAAACATCTAACCCGGCTTGAGATGCGCCAGAAACTAAAGCTGCCAATCTCACTGCGTCCGTATCGCCTAGAGGTTTGCCGTCTTTGCCTTTGTAATTGCTGTATTCCTCGTAAGAAGATCCGGTGTTTTGAATAAAAGAATTTTCGATGATTCCGATTTGTGCGCCGATTTGAAATCCTCTGGCTCCACCAGTCACAGCACCTGCGCCTGTTCCAATTCCGGGAACGACAGATCCAACCGCAGCACCGACCGCAGCACCACCAGCTCCGACTTGTGTTCCACGAACCAGAGCTTTTTTTGCCATCTCAATTAACTGAGGAGTCTGCTCTGCTGTAGCACGGATCGCATCTTCGATCAATCCTTGCGTCATTATTTTTGAGCCAGTTTTTTCTTGAAGCTCAGAAATTCTTTTGTCAAAAAAAGGCTGGTTATCTCCCAACCATTTCTGAAAATAAATTCCATTTATTTCTGTGGCGGCGTTACCTTTATCGTAAGCACCGGAAGCAATTTTACCAATGCGCTCAAGCATACTCTGAGGCATCTCAACAATATTTCCCGTGCCTTTTAAATAAGTGGTTACTTTCGGATCAGCATCAACAAGATCGAAGTCGTCAGGAATTGCTGCGGCTTGAGGTCTTGTTGGCTGTAGGCTCGCAGGATTGACATCAACTAAGTCAGAATCGGCGGGAACTGTTTTTAGCGGATCGAATTGTTTGCTCATATTTTATTTTCCCGATAAAGATTTTTGGTAAGATTTTGCATCAGATTCTGAATTGAATCCTCCAAAATGTCTATTGGTTCTGATAAATTGTCTGTCGATTTTTCTTTCGTCCAAAGCCTTACCTTCCTCATCAGTTGTCGGAACGATGTAAAATTTTCCTTCGTCTTCGATAACCGTAGTTTTTTTGGCTGGTCTTTCGATAACATTGATCGTGCCATCATCAACCAATCCTTTCAAACCTTTTGGCATTGGCGTTGGTAAAACTAGCCCGCCTAATTTTTCTTGTTTAGTTCCGCCACTGGTTTGACCCGGCTTCAAAACTTCTCCAGAAGTATCTTCGGCAGCATTGGCTTCCGAAATAAATGGATTGCCAAAATTGAATGAAGTTTTTTGTGGGTCTTGAGGCACTGGTTCTTTGCGACCGTCCTTATAAACTCTCCAGAGTTGTCCGGTGCTTTTGCTTTTCTTGATTGTAAAATCTTCCGAAATTGACTCAGAAACTTTCGCATCAGTTGGACCTTCTTTAATGTTATTGATCTTTCCATTCTCATCAACGACAGCATTAGGAACGCCCAATGCGCGCAATGTCGGACTATCCACTTTAGCTTTTTCATCAACAACAAATTTCACCAAGTTATCAATTTCTTTATCTCTGGCTCTTGGATCGGTTTTTATTTGCTCAGGCATTTGGTCGTAAAGCTCAATGAATCTCGACATCATCTTTACTTTCTCAGGAGAATTATTTGACAAGCCTCGCTGATCCACATAATCTTGAATCGCCTGAGTTCCTTTGTCGTAATCTTCGCCGCCACCATTTTTTCCCCACCAAAATTCAAGCCCTTTGTCGTCATATCCTTGCTCTCTTTTTGTAGCTTCGATCAGAATAGGGGTGGATCTTTTTCTGTAAGAGTTTGCTTGCTCGTTGGTGATCTCGCCTTTCAATCTTGACAACTCAACATTTCTGTTGAACTCAACAAGATTGGATAGCGTAGCTGTGTCGGTATTTATTTTTTGCTTACCATCTTTAACCCTTCCCTCGAAAGATTGGAAGGTTGACTCAAGAGTTGTTATCGCATTATCTTTTTCATCAATACTTGGCGACTTGCTTTCTAGTAAAATGTTTCTGGTCTTTTCAACAAAAACAGGATCGGCATTGAAGCCTTTACTATATTCATAAAGTTTTTTAAATGCGTCTTCGCGATTAGATCCTACAATACTATCGAACAATTGGTTCTCATTTTTCATCGTAGATAAAAACTGGTTTGTTTCTGCTCGTCTCGCCATATTATTGACTTGGGTGTCGATCGCATTACGGAACTGGTTTCTTTTTTTATTGTCAAGAATGCCGCCGTAAAAACCCTTATCAAGAGCTTCTTGAGCTTTGACCGGATCTTTCTCAAGCAATGCGTAAAAATTTTCTTCTGCACCACGCTCAACATAATTGTTTGCACGCTCACGATCTTCCGGCGTAAGAGTATCTTTGGTTTTTTGAAATAACGCATAAGCCCTGTAAGGAGAAGTGTTTGATAATTTTCCAATGACTTCGGTTCTAAGGGTTGAAATCCTTGCCTGAACACGAAGGTTAAGAGCATCTTCCGGTAAGCCTTCACGATTCTCTTTTGTAATCTGAATAATATTTTCCTCAGCATTTTTGATCTGATTCGGATCTGTGTAATTTATTGATGCGTTTTGGATATTTGTTTGAACAAAAGATTTTTCAGTCTCAATGTTGTAGGCTGATCTTTGAGTCGATTCATACCTAGAAATACTTTCTTCCATCGACAAACGATGGTTTCCGGCACGCTGCAAAAATTGATTTCTTTGTCTGTCGTTAGCGAGGTTTTGGGAATATTTTTCAGCCAACTTATCCATCGTTTGTTGGGCTTCGTTGTAGGTTCCAAGTGCGTTTTTTCCTTTGCGTGTGAACCACGCATTTTCACCGTTATTAGCGTTCTCATTAAGCTCTTTTGCGAATCCGTTGTAGGACTCAAGAGCTGCATTTTCATCCGCAACTTTAAGTTGTTGCTCGTATCTTTTTACGGCAACCTGACCTAAATTGTTTGCAATGGATTGTCCAGCCTGACCAACTTCGGACGCAACAGAAAAGCGGTTGGGACCAATTGGTGATGCGTTAATATCTTGAGAGACATTAACGGGTCTTTGCGCTTCTCTTCCTAATCCAGCATCGGTAGCTTTTGGTATTCTGATCGCCATAATTTTTTACCTTAAAGTTGTGGACGATGCCAATGATGAAGATCCGGCACTAGAAACAGCAGAGCCGTTGTAAGTTCCGCCGCTACCTCCACCAGTTTTAGGAGTTCCGCCTCCGCCAGCCGAAGCTCCTGCGGCAGCACCAGCAAATTGTCCTGCTTGAGTGATTGCTGTTAAACCAGCACTTGTTCCCGGATTGATACTTTGCGCCTGATAATTAAACAATAATCCTTGCGCGCCGTAATTCATTCCTTGAACTCTTTTTTCGTAAGATTCTCTGGCGTAATTACTTCTGATTGTGAGGGCATCTAATTCTCCAAGGGCTGCGGTTTCTCCAACAACATCAAAGACCGATCCACTCGACAAGTCTGTTCCTGATCCGGCGAACCCCGCTATTTGTTTTCCTTTGAGCAGTTCTATATCCTGTCGCTTTCGCTGCTCTTCAACGGCTCCTCTTTTGATGGAGTCATCAGCCGCCCGATCTGCGATGATCTTGTTATTGTTAGCGACAGCAGATTGGTAGTGAGCTTGTTCTTTCGCGGACTTAGCTTGTTGATAAGTGCTATATGAAGCAGCGGCTATTCCCGCTACAGCAATGACCGCTAATGTAATTGTTACTGGTTCGCACATTCGTTTTTCATATAAAATTTGTAAAATGGCAAACCCTTTGGTCCATAAGGTTTCGCATCTTCAAATGTGAAACCGAGCCACTTTAGCCAATTAATAATCATAGTATTTCGCTCATCAACATAATTATACACAATCGGATAATTTTCAAGCATTACTTCAACGCACTTCTTACAATGCTTTAAAAAAACCCTGCTATTTTGTGGCAAAAATTTTGTGCCAAACATCCAGATTGCGCCAGTTTTTGTGACGGCTGTAATTCTTCTTACACCAAAAATTGCTATCAATTTTCCATCGCAATATCCGGCGACAGCAAAATCAGTAACATCTCTGGTTTTATCAACAATATCCTCGAATCTTTTTCCTGAGGACGCTTCTAATTCTCTGCGGTCTTCATCGCGCATTATTCGCTTCATTAAACGAAAATCATTGCGGTCCGCCTCTCTAAATTCTACAACTGGTTTATGTGTCATTTTTTGGCAAATTTACTTTTGGTCTGAAAGATGTAATCGTAATTGGTAAAGGATCCTCTTGTTTAAAAGCAAGATGTCCGACAGTGTCAGTTCGCGGGCTGATCGCTATTCTTTTTCTTCCAGTTTGAAGCGGAATTGGATAGTCAGCATCAGAAACTTTTCTTTGAACGATTTCATAAAATTTACTTTCAATATCGTTCGCCAAAAATCCGCCACGAGAATCAACATAGGAAACATCAACCTCTGAAACTGACTTAGGTTTGCTGTAGGTTTGCACCCCTAGCTCCTGAATATCAATGTCAAGAAGTTCGATTAAACTTGTGTAAGGAAGTCCTGCGTGAATCTTAGCGTATGGTTTTCCTAAGTCAATCATACCATCTTCCACAACTTTTTGCGGCAACACATTTCCGTCAGCAAGAATTGAGATTGTCTCACCTTCTAAATGCTCAAGACCAGTTAATTCAGTAACGGCTCTAGCCCAATAAGTTGTAGCCACGCCACGCAATTCGGTTGGCACTAAAGTTTTTGCTTTTACAGTAACCACGGTTCCCGATGTGCGACCAGTCACTTGCAATTTTACTCTCTTTTTTATCGTGCCATTAGTGTTAAAAACTCTAATAATAAAAGTTTTTCCAATATCGCCGACAACGAATGGAGACAAGGTTCCGTTCTCTGTCAAGGTCAAAGATTCATCAACCGTCCAATCAGTCCCACCAGTCAAAGTCATTTTGCTTGTGGCGTTGGTATTCCAAGTGTTGAGGGTTAATCCTGAATCGACAAAAAAAGCATCTTCAACATTCGGCAAGAAAAATCTTGAGTGCATCCGCTCAATGTATTTTCGGTCAGTTCCATTCACGGTTCTTTTTACGATCATATAAACCGCATCTTCTTGTCCTTCTTGAACACTCGCCACGCTTTTAAATTCGCCAAGAGTGTCGTGTTGATGCCAGCCGACAATTTGCTCCTGCTTGAGATATGTCAAGCCAAGCATCATCCCGTCATTACGCACGCACCAAGCGACTGAGAAAGGTTTTTTTGCGAAGCACCAATCCGTGATTTGGTATCCTTGGAATAAGTGCGAAGCGAGCAATGAAAGTTCTGTGCCGCGATATTGGTCAGCATTGTATTCGTAACCCAGATCATAAATTTTTCCACCACCTTCTTCAACAAAAAGAATGACATCAATCGCCACAATCGGCTTAACTTTTGCTGATCCTAATTCTGATTGCTGCACCTGTTCAGCGGTCGCTGTAATCACGGCGGAATCGCTACCCGGACGCACAGCCCAAGCACTATCATTTGTCAAGATTACAAGATCTCTCATCGAAATAAAATACCGGATTCTGTTCACAGTATTTGATGCGAGAGCAAGTGTGTAAGCGTCTGAATCCTTGATCGGAGACGACACATTCATATTGTAATAATTTCCAGTTTGAGTTCCGTAATGCGTGTTTGGATTGGCATCTGATCCGCCAAAAATTCTGCGCTGTCTGTGATAAATTACTGCGGCTGGTTCGTTATTTGTTTCCGCAAGTGGATCTCGTGATGATGGAGGAGTATCGCCTAAATCTGTGACTAAGTTTATGTCAACAAAAGCAGCAGCTCCCGAAAGATTTGTTGACCCAATGAATCCGTAAACGCCGTTATCCAAGCGATAGACATTGTATTTTGTTGCGCCAGTAACGGCTGCGATATTGATTGAGATTTTATTTGTTGAGCTTAGAGGAGTTGCCGCAGATGCCACGGTAATTGATTCCGGTAAACTCTCTTCTAAAGTTTTTGAGCTTGCAGCCGTAATCTGATATTTCCAAGTTGCCGCACCAGCAACTGCCGGAGTCCCTACTGATCCAGAAGGAGCTGCAATTTGCGGAGTAAAAACAATATCGGTTATTGTCCAAGCATTATGATCGGTTCTGGTCAATTCTTTGGCATCGTAACCATCGCAAACGATTGTTAGCGTGTCTGCGCTTTGAGTGTAGTCGATGTCAAATAAATCTTCGTGATCGTAAGGAGTGACGAGAACATAAAGCGTAGCTCCAGTTCCGCCGGAAGAATAGGTTGTAAAATTTGTGCTGTTGATGTTATTGCCATCAAGATCAGTTAATTCAAAAGTGTGGGTGGTTTTGTTTTTGATTTTGTAAAATTTTCCTTCAAGCTGGGTCATTTGCCCGCCGTCATTGCAATACCAAAAATCTCCGTTTGAATATCCGTGAGAAGTAATTTCTACCACGGCAGGATTCGCTTTCGTAACGCTGACGATGTTTTTATTTGCGTTTAGGACTAAACCACCATCCTTAACCACAACCATCTTCTCATCACCAAAAACGAGGCAGTAAGTTTGTGTGGTGCTAAATTTGAATGGAATGCAGCGGTATTCTTTTGTATCATCTAAAACTCTGCCGATAAATTCGGTTCCGGGTCTGTTTGCTGCGCCACCAAAAACTCGACAAAGAAAATTCTTCATCGTTTTTACTGACGAGTTGTAACGCTGTAAGTCCGGTCTTTCTCCCAACTCTGGGGTAATTTCGCCGCCGTTAAAATATCCTTGTCCTTTATAAGCTATCGGCATACTACAACCTCGATGTTACAAGCTCTGTATCCGGTTGTGCGTCTTCATCTCTTGCCGCTGAATCCAGTATAGTTCCTCTGGAAACTGCTTGCCAAAAACTTGTCATACGGATATTCGCTAGGTTAATATCTTGTTTCAGTCCCATTGCAACCTTGGCTCCAAGTAAATTGGCAAAAGCCTCGATGAACATTGGACTAAACATATTGGTCACAGTAATTTTTTTTCGGTAAATCAGGATGGCATCAGGCTCATCGGTGTATAGAATTTTTTCATCGACATTCAATTTTGATTCGATGGTAAACGGAATTTCTTTTGCTGGATTGCGATTGCTTTGAAAAATTTTTACGGCATACAAACAGTTCGTTGGAACCTCGTAAGCGTAAGCCCAGTCATCGGGCGGGGTTTCGGAAGATACTGATAAAGATCTTCTCACTTGATTAAATTTCCAGTTATATCCGCTCAACAATAAGTCTCTGCATTGAGCATAAAATCTGTTGCAGACCTCAGCCTCCCTGCTCTGAGCAGTCAAAGACTGGATCTCAGAACAGAAAGACTCTGTTAAAGCTAGATTGCAAATATCAACTTCGGAAGTCATAGCCTTACACAGTTAGGGGTTTAGAAAGCGTCTTCGCTTTCGTTAGTATTACCTTTGCCTTCTTCGTCAGAAGAATCTTCGTCTTCCTCTGCGGCAGCAGCGGCAGCTTTGGTTTTACCCTTTGCTACTGGTGCTGTTGCTTTTGGAGCTGAATTTTCTGGCTTAGTTGGTTTTGGAGCCACGAGTTTTTTTTCGCCCGGCTTAATTACAATACCATTTTCATCGTATTGTAAAGCCGCTTTACCTTCCTCGTCCTTTAGGACGATTGTCGCAGGTTCTTTTTCATTGCTGAACTCCTCTTTTGAGTAAGGCTCGAAATATTTGTGATTGGTTTCGGACGCTACAATGGAGCCAGATTTGATTAGTTTACCTTTGTGGTAAATATCTTTCGTGACGAAATATTTTTTAAGTGCCATATTTGATTTTATTTAAAAGTTACTATTGATTTTGTTCGTTAGTTTGAACTGATTCCAAAGGAACAATAACAGTCGAAATTTTTCCGGCAGTCATTGGACCAGTTGCTACAGTATGATAAGCCTCAACAAACTTACCATCAATATCTGGACTCAAAGCAACAACTTTGCGATACCCAGCAACCAAAGTAGCTTTAGCGATTGCACCAGAATCATAGATTTTAGTGCCACCAGAACTAGGATTGGTAGTTGATTTAGTATGCAACTCAAGAGTCATTGTTGCCGATCCATCAGCAGTGAAAGCCTCATCAACTGTAAATACGGCTGCCATTGGGGTTCCTTTACCCCATTTAGCAGTTCCCATATTGATTTCGTTGGTTGACTTCGCTGACGATGTAATCGCTTGAGCATTAGATAATTCTAATTGTGCGTCTGTAAACATAGTTTTCTCCAATTAAAGGTTAATAATTAAACGACTCTATCTTCTGCGTCTGTGATAGCATCACATAGGCGGATAGGGTAGCCTCTGAACGAAAGAACATCCACGCCACCAATTTCTTTAGAAGTAAAGTGAGTGTTAGTTTTATTCGCAGCAATAAGCTCAAGAGCTGTGTGAACAGTTCTGTTGCAGTAGATAACGATTTTACCTTTGTTGCGGAACTTTAACTTGTTCACAGCTTTGATTAAAAGATTAACCAAGTCTGGACCAGAGTAGCCAGAAGCACCAGCGGTTGCAAGATCAGAAACATCAATGTTCGCAACACGAACAAATTGTCTCCAGTCTCTCAAGACGAAACCAAGATCCCATTTAAAGTGATCTCTGTAAGCCTTGTAAACATTGCCATCGCCGTCTCTTTCATCAACAACGCCGTCATCAATTCTTTGAAGACCACCTTTTTTACCTTTAGGGTAAATCAAGTGAGCAACAGTTGGATCCCAGCAAGCGATGTAAATTGAGCTATTGTCAACACCAGTTCCACCAGCATCAATAATCTGAGAACCAGATTTTGTTTTGTCGGTAGAAAGAGTATTGAATCTCGCAGCAATACCAGTAAACGCTTCTTTTTCAGTAACGCCGTTACCGTAAATGAAAGTTTCTGCCATTTTTTGAGACATACCTTCGATGTGAGCTGCGGCTTCAACAAGTCTTTGTTGAGCGGTGTTTCCACCAAGATCAGCTAGATCTTTGTCGATCACAGCAAAATCTTCAAGCATACCCATAGAGTCAACGACTTGTTGAGTCACTGACTTGCTTTGAGCAACACCTTGGTTGAATTTTCTCCAAGTTGGAGAAGGGATGCCGGTTCTAATGGTAGTTTTGTGAGCAGAATCCATATTCGATTCAAGGACAACTGCGTCCTCAAGAATAGGATTTACTTGAGCCAACAACTCAACGATGTCGGCAACTGACCCAGTAGGATCTACACGGCTTGCAATGTCCCTGTAAGTTAGTTTAGTTTGTGCTAAAGTTGACATATTTTTTCCTTAATAAAGTTGTTAAAATTGACCACTACTCGGACTGTTAGGATACATCCTCTCAGCCAAAGTTTTTCCATCCGAAGATGGTTTTTTTCCAATTCCTGCCCCAGCCTTAGAATCCTCTGTAAGCGTTTGCCCTATACGATAGAACATTCTAATTACCTCAGGGTGGTCGCCGAAACGATAGTCATCCAAGAATTTACCTAGAGATTCAGATCCGTATTCTTTGAAAGCCTTATTAACGGCTGCCATATTTTTTTCGTAATCTTTACCTCCAAATTCAGGATCCTTTTTCCCTTCTTTGATCCAGCCATCGACCGTTTCGTGGTATTTAGCGTGAGTTTTTTCAATGAATTTTTCTTGCAATTGAACCAGCTTTTGAGCCTGTTCAACAGAAAGTTTTGATTCACCGAAAACCTCGGTTGCTTCTTTCAAAAGATCTTGGTCAATATTTTCAGGATCCTTAAAAGTCAGCTTGCTATAATCACGATCAACCTCTTCTTCTTCCTCCTCTTCTTCCTTATCGTCCTTAACCTCTTTTTCATCCTCAGGCTTTTTTTCCTCAGGCTTCACTTCGGTTTTAGACTTGTCAGCTTCGTCTCCCTTTTTTTCTTCGTTTGACTTTGCTTCTAAGTTAGATTCAGGAGTAGTTTTAGACTCCGGTTGTGCGTTAGCTTGAGAATTTCCCTCACTACCGCTTTGGCTTTCTGACCCGACTTGTTTGTTAGAATCAGCAGCCGCAACATCAGTGTTATTTTGAGTTTCAGTTGTCATTGTATTCTAATAGTAATTTGGCATACGCTTTTGGATCTAAAGCATTGATACGCTCAATAACTCTTTTTCCGACTCGCTGTAAGCCTAGTTTATAAAAAGTGGTGCTATTACCAGTAAAAGCATCACCGTAAATTTCCGCATAAGAAAGTAAATCCCATAATACAGTCTTTCCTTCCTCAGTTGCAAGAATTTTTTTATAAGCCTCTTCGACTTTTTTGTTTCGTTCAACATCCTTCTTCGCAGTTCTGGTCGGAAGGACGCTGTCTTTAATATTTGTTTTTTCGTTTTCCATTAGATTCTAGTAATGTTTAAGACTAAGGCTTGAAGAGCTATATCTGTTGATGCCGCAGTAGTTGCAGTCACCAAGAAATAGAATGATTCGTCTGCGCCAACGGTTTCAGCCAATGTCGGAGACACCGCATTTGCAGAACTGATAATGGTATCAGCGGTAACTGACAATGGAGCATCCATTGCATCCACACTTGCGTCAGACACATCCGCAGCAGCGGCAGTCATTTTTCTCAAGTCGATGGAAATGCTTGCTGCGTTTCCGGCAGATTCAATTTGACCAACACCGTAGAAACCAGTGATAATATCGCCAACCTGTAATCCATTGACAGGAACAACTAATGTTCCGGCAGTAACTCCAGCAGGAATAGTTGCTAAGAAAAGGTTGTTGGCTGCACCAACTACCCAACCAGCGGTTGTTCCAACTTTGCCAGATCCGGCAGAGATTACTAAAGTTTTGCTTTTCTCAGCACCAGAAACTTTTAAAGTTTCGATACCTTCGTCAGTGATTTTAAATACTGTTTGACCAGCTTCGTTTTGATATTCCTTAATGGTATCAACAACATCGCCAAGAACATAAGTAATTGTGTTTTGGTAAGTCAAGCAGTGAAGTCTGTAAGTGCCTTCGCCAAGATCGCTCGGAGACGATAAAGATCTGTTGGTTGTGTGAACATCGCTAACAACTTTCCAGCCGTTTGCGCCAACCTTTTTTTCAAGGACAACTGAACCAGTTCCCCAAGTTGCACTTAATGAATATTGTAATGTTTTGCCTTTAGGAACCACCAATGCAGATGATACTCCTACGGCTGAAAATGTAGATGAATATGTAGTCATAAAACTCCTGTTAAATTATTGTTGAGATTGCCCTAACCTTTGAGCTACTGCTTTCAAGGCGTTGTTTTTATCAAGATCGGTAGCAGACAAATTCTTGCCAATCTCGGATGCAACTAATCCAGCCTGTCCTTGTAACTGTGCCTGCTGCTGTTGCGCTCTTTGACCTCTGATATTTTGAACCTCTTCTTCGGAATTTAAAATCGAAGCTGGAGTTCCTAGATATTCAGAATATTTGTCAAGCATTTTATCGCCGTTAATCTTATCCAAAATTTCCGGTTTAACTTTTGATACTGCGCCAGCGAAATTAATCAACTGGTCAATAGCAGAAATTCCAACGGATCTTTGAGCTTGGTGAAGAACGGAGATATACTCAATCTTAACTGTTCCACCTTGCAGCTCTGGAGGGGCTTTTGGCAACATTCCTCCATCATACATTCTTTCAAATTGCATTGTCACGAGATCGTCAAGAAGCTCATCATTGAGTCTTTCGAGAACGGGACCAAGCGCAAGCAATTTTTCCTCGTGTCTCTCAGCAATTTCTCTCGCAGTAATTTCTCTGCGATCAGTTTGCGATAACATTAAGAATAAGTCTGCAAAAAATATCTCGTTAATCCTACCTTCTGTTTCACGAATATCAAGCATTAATTCATTGATGCGTGGATCGACTTGGTATAAAGCTCTCAAGCCCTTGCCAGAATCACGCTCGTCAGAATATGTAACGCCGCCCGGAAGTGTTGAAGTATTTTTTCCAATCATTGTCGCGGGAGCAACTACCGGAGGATTCGCCATCCGATCAATGGCTTGCAATTTTCTTTTTTGCTCAACCTGCAATTGCTTCACATCCGCAAGAGCATCCCAACCCGGACCTGTGCCGTAGTCATCAGTTGATTCAACTTCCCAGCGTGGACAAAATACCGGAAATCTTTTGAAGCCCGACTTGTGCAAAAATTTATCATTGCCTTTGCCCGGATCTTTGGCGTTCTTTTCAAAGTGAACGCTGCGGTATTTCATATTTTTCGTGTCCTTTAAATCAGGATCACGATCATCGTTACGCTGGATCATATGAACGATCTCAACCTGCGTGTATAGGTCGTTCGCATTGTATTTTCTTTTTACTTCATCGCTACAATTTTCCCAGCCAAATTCATTGACGACCTGTTCAACGCTGATCTGATACTCTCTCGCAAAAGTTCCAACTTTTAAACGCTCATCATTGGCGACAAAAAATTCACCAACGGAAAATGTGTAGTAGCGGGTGATGTCTTCGTAATCTTCAAGAGCCATCATTGCGCCGATGCCATATAGAGCCATACTCTTGTAGAGTTTTGGCAATTCGGTGTAGAGGTTTGATCTGGCAAAAGATGAGTAGATGGCTTGCTCAACATCGTCAAGCCAGCGTCTTACATTGATGTTTTGCATCAACTCTTCCGCAACCTTCAAATTAAACCAAGGTCTTGAAGGCGAAGTCGTGCCAGACATCATACCAGAAGTCAGAGTTCGCAGAGCGAGACGACCTCTTCCGTTATAAATTTTTTGGTCTTTTTTTGATCCGTCATTTTTATCCGAAAGAAGGAACTTGCCAGTCTTAGGCTCAACATACATATTGAGTTCCTTCCAATGGGGAAGCCAACTCTTATCCCGCTCCGCTCTCAAACCTTCAAGGTTTTTGCGGAATTTCGAGATAAGAGATGCTTCTGGGGATCTTTGTTGCTCTATAGTCATTCTAAGTTCCTGAAAGTTTTTGCGCTCCGGTATTGGCTGACTGGTCCAGTCCTAATGCTCCAGTTACAATAGTCCCTTGTCTGCCACGGGCTGCTTTTAATCTCTGTGTTTCGTCAGCTCTCGCTTGCTTAACAGCCGGATCAATAGGTGTAGGTGGTTCAGGTGGTGGAGTTGGTGGTGGTGGAACTTCTGGTGTGCCTGGACCTTTTGGAAAAAATATCTTATTTCCGTATCCTGGACCGAGTGGCTGACTTCCTCCGCACATAATTTTTAAATTTTTAGGTTAAAGTTATCGGAGCCTATCACACAAAAAAACAAATATGAAAACAAAATGTGCGATAGACCCCTCAGTAAAAAAATAGATCATTCTTTTAGAATAATCCACCAGTTTTTTTTAAGCAATCAAAAATTATTATTTAATGGATCGTAATCTGATTGATGAGAATTTTCTTCATCAAATTTTCTATTCTTGTCCGGCTCAATATGCAATGCGTAAGTAAGCGCAAGCGCATCCGATTTATCCGGTGATCGTCCCAATAATTTTCTGATGTCATCTTTCGGCGACAAAATAATCTGGTTGCTTCTTTGGGTGTAGTAAAATTCCTGAGCGACCAATTCTTCCTCAAGCTCAATATCATCTTTTGGAATTGCAAGATTTCTTTTTAATCCCTCATTCAATTGCCCGTAGATGTAAGCCCGATAGTTGAAATACTGCCTGTCTGGAGCGTTCGCACCAAAGTTAATTTCCCACACCGGAAGACCCAATTGTAAGCAGCGATCATAAACCCCCGCACCGATGCCCGTTGCGTCAATGAAGATCGCATCGAATTTTTCCCGGCGATGAAAGTCCTGAATCTCACGAACAACTTCCATCAAATCTCTGGTGCGAATTTCTCTGCGAGGTCTTGACACCGCATCATTGCCTCGTCTCGGCTGCAAAATTGTAGGGTCATCTCCACCTCTACCGATGTCCACCCCAAGCACATTCGCATCAAATGCGTAAATCTCAGGATTCCGTCTCTGCGCCAAATAAATATCCGAGCTTTTAATTAGCTGGTTACTTGCCGCTCTAGGTGGCAACCCACGAATACGAGTGCGAACATAATCTGAATCTTCGCCATAATCTTCAATCGCTCGCTGGATATACTGCTTGTTCGGGAACCTGCAAGTCCTACTGTCGATCTGCTTCGTGATCCAGCGATGCCGGAATTTCGTGAAGCACTCGTGGAACCTTCCAGTGTTTCGAGTGTAGTTTCCAAACACAATCCAGATCGGTTCGCCATCCGTAAGACCACCTTCCGCAACTTCCCAAATTTTATCCGGCACGGCAGACGCTTCGTCAAAAATATAAAATGGCGTTGAGTCCATAGCGTGCAACCCCGCAAAGGCTTCCGAGTTATCTTCTTTACAAGTCTGCCCGTCCGCCCTCCAGTTGTGTTTTAGTTTAGGTGAATCGTGCCAGATACCCAGCGAACCCTTGGAATTGCTCATATCGAACATATCGCCAAAGATGCAACGCTCTTTCCATTTTTTCAACTCCGCCCAAGTCTTTGTCTGCAACTGAGCGAAAATCGAAGCGGTAATAATTCCCCGACACTTCGGTCTTGTCGCCATCACCCACAAAATAATCCACGCCACCAGCGCAGATTTACCAATCCCGTGTCCCGATGCCACCGCAATCTGTGTCGGCAAAACAGGATCCACTCCGTTGAACTGCTTCTGCTTCAACGAATCACCAAGATCCTGCAACACCTCAATCTGCCAAGCATCCGGCTCCAATCCTTTCAGATCTTCCTGTCCCCAGCGAAACGCATACATCACGAACCCTAGAGGGTCATAATGAAACCGCACCAAGTCCGCCGCAATATCTGGATTTCCATTCTTAGATTTGGTCATCGTCTTGCACCTCCCCATTGATTATTTTTGGAGCCTGCATAATTCCGGCACGCTCTCTCGCTTCACGAATCAAGTCGCACATATCCTTGCCGACATCAATTTCTTTTTTGTCGATAAACATCGCCTTCGTTTTTCCCAAAAGTTCCAACGCCTTGATGGCAGCAGAAGGATCTCGCATCTTCGTCTTCGAGATTACATCGCCGCTCTTCGTAAAAAATTCTTCTTTGATCGTCTGTGAATTAAAATCCGCAATCCTCGCCAATCTCGTGATGATAAAATTCTTATCCACATCCCGCTCCTCCTCCACATCATCCTCTTGATCCATCTCAAGTTTGATGTTCTGCGCTCCAGCAAGAGAGTGAATCAAATAAATCGCATTAGCATCATCCATCAATCTCGTGGAATTATCGTGAGCTTCTTCCTCGTTCCACCCAGCACGCTTGGCGGCTTCAAAAGGATTCTGGTCCAGCAAGTATTCGTGGCAGAAACGAACCTCTTTCCACTCCATACGGTCGATCAGCTCGTTTTTTCTGTCCTCAATGGTAATCGTTTTAGTCATATTTGATTTTTGATATTTGAAGTTTGTTTAACAGAATAGCTCCCGTTTTTTTTCAAGTCAAGGTTCGGTGAATCTGGGTTATGTGGATTGCTCTGGTGCTGGTTTTTTGAAGCGGCATAGGAATTTTCGGTGTGGGGAAATGTGTATATGGGTGGTGTCGGTCCAAACAAAAACCCCCGGATACCCCTGTCCCAGACAGAAATTTACGAAAAGAATTTTTTCCCCTGAAAATTTCCCACCAACCCACACGGCTCTAGGCTTCGTGAACATACGATCCAATGCTGATGCGGGTTCACCGCTTCGATCCAATGCTGGCTTGACTCGTAGCTGTCACAACCCAATGCTGATGCGGATTAATGGCAACAAAAATGAGTTGGTAGCAATGCCAAAAACAACTAAAACTTTTAATCAACCCTTGATTCCATTGATTCCAATCAACACCAATTGCCCCAATGTAATTAATGTAATGTTAGTGTAATGTTGCAAACCCTTGATTCTATTGGTTGCGTGGCACATTACGCATAAATTACAAAAAAACAACTCAATTGCTACGATGTAATTTTTACTGTTTCTATATGGCTCTAGGCTTGAGGGGCTATTTTGACGGGGTTTATAGCTGTTGTAATTACGGGTGCAATCGCACAGGCTCTAGGCTTGAGGGGTGATTTGTAATTTGGTTGTAGTGTAGTGTAATTTTGATGCAATCGCACAGGCTCTAGGCTTCGTGATATATATATATATAAAGATTACTTAATTAATATATATATACCCCTATAAGAAAATTACGAATTTTTAGTGGTTAAAATTTTAACTAAATATATTTTGTAAAAATGCGTTATATAGTGTCTATATATATTTTCCCCTTTTGCGTAATGTAGTCTACAACCAAAACCCACTCTCCTTACTCTCTCTAAGCTCCTCGCGATTACACTATCCAATGACACTACACTACAAACCCCGTAATTTAGCGATTTTCAAAGCTGGCGAGCTTACAACGCCATACATTGCGCCCGTAATTAGATTTTACTACAACAAAACAGCCGAAAAATTCGCAAGCATTGCTATTATTGGGCTGGCAATGGTTTTATTGTGAAAATAGTTTGTTATAGCAAGTATTCGCTTGGCTTGGGCTTAAAAGTTGGTAGTGATGATGGTTTAAATAAATGTAAGTTGCTTTAAAATAGTTAAAGAGTAAAAATTTTTAGAAAAAATATTTTAGAAGAAAAAAAATAATTTTTTGGGTAAAAATTGGGTGGTGATGGTCGCAAAGCTGAAAAATCAAGCTCTTACAATTATTTAAAGGGTCTTATAATTTATGCTTGAAATTTAAAATAATGTTAGTATATTAGAAATAGTGAAAGATAAATTTTTCACTGAATTATTAACTTTTAAAGGGGTTTTTATGGCAAGTATTTTATTTCTAATTGCAATGATTGTTGCGATTGTTTGGTTGCTTCGTGATGACGCTATATTTTGGGGCGATTGCGAAAGGGCAGCAAAGAATTTACCAACCAAAAAATATTTTAAAAAATAATTATGATATTTTTAGCAGTAAAGGACGGCAAGGGCTATGTTGCAGGGAGTAAGCAAGAATTAGTCAATCAAGTTGCCGTTGTGAATATTTTTCACAAAAAAGTTTTCGTTGATCCTAAATTTGGCGGCGAGTCGTTTGAGTTAAATTATATCTCTAAATCAGATGACAGCCGCAACGGCTACACAATGCAAGAAATGATTGTGGACGCTTACGAGACAATTTTTAACAAACTTAATCAATGGGGGTATTTTACAAAATGAAAAACTTTTTAATCAATTTAGCTTTCTGTTTATTCTTGCTGGCTGGCGTTGCGGCTTGCGGGCTTGCGGCTAAATCATCTTATCATAAATGCAAAGTTTATTCTAAAGGTGATGCGGTGGCAATGCGTGATTGCTTGGGGGTTTAATGCTCACCAGCAAGCAAAAATTCTATATTCACAACGCCGATATTTTCGGAAGATATTTTGAAAACGGCGATTATTTGGCGTTATGCCGCACGAATCTTGCAAAGGTCGAAAAAACAATTTCGGAAAAATCCGATTTTAATTTTGAGGCTTGGGTAAGTAAATTTTTATCAACTAAAACAATCTAAAAAATATGAAAATCTCCAAAACAGTAATTGGTCGAAATCACTACGGAATTTTTGCCGAAACCTCAATTGATATGCCCAACAATAAAGTGCTAATCTTTCGCACGGCGCGCCGTTATAATAAGGATTTAGTCACTTGTGTTTCGGTTTATAAAGAAGGCAAAGACTGCATCACTCAAGTTGTGGGCGAAGAATACGCGCAATCAGTAAATCACGGCAACGTTGGGCGTTTGACAACTAACATAATGAAAGATCGTCACGCAATCGTTTTGACGGCTCACGCTTCCTATTACAAAGAAGCCATTGAATTTTATTCATCAAAAGAAGAGGTGAGCGATGCAAACTAATCACAAACACTATGAAGCAGCAAGACGCGCCCACTATTGGACAAGCTTTTCACCCGACAAAAGAGCAGAAAGCGAATGCAAATTCTTTGATGAAATCATTGCGGAATTTGAAGCGTTGGGCGTGAGTGAAGAAGGCAAAGCTAAATTTGAAAGGTTGTTTTTATTGTCGATGAGCGCAAAGAGCCGTTGTGCTTCCGCAATGGTTACTGGCTCCGCTAAATTTCCAGTTGAAAAGAATCGCAGAGCCAACGAGCGCGAGAGAAAAGTTGGCGATGAATTGCTTGCCTACATCGAACGAGTGCGCAAGGCGATTGATAAACAAAACAACCCCGAAAAATATGCTTCAGATGCTATTCGTTTGGATGATGAAAATGCTTTGGATAAATTGCGCGAAAAATTGGCGAAGCTACAAAAAGCCCAAGAACAGATGAAAGCTTGCAACGCGATCATCCGCGACAAAAAAGAAATGAAGGTTGAACGGTTGGCAGAAATTTTGGGAACCAAAGAAAGAGCGGAGGCGCTTCTAGTTCCTGACTTTTGCAAGCGCATTGGATTCGCGAGCTATGCCCTAACAAATAACAACGCGACAATCAAAGCAACCGCCGCGCGCATTGTGCAACTAGAAAAAGCTGCGACCAGACAAACCCGCGAAATAAAAGTTGCAGGTGTCAAAGTGATTGAGAATGCAGAGGAAAGCAGAATCCAGTTTTTCTTTGATGGTAAGCCAGCGCGAGAAATAATTGATTTGATGAAGCGGCACGGCTTTAAATGGTCGCCTCGACAACTCTGCTGGCAAAGGCTTTGGAATGGTAACGCCGTTTTTAGTGTAACGCATTACATTGCGCCAGCTTTAAAACAAATTCAGGGGGTCGCGTGAATTACGAATCAATCACAAGCCTTGAATATCAAACCACCTGCGCGCTCACCACGCAAGCAGAATGGCAAAAACTAATGAAGGGCGCAAAGCGCGCCAACAAAAAAAAGATCAATGCGTTAGTCAAAAAACATTTGCCAGAACTGTTTAACGATTTGGCGCTGCAATTCCGCAATCCTTATAATTACTTAAAGACGGCAACGCATTTGATTATTGTTCATAGTGCCGTTGAGCATTTTATTAAATTTGATTAAAAAAAAGAAATAAGCCTTGCTAGTGCCGCCACCCTTCACCACGGGACAGGCGGCACAATGAAGGGCTTAAACCTTCGCTTTACTAACAACAAAAAAATAATTATGGAAATTAAAGACCAAAAAATAATTGACACGCTCGCCGAAACTTTGGGCGTGCCAAAAGAAAATCTTTCGGGGGTAAAAATTTTATCACCGGAAGAACACGCAAAAGAAATGAAAAAAATGGTTGTTGAGGGTTCGCACCTTTTGATAAATACTTACTTCAAAGAAAACTTTTTGAAACGGATTGAAAGCGAAATGGACAAGGCGGCTAAGCTGAAAGACGGCAACCACCTTTTATTAATGCTTTCCGATTTGCGACAAAAGGCAATTGCGATAAAAGACGATTCGCCGCAGATAGGGTTTTTGTTTGAACTGGCGGAACAATTGGGCGCAATTGGCTACTCAATTTTTGTTGCCGATAAAATCGAACTCAATCCAGAAATTGTAAGCAGATTGCACCAACTTAAAGACCTAGGTTTAAATCCAGAGCAGTTTTTATTTGAGGCTAAAACCTTGATTGAGGCGGACTGGATTAATTTTATCAACTCAAAAAAATAATAAATTTATGACAGAAAAAGAAAATTGCCAAGTCGCCGAAAATATTTTGACGACTAAACAAATCTGGTTGGAAAAAATAGATTTTGTTTCCAAAGAAATGACTGATTGGCTTCGTGAGGATTGCCGAGAGCATTTTAGATATTGCCTCACAACTTACTATGGCGATGCGTGCCACGGGGTTATTGATATTGGCAATCTGGGCGAGTTCTTAGAGCAAAAAGAGTTTGAAGATATTGAAGCCGCACTAATTGGGGAGTTGCAGAAAATTTATGATTTTGCAACGGCGAACCAAATTCAAGAAATTTTATTTGATTAAAAAATGAAAAACAAAACTAAAAAAATGACGGGCAACACTGCCCGCCTACACGCCCACCTTGTCAAGAATTATTCAGACAAGGAGGAATTTTTTATCAGCAACAAAGAAATTGCGGAAGAGTTGGATTGCAGCGAAACAGGTGCAAGCCTTCTAATCAAGCGGCTTTGCGACCTTAAAAAATTGCATAGGGTTAATAAGTCGCCTAGGATTTTGTCTTTAATTATTTGTTGAGGTAAAAATGGCAGCAACTACTAAAGCCCCCCTCCAGATCTATAACTTTTGGGGGCTAAAAATTCCTTTGCGATGTTTTCGCAGGGAGTTTAAGGCAAGCAGATTTACCATAAATGAAACCAATCAAAATCTTTGGATTCCTAATAAACATCTTGACGAAAATGGATTAATCAAATCAGGGCAAAATATAGATTATGTTATTGTTGGGGCAAGATCGCAAATCAGATGCTCTGGCTTGATTAATGATAGTTTATTCCGTCCAACGGTTGAGATCGTTGCGTAGCCTAGTCGCAAAAAAAAGTTAAAAAATTAACTTGCAAAGAATTTCTCTTTCGGTTAATTTTTTAACCAGAAAACAAAAACAAAACAAAAACAAATATGAATATCACATCTTACGAAATAAGTAAGCAGCTATACGAGGCGGGCTTTCGTGGAAAATCTAATACGATGATCCAAGATAAAATTTTCGGCGAAAAATATTATGCCTATGATCTGGAAACTTTGCTTGACGCATTGCCGCAAACTGTTGAGGTAGCGGGCAAAGAATATTATCTGCAACTCAGACTTGATAAGGACGGCTTTTTTGCATCTTACCGAGACAAATGGATGACAGGCAATTGCGCTTTTAAAAGAAAGCGAGAGCAGAATAGCTTGGTTGATCTCGTGGCTCTGTTGTTTTTAGATGTGCAAAAATCTCAAGCCGTTCTAAAGATGAATTTATTTTATTTTTTAGATACTCTCCCAATCTCAGTAAGATTGTATAACTGCATCAAAAATAATATGACCCCCGACAGCACAGTCTCCGACTTAATCGTGATGGGAAAATCAAAGATCAGATCTTTTGCGAATATTGGGAATAGGACTTTAGCAGAATTGGAGCAATTATTAACTGAACACGATCTAACCTTAAACAATTAAAAAATATGAGTCCCGAACAATTAAAAAATTATTTGGAAAAGCAGGGACTTCTAAGTCTCTACGATGCCGAGAAGGAGCTGGGCTTTTGCCGACAGTCGCTTGCTAAATACCTATCCGGTAAAAAACCAATACCAAAAAAATTAGAATTAATCATATGCAAAAGCCAACAAGATCAAAATTCGACACAGACGAAATAAAGTCTAAGATAAAGTTGTCGGAGCTTATTGGCAAAGACACTGAATTAAAAAAACAAACCGCTGATATTTTTCTTGGACTCTGCCCGTTCCACCAAGAAAGCTCACCGAGCCTTGATGTCAATGACAAAAAAGGACTCTACTATTGCTTTGGTTGCGGGGCGCACGGAGACGCTATTGATTACATTGTGCAAACTCGTGGAAAAACTTTTGTTGATGCGTGCAAGATGCTTAGCGGCGAAGAATTAAAGCTCACCAAATTACCGAAGCGAGCCATAGTAATTAAAGAGCCGAAGGATTCACTCTACCAAATTTTTCCCGTGCCAGAAACTGTGCCGGAAATTACCGGAGATTTTGAGGCTTACAATCCGAAACGAGACACCGTTATAAAACAAAAAGCCACGCTGATTCATCCTTACAAAAACAAGGAAGGAAAGCTGCTTGGCTATATTGTGCGGGTTGATTCGCTCGCTGCCGGAAAAATCTTTTTCCCACTCACTTGGTGCAGAAAAGAAGATGAGACTGAGGGCTGGTGCGTTAAGGCTTTTCCTACGCCACGCCCAATTTACAGGCTGGATACAATTCAATCGAACGATAAGCAAGTAATTATTTGTGAAGGCGAAAAAGCTGCGGACGCTTGCGCTAAGCTGCTTGGCTGCAATGTGGTTTCTTGGTCTGGCGGTGCAAAATCTGTGAGACAGACTGACTGGAAACCTCTTGCCGGAAGAAAGGTTGCAATCTGGGCGGACGCTGACCAAGTCGGATCAGAGGCAGCGGAAGAAATTAAGCAGGAACTTTTTAAGATTGGCGTTGAGCAGATCAAAATAACTTTCGCACCTCAAGACACGCCGAAAGGTTTTGATGCCGCCGATTGCTTAGAGCAAAATTGGACAAAAGAAATGGTTCAATCTTGGCTGAGAAAATTCTGCGTAGAGGTGGAGAAAAAAGAATTTAAAATCGCCGCTGAGTCTGGCGATATTTTTGATATGCAAGATGAGTTTGTGGTGCTTGGCTACAACAATGGGAATTATTTTTATCTTCCAAGAAGAGGGCAGCAAGTGATTGCGCTTTCTGCTGGAGCGCACACGAAATTAAATTTATTTCAGCTCGCATCTATTGGCTGGTGGGAGGAAAAGTTTGCTCACCTTGGCGAAAAAGATAAAGTGAATTGGGATCTGATCGGCTCCGCTTTAATGGACAAATGCACACGCAAAGGAATTTTTTCTGAGGCGAAGATGCGCCGTGGTCGTGGTGCGTGGATTGATGGAAATAAAAAAATCCTGCATCTTGGCGACACGGTTTTTATTGACGGGAAAGAATATTTGCCGGGCAAAACCGAAACCCGCTGCGTTTATGAAGGTGCTTATCCGCTATCTTTCGACCCATTAATCAAGCCGCTCAGCGATGAAGAGGCTCAAAAATTCTACAAAATCTGTAATGAATTTTCTTGGGTGAATGATTTGAGCGGAAAAATTTTGCCGGGCTGGTGCGTAATTGCGCCGATCTGCGGAATGTTAGAATGGCGACCTCATATTTTTGTCACTGGACCGAGCGGCGTTGGTAAATCGACCATCAATAATATGGTGATTAAACCGATGCTTGGAGAATTTGGTTTGTTCATTGAAGGAAAAACAACCGAGGCTGGAATCAGGCAGACATTGAAGCGAGACGCTTTACCAATTGTCTTTGATGAGGCTGAGGCAGAAGATAAAGCCAGCGCAATTCGGATGCAGGGCATTTTGGATTTGGCTCGTGTCGCATCTTCCGGCGGCGAGATGGTTAAAGGAACTGCGGGCGGCGAGAGTATGAGTTATTGCATCCGCTCCTCGTTTTGTTTCTTTGCCATCAACCCTTCAATCAGTCAGTATGCGGATGAAAGCCGTATCACCAAATTGATTTTGAAGAAAAGTTTTGAGCTTGGATCAGCGGAAAAATACAACAAGTTGGTCGTGGAAATTAATGAGACGATTACGGCGGACTATGCTGCGGCGATGATGAAGAGAGCCTTCGATAATATCGAAACTCTTTTGGTAAACATCAAAACTTTTAACCGAGCTGCAAGAGAAATCTTCACTGAAAAAAGACAGGCAGATCAAATTGCTCCGATGTTGGCGGGAACTTATCTCTGCATCTCAACAAAAAGATTGACGCTTGATGAGGCAAAAGAATGGATCGCTGGCGAGGATTGGATCGAACACTCAAGAGAGTTGCTTCGTGATGAAGATCGCTTGCTCAACACTTTGCTCACGACCACAGTTAAATATGATAACGGTCAGTTGATTAGAGAAACGAGTATCGGCGAGCTGATTTCTATCTGCAACGATCACAACACTTGGCGCAAAGATGAGGGTGCAAAGATCGAACTCAGAAGATGGGGGATGGATGTTGAGGAGGGCTTTTTATGGGTCGCCAATCAATCAATTCCTCTCGGAAAACTTTTAGCTGGAACGCCTTGGGCTGGATCTTGGGGTCAACAGTTGAAAAATATTTTGGGTGCAGAACCAGCCCCAAATAAAACCTACGCCGCAGGGATCAATTCTCGTGGCACAAAAATACCTTTAACTTACATTTTTGGAAAAACAAATGACAAAAAAGAAACCTCTGAGACAGTATCAGCAGAAGATGATATTGGACACGAGATTGACATTGAGAAAATCTAACTCAGTAATTTTACAAGCTGCCACCGGAGCCGGAAAAACAAGAATCGCCGCTGATATTTTTGAGCGTGCGGCAGGTCTTGGACACTCTGTATTTTTCTTGGTGCATCGCCAAGAGATTGGAGATCAGGCTGGCGAGGCGTTTGATGAGCTGGGTTTGGAGTATGGCAAAATCGCAAGCGGCGAGAAGCCAGACCTCACAAAAAAAATTCAGATATGCTCAATCCAAACTCTCTACAATCTGATTCAAATGATTGAGAATGGTGACGGCGCAAAGCTGCGAAAGAATTATTTTTTCCGGTCGCTTTACGAACACGAAATTTCTGACGCAATTTTTCACATAAAATTTCCAGACTTAATTATCTTTGACGAGGCGCACCACTGCAAGTCGCACACTTGGGAAGCTGTCAAGACTTATTATGCGAAATCAAAATGTGTTGGTCTTTCAGCAACTCCGAAACGGCTTGATGGTCGTGGTTTGGGAGATATTTTTGATGGAATTATTTGCGGTCCATCAATGAAATGGTTGATACAAAACGGATTTCTTTCTGACTACATACCATACGCTCCATACACGCCAGATATGGCTGGAGTTAAAAAGACTGGTGGCGACTTCAACAAAAAAGAAGCTGATAAAATTATGGATCGCTCTGCTATCACGGGTGATGCGATCAAGCATTACAAGCAGCTCGCCGATGGTCGCCAAGCATTAGTTTTTTGCACATCAATCAAACACTCGAAACATATTGCAGCAGAATTTATTGCGGCAGGATATGTCGCCGAGCATTTAGATTCAAAGCTCGACAAGAAGACTAGAAAAAAAATAATCACTGATTTTCGTGAGAAAAAAATTCAGATTCTTTGCAATGTTGATCTCGTTGGCGAGGGTTTCAATGTGCCCGCGGTTGAGGTCTGCATCTTGTTGCGCCCGACTGCATCACTCACGATTTATTTGCAGCAAGTCGGAAGATGTTTGCGTGCAGAAAAAGGAAAACCAAAAGCAATTATTTTAGATCACGCCGGAAATATCTTGCGCCACGGGCTTCCAGACGAGGACAGAAATTGGGAGTTAGAATTTTCCACGACAAAAAAGAAAGCTGGCGAGAAAAAAGTTGCGACAAAAATTTGCGATCAGTGCTATCACATCCACCCACCAGCTCCAGCTTGCCCGAACTGCGGCTTCCAATATGAAGGCAGGCAGGTTGAGCAGGTCGAAGGTGAGTTAGTTGAGATCGACAAAGAAGCGGTGCGTCAGCACGCCATAAGAGAGCAGGCATCGGCTCAATCGCTTGAAGAGTTGATCGCGCTTGGCAAAAAGCGTGGATACAAAGACAGTTGGGCGCACAAGATTTTTAACTTTAGAAAACAAAAACAAATTGTATGGCAACAGAAAAATTAATTCACTTGACATTTAAGAACCCAGCTCTGGCAAAGGACGAGAAGGCTCGTAAGTGGCTGGATAAAATGGAAGAGCAAATGAACTCTGAGGAAAATATTAAAAATTACGAAGAGGCTGTGGTCGATGCGGCTTGCTATGGCGTGGCTTTTGCGGTTCAGAATTTGGAAAATAAAATCCTTAAAAAAACTAGGCTTGATCCGAAAGATATTTTTATCGAAGCAAAACCTACTTCCGAGCAGGCGTTTAAAGAAAGAAAATCTTTATTCGATACGATGAAAAGTTATCAACTTGGGAACCTGAGAAATTTTGTGATACCAAGGAGAGAGGATTTTTTACAGATTCCGCAGCCATTAAAGATTGGTATGCGAGTCAAGAGTCCAAGGCTCTCAAGCCATTTAACCGAGTGGTATTTAGACAGCATCGACCACGAGAAAAATTCTTGTGTAGTTAAAGGAATTTCGCCAAGATGGGACACACCTTTGAGGGTGTTGATTACTAACATAAATGAGATCACAGAATGGACGCAAAACTAACCGCCGAATGTAATGTTCAAGCCAAGATACTTCTTGCTGCATCACGGCTTCGCAACAGATTATTTCGCAACAATGTTGGGCTGTTTAAAACTCTTGACGGCAGAGTTATCAAGACCGGATTGCACAACGGCAGCTCAGATTTAATCGGATGGACTGAGGTAAAAATCACGCCGGATATGGTTGGAAAAACTGTCGCAATTTTTACCGCAATCGAATGTAAAAAAGAGGGATTTGTTTTTCCAAAAACTCCAAACGAAACTTTAAAAGGACAAATAAATTTTATTGAACAAGTAAAAAAATCTGGCGGCTATGCAGGATTCGCAAGGTCTGACGAGGAATATAAAAATATTTTAAAATAGTGCTTGACATTAGTTGTAGTGCTACTTATATTACTACCAACACAACAAATTAGTTTTATGAAAACATTAGAAATAATAATTACAATTTTAGTTTGCTTCGTTATTATGTTTTTTGTCGTGAGACAATCTCAAAAACTTCAACAAGAAAATCGTAATGAAAAACTTATTGAGGACATCAAGCAAAAATATAAACAAGGAGAAATTTACTTATGAAAAAACTAACTAACCTTTACATTAATTCTGAAAGTATGTGTTGCGTTGAAAAAATGGCGGACTCTTCCGGCAGATCAACTGAACAAAAACTTTCAGGCAGAGCTTCATTCGTAGATGAAGGTGCAAATTCCAGCGACTATATGTCTTACAAAGGAGCTGTCGAAGTGCAACTTAACGAAGAAGAAATGATTGAGATCGGTAAGGTCGCAATGAAGGCTTTGGAAAGATTATCTACCGAAGTTGAAAAATCCGGCACGGATAAAGATTAGTGCGAAGTTTCTCCGAGTTAGGCTCAACAAAAGGATTCTGAAAACCTTTTGATGGTGAGGAAATCAGAAGCCCCACCTAAGACGAGTTGAAGAAAAAGGCAAGTAAGGCTCGGATACATTGCCTCACAGCTTGACAAGCCTGTAGATAATATGTCTGGAAGTTGGGAAGTCACAACGGACTACTGGCAATCAGTCGCTATAAAAAGATTGTAAGTCTCTGCTCGTTTAGAGGTGAGGCGAAAATGGAAGAGGGGAAGTTACCTCGCTCGCAAGAGAGTCGTGTCGGTAAGGATTCGTTAAGTGGCTCGAAGCCAAGGATAGCACGGCTTACTTCCGCTGTTTATCTAGGAACTGAGTCCTATCTCAGTGCTGCTGGCAGACCAGCGATCCCTCGTGGATTGAGTCTGCTAAATTTTCTTATGGTCTTCCGATGAAAGTTGAGCCTAAAGCTCACCGAGATCAATCTATTTCCTCAAGTGCGGGCAGGGGAAGATAGGATATGGCAACCGAGTAGCTACCGATCGTTGCCATATTTGAGGGCTTGGTGTATGGCGCACGAGTGATGATGAATCACTAGGAGGCGGTTTGATTCCGTCAGCTTTCATCCATTGCGGATTAGAGAAGAGGTTATCTCGCCTACCTCATAAGTAGGAGATCGTCAGTTCGATCCTGACATCCGCAACCATTATTAATTTTAAAACAAAAACAGTATGACAGCATTAACACTAGGAGAATACAGGGTTGGCAAAAGTTTTAACCCTTCTAACAATGAACTTGTTGACCAAATTAAAGCAAAGGCAGCAGAGTTGATCGACTTAATCGAGCTTACTAGAACGAGTGGTGAAGTAAGTATCACTGAGGCATTTGCCGCCCCTCTTGCTGTAGAAAAAGATAGGCTGGCAAATATAGCTCAGGATCAAGTTGAATCCGCCGCTATGTTTGCAGTCAAAGCAGCTACAAAACAAATTTAAAATAAACAAAAAAACAAAATATGAATCCTATAATTTTACATCCAAAAGATGATACCGAGTGGCTTCAATGGAAGTCCGAGGACATCTCCTCAACAGAGGTTGCTGCCCTTTACAATAAATCTCCTTACGCAACTGCGTTCTCGCTTTACCACGAGAAGGCTGGGCTGCTTGAGAAAGACGAGCTAAAATCTAAGCGTGCTTTCTGGGGAAAAATTTACGAAGCTCCTACCGCAGAAGCAATTGCCAAAATGTATGGCGTGATCGTCCGCCCAATGAAAGAGTATATGCGCCACGGCGAAACTCCAAGAATGGGTGCGAGCTTTGATTACGAGATCATCGGTCTTGCTGACGATTGGAATCCTGAGATGGCTCAAGATAAATATAACGCCAGTATGTTGCGTGATAAATTTATCGAAAGCGGTCCCGGAATTTTAGAGATCAAACTCGTGGATTATTTTGTCCACAAAAAAGAATGGACTGACGAGGAAGCCCCGCTTCACATCGAGTTCCAAGTTCAGCAACAATTAGAAATCTGCCGCAGAGGCTGGACTGCTCTTGTTGCATCGGTCATCGGGTATGACATCCACATTTTGTTGCGTGATCGTGATGAAGATTTTGGTAAAAGAATCTGCAAAAAAATCACGAAGTTCTGGGATATGGTTGCGAAGCAAACGCCTCCACAAGCTGACTACTCAGAGGATGGTGACATCATCAAGAAAATTTACGCTCACAATCTGCACGATCAAGCAATTGATTTTGGTGACGACATTAATTTCCAAGCAGCTTGCCGCAAATTCTTGAGAGCTGGCGACCTGAGAAAAAAACTAGAGAAAATTGAAGACGCTGCAAAGGCTGAGATCACTGACTTAATTAAGAACGCTCCGGCTGCCGTGTCTCACAATTACGCTGTAAAATTTTCCGAAGTTAAGGCGTCACCCCCAACTGTTATCACTGGTGATATGGTTGGCACTACCTACGGCGGTCGCTCTGGCTATCGTAGAATAACAATTAAAAAAATATCATAATATGGAAAGCGAAGAACAAAAAAAACAAAGGTTGCTTGACGAATTAACGGCGGCAACTGCGAAACTTCACGCAATTATCTACGAGATTTATTTTGATCGGGATAAAAAAGAAACCGATAAGCCCGGCGCAAACGATATGCACTACACGCACATCCTACAAAACAATCTTGGTCATCAGATTCTTTTGCAGATGCAAATCGTTATGCCAAAAGAAGAGCTTCGCATCCAACCACAGGCGGAGATAGTTAAGGAACCAAAGGATGTTGACGACACCAATGTCGCCGACACAACTAAAACAGGAGAATAATATGAGCGCAGTGGAAAAAATGAAATGTGAAGTGAAGCCACGCTTAAAGAAAATCATTAAGGATCATATGGGCAGAGATGCGGAAGATGATTCTACTTTTGATGATCTTGGTTGCGACAGCATCGACCTTGTTGAGTTAGTTATGGCTTGCGAGGAAGAGTTTGGAATTGAAATTCCAGATGCAGATGCAGAGAAAGTTAAAACTTTTGAGCAAGCATTATCTTATTTAAAAAACAGAACAGGAGAATCTTATGGAGCCTAAAAAATTTTCACAACTGATTGATACCCAGATTGAAAGGTATCGCAAGCTACTACCAGCGCACATCTCAGCAGAGAAGTTCGTGACTGCGGCAAAAACTTTTTATGTTGATTCAATCTCAAAAGATAAAACTGGAAAGCTGCAAGGCGCATCAGAAAAATCTATTATGGTCGCCCTTGAAAAGGCTGCCAAGGAAGGTTTGTTGATGGATGGTAACGAGGCTTGTTGGATGACCTTCGGGTCTGAGGCTCAATACTCTCCGATGGTTTGGGGTTTGATGAAACTGATTCAAAATTCTGGAGCCGTGTCAAAGGTTTCGGTTTATTTGGTTTGGTCGAATGAACCTTTCAAGATCAAGATCGTGAACGGCGAAGAGCAAATGGAACACGAGCCTTTGGTGTTCGCTCCAGAAAAAGATAAGGGCGAACGGATTGGTGTTTACGCCGCAGCAAAACTGACCGATGGAAATGTTTTGCTGAAATTTTTGAGCAAAGAAAAAGTTATGAAGCTCAAAGCTAAAAGTAAAAATCCAAAGCTATGGGATCAAGAGGCAGATGAGTTCTGGGGTAAGTCAGCGTTAAGACAGATCTCAAAATTCCTACCAAAAAATTCCGAAGAAATGAAATCAGTAACCAGCCATTTAGATTCCGACATTGTTGCGGATGAAGATGGTGTGGTTATTGAAACCGAGACAGGGACTCCTGACGAAAACCAACCTCAACCAACAGTAAATGAAGAACAGGTTGTCGATGATCGTGAGGAGATCTCTCTACCACAGCAACTCAGAAACGAAGCCGAATCTTTTAAGGACAGAGTATCATTGAAGAGTTGGTTTGAACAATTGCCGATCGACCACAAGAAAGAAGTGGCGACTTGGATTACTGAGGTGTTGAACAAACTTCCAAAACAGGAAGCTAAAAAACCAGCACCAATAAAAGAATCTGAGGACAACGATGTCGGCAATCCTAATAACTGGGATCAGCCCCAACCTCAACAAAAAACTACCAGCAAAAAATTAGCGGCAGTCGTTGAGGAGGACGATCTCGAACCAGCGGAGGACGGCGATGCGTTTTAAATCAGGAAATAAAATTAGGCGGAAACCAAAAGAGATGGTTCCTAAACCAAGAAATTGTTTAACATCTAATCAACTTGCGGCTCGGTGGGGGTGGCATCCACAGTCCATCAGGTCTGCAAGGTATTTAGGTTTTAATCATCCCCAATGGTTTTACATTGGGCGGAATGTTTATTACAAATATTCTGACATTATTAACTTTGAAAAAGAGAAAGAAAAAAATGGCATTAAGATCATTAAATAAAGTCAGCTTACTGGGAACTTTGGGTAAAGACCCGGAAAGCGGCACAACAAAAAACGGAAATCCTTGGGCGAGATTTTCAATCGCAACCTCGGAAGACTTTAAAAATAAACAGACCGGAGAGTGGGAATCAAAAACTGAATGGCACAACATCTCAACTTTCAATGAAAGAATTTGTAAGCTGATTCAATACCTGCACAAAGGCTCTAGGGTTTATGTTGAAGGTCAGATGAAGACTAAAAAATTCACTGATAAAGAAGGCATCGAACGCTACAATACTGAGGTAGAAATTCCTATGTTTGGTGGTGAGTTGGTTCTTCTTGACAAGAAAGAGGATGGTCAGCGTAAGGCTGCTGCCGCCCCTGCGAAACAAGCGCAATCAAATTCTCAAGACGATGATCTTGGCGATGAGATTCCTTGGTAGAGTTAAAAGAGAAATTGGATCAACTGGATAGATCGCCGTTCTACGAAAGCGGAGTGTGCAGGTTCGAGTCCTGCATTTCTCACCATATTAAAAACAAAACAAAAACAAATATGAGCAACAGAAATATTAAAAGATCGGGAAGGTTAAAAAAACCGGACGATAAATTTATCAAGCCAGCTCTCAATGCAGAGGGCAGACTTAAAATGGATGGTCAGATTCAAGTGTTCCATCCATTCATCTCATTAACTGGTATCAAGCGGGAGGTGACATTCCACCCGACTAAAGGGTATCGTGTTAGGAGGGCTGCATAATGACACAGCAACTGGAGATATTGGTAGAACAAGCCGAAGAGTCGAAGGTTGCTGATCTCACTATGATCCAAGAGTTTGTAAAAACTCATAAGATCGTGGATCAGCAATCACTTCTTGATGCCACAGAATTTTTGGCAAAAGCCAAGCGTGCCGTCAAGCTCTACGATGAGAAGCGTCTTGATCTGACTAGAGGATTAAAAGCAACTGTCAAAAAAATTGAGGAAATTTTTAAGGCAAAAACAAATCCTCTTGACGATGCGATCACAAAACTTTCTGCATCAATTTTGAAATTCAATCAAGAGCTGCAACAAAAGCGATTGAGGCAAGCTCAAGAAGATGCAGAGCGTGAGAAGCAAGAGCGCATCAAGAAAGCACAGGAAGACGCTGAGGCTGCAAAATTAACCGCATCAATTTTTGGTGATGACGAGGAGCCGGAAGCGGTTGCCGAAGCCGAGCAAAAAGTTGAAGAGGTAAAGCAAGAGATTGTTAAAGTGGTGGAGCCAATTAAGGCTGCTCCGGTGAGAACAATGTCCGGCACTTCAACGATCAGAAAGGATTGGACTTTTGATGTCATCTCAGTTGATGAGTTGGCTAAGTCCAGAACTGATTTGGTTATTGAGAATACAGTGGCGATCCGTCAGGCGATCAGAAACGGAGAGAGAGAAATTCCGGGTCTGAGAATTTACCAGAAGGAAACTTTATCAGTGAGGTAATATGGCTCGCAAAACTAAAACACTCAGACGCTGGCTGGTTTTAGTCCAAAACCAGATCATAAAAATCTTTGAATGTCCGACCAACAAAAAATTGGAAGTCGTTGACGGAGAAGATTTATTTGGACCAGTAAAAAAATATTACGACTTTGATTCCGAGTTGTTGCTTAGCGATCGACAAAGGTCGTTAGAGGTTAATAAACTAAAGAGGCAAGGTTATGTTGAAGAAAATTCTACAAAAAATTTTCCAAAAAGAAATCGAAGAACTCGCCGCTAAAAAAAGCGAGGACTTCTTGGCTGAGTTGGCGCATTACAAAAATGTTCTGCCAGCCTACCGACTGAAACTCGCTGAGTTTCGTGCAGTAAACAGTGAGCTGCATTTGACAATCACTGAATTAAATAATAGGATAAATTATGAACAACGAGAACCAACCAACTACACCATCAATTAGCCCGAATGAAGATTTGGCGAATAGATTAAAGATCTTGAGAGCAGCAGTTCTGCAAAGAATTAACTCAACAGTTTCTCTGATTAAAGCCACTGCGAAATATGTTCAGGAGC